>Ga0326512_10002038_pt1 | contig 15097 bp, 12 predicted proteins | sample 1_2617_0518_D_FD_203652 | JGI IMG/M metagenome (GOLD analysis project Ga0326512, IMG submission 203652) | Bovine rumen microbial communities from UC Davis, California, United States - 1_2617_0518 | ecosystem: Host-associated > Mammals > Digestive system > Stomach > Rumen | place: USA... | reverse complement strand
TGTATGGTGCCGAGTCCCAGATGCAACTTGCGCTCTACGAGCTCAGAAAGCTTCTCCTGGGTATAGCTCACCTGCCAGCGATAGAAATCGGGGGTCTCCTGGTCATAGTCCTTGAGCACCTGACTGAGGATACGTGGGTCATGGGTATTGCAGAAAAGATCGCTCACCGAGGTGAGATAGGGCTTGGGGGTGTCTTCCCAGCAATATTGATATTCCTCGGTTCGCCCGCCACAGCATTTCGAGAAACGTGCATCGCAGAGCTCTCCTTCATACATCAGTACTTGTCCGTGTGTGGATCGTACGGCTCTTTGCACCTTCTCTACCTGATTGGTCGTTATACCCTGATAGCGCTGACAATGATCATCGGCACAAACATCAAAGAGCGTATGATCCTCCCTACTGTGCCAGCGCAGCAGCTCATCGTCCTTCTTGATAAACGAGAAGAAGTTGTTGGTGGCCTTTTCCTTGCGACGCTGCAACTGTGCCAACAGCCAAGAACGGGAAATGATAGCATGTGCCTTGAGCAATTCGAGCGACGACGTAGCACTCATCTCGCTGGAGATGACACTTTCCAAATAGGACTCCACGTTAATCTCGTTGATGGCCCAGATATGGTCGGCTTCCACCATCAGGCGCAAGGCACCGCTGAACGTCTGTGTTTCCTTTCGCTCCCAATGGAAGTCAACGCCAATGGTCACATCGCATAGGGTGAAAGAAGCTTTGGCATTCTGTGGGGTGAAGAACAATTCACGGTATTGTTGCCCGTGCCAGAGAATACCACCCTCAGCCAGTTCCACTTCCTGCGGACCTTCGAGAGTCTCACCCTTTGCCATAAAGGGACCATTCAGGGTGAAGGCGATTTTCTGTGCATTGACAATACCTACCGTCACCACCGGTTCCTTCATCTCGTAGGCAGCATCCTGTTGCGTCTTCTTGTTGGTGTTCTTGATGCGTTCTACAACCTCATGAAAAGAATCATCATCCAACGCACATTCCTTTAATATAGATAAGGCTCCCTCGGCAGTCAAGCCAAGATAGTCTTCACGACGGGGTGTGATGAGCAATCCTGCCATATCGAGGGCGCCAGGACTGATAAGCAGTTGTCCTTCGCCTGCCTTGTAATAGCAGTCGGGACGATGTTTCCTGCGTGGTAATATGACGGAGACAAGCTGACCACCGATGCGCCAAGCGACGATATTCATCATGGGCTCTGGCTCACCTTCTGGCACAGGGAGCGCATCATAAACAAGACGGAACAGCCGCTCGCCTGTTGTCTTGCTCTTCGAACGAATAGCCAAAGCAGGAAAAGGATAGCCGTCAAGCACTGCAATACTGGCGTCATCGCCCTGTTCGGCTATGATGGTCAGGTCGTGAGAGAGCCGCTGCCATTCGGTTTGCAAAGGCAGCAAGCCACTTGTACCTGCCTGTAGATGGGCATGATCGGGTGCCGAAGCCCCACAATGAGGCCCATTGTAGAATACCATCAGCTCAGGATATTGGCGTAAGAGGTGGAGCATCTCACCATACATGCTACGAATGAGTTGTGGCTGATGACGGCGCGTAGGCAGCGTGAAGTGCATCGGAAGGATAGGATATGGATTGACAAGCAGCTCATATCGGCCATCCAGTGTCTTATGCATCTGTTCTGCAGGACGGTTTTGCTGACAGAGGAAGCAAGGCCTTTCTTGAATGGCCTGCTTAGTAATTGTTGCTCCGGTAGAACGGATACGGGCTGGATTATACTGGGCACGCAACGTAAAGGTGTCGGTAGGCAACTCATGTGTCTCCACTTGACTGAGTTCACGATAGCGTGCCTGAGTATCAGGCCATAGGCGCAACTGTCGTTCAAAATAGCGGTCAAGAGCATTTTCGGTTGCCCGATTCGTCTGCCTCGCTTTGATCTCCATCGTACGCAGACGATCCTTATAGAGATTATTGGCATTTACCTTTTCTATTGACAAGGCTGCATCGCTGTTGCCACCCCATCGACGGCAAAGATAGAGCTCATCGTAAATGCGTCCGATGCGATAGTTTCTTGAGAACCAAAGCCCCATCGCATAGTCCTCACCATAGCTGGTATTGGGCAACTGGACTTGTCGTAGCAGAGGGGTAAAGAATGCTCGTGGCGCACCTAATCCATTGATACGCAGAGCGTTATTCGGGCCGTTCTCGTCGGTCCATTCCCGATGGGCAATAAGACCTGGAGGCAGCGTGTTCAGTTCAAAATCACACATTCTATAGCTGCCAACGACCATAGCGGCTTGCTGCTCACGGAAAGCATTGACAATGCGCTGTAAGGTGTGTGTCGAAGAATAGAGGTCATCGCTATCCAACTGCACCGCAAAACGTCCGCAATGCGTGTCGTTTACTGCCATATTCCAACAACCGCCAATACCGAGGTCGGTACGGTCGGGAGTGAGTATAAGTAATTGCGATTTGAGATTCGAGTTTTGCGCCGCCAGATTTTTCAGTATCTCGGAGGTACCATCAGTGGAATGATTGTCCACTACAATGACATTGAACTTGAAGTTGGTCTTCTGAGAGAGAGCGCTACGTACTGCATCCTCAATAGTCTTTGCACGATTGTACACAGGGATGATTACCGAGGCTTCTACTTCGAAGTCCTGTTCGTCGAAGTCTATATCTACCCGTCGAGACGTATCGACCCATGCGCCGATAGCTTTCAGATGGGCTGTTGCAACTTGCTCCATCTCTATTTGTACGTCCCGATTGGCTGGATTGACATAGTCAAATTGCTTTTCGCCACTGGCTCGAGTGTCCAGTTCCACTTCTGAGTAGAGATACTCGTTTAGGTGAAACAACTCGCCCTTCCTACTGAGAAACAGGCGCAAGTCGTAGAGTCCTGCATATTTGTAAGAAGGTATTTCCGGTTGTTGTGCCCATTCACGAAGCAGCGAACCGCGGATAAGGAGCAGCGAACCGAAATCGAAGTCGTCACGGATTGACCCCAACTGATAGTCAATGGCCGGGTGACGCTCCGTCTTCCCATCTGCATGCACTTCGTAATGGTCGGCATAAACCATTGCGGCGCCACTTGAGCTTGCCGCCTGTGTCAGACGCTCCAACACACCCTCGCCAAGGGTGAGAGGCGTAGATTTGGTGATGAAAAGAATATAATCCGCCCTGGAATGAAGAGCGACTTTCCTCAAGGTTTCCGTTGAACGCAACCCGTCTACCGTCATAGTAGGACAGCAGGCTTGCTGCACGTCCTGACCTACGAGAAGGACAACTGACTGCATGCGGGGACTCCCTGTCACCTGTCTTATTGTTGCCTCCACCATCGACAAATCGTCGCATGGTAGGAATATGTCTATGGCTTCTTTCATGTCAATATGCTGAAATTTTCGTGCAAAATTACTATTTTTTGTTTAGATTACAAAACATTGTGTTCATTTATCAATGGGAAAATTATCTACATATCAATATTTTTTCGTAACTTTGCAGCCAAAATATCTCAGAAGAAAACATAAATAGAACTTTAATCAAATAAAGAAGGCCCTTGTTTAAACGTTTTTTCTTAGCAATGTCATTGGTTGTCAGTTCGTTGACAGCCACAGCTCAAGTACCGGAAGCAGGACAGGTGGAAGTGTTTGCTGGTGCTGAGCTGAACTATGCAGACATCAACTACGTGCGTCTCTATGATGTGCTGATAAACCTCACACCTGGTATGAAGTGGCACATTGGCAACGACTGGATGTTGAGTGCCCAAGCCTACATTCCTGTGGTGAACGATGGGTACATGGAGAAGAACAGCTTAGTGCGTCTGACGAATCTCGCCTTAGCAAAGCAACTCCATTTCGAAGACCATCATTTCAAGGTGACTGGTGGCTTCTTTGGCTTTAATCGCTACGGTATAGACGTGAGATGGATGTATCCTATTACCTCCTGGCTCATGGTGAATGCCCAGGCAGGCTATACAGGTAGTTGGTGGCTGGCGGCAGGTGATGCCAAAGAGATACGTGGCTCTTGGGTGCTGTCAGAAACCAAGGCCGTAGACTTTGGAGGGATTAATAAGTTCACAGGTGTTCTCGGTGCCAATGTGTGGCTGGAACCCTGGGACACAGAGTTCAGGCTTTCTGGTGGCCGATACCTCAACGACGACTGGGGAGTTCAGTTTGAAGTGTTTCGACACTTCCGTCATTGTTCCGTGAGTGCCTATGCACAACTGCACGAAAGGAAAGAGGGTGTCAAATATAAAGAGGCTGGCGGTTTCAAGGTCATCATGTTGCTGCCTGACTGGAACTGGAAGAACCGCAAGTTTACTGCACGCCTTGCTCATGATTTCCGCTTGACCTACAATGCGCAGGCCGACGGTGTATCTATGAAGATGTACACTACCGACCCAGAGGAGAACGAGCGCACCTACCCTGTTCGCGTCTCCTGGGGCACAGGACATTTGGAACGTCGTTGAACCTTGAAAAGAAATGTAACAAGATGAAGAAACTAATCATACTTACACTTGTTCTCCTCGTAGGCTTAGCTACAGGACAGGCTCAGCAACACGTCGGCACACAGGGACTTATCCATGTCCCTTCGGCAGAGATGGACACAGTTGGCGTAGCACGCATTGGTGCCCATTATGTTGACAAGCACATGATTCCGGATGGTCTGAAATGTGACAATGAGAAATTCAACTCGATGACCAACTATGTAGGCATCACACCTTTCTCATGGATTGAGCTGAGCTATGGGTACACGCTATGGAAATTGCATTACAACAGAGACCTACAGCAAAAGACGGGATTCTACTCCAAGGATCGCTACTTCTCGCTGCGCCTGCGCCCACTTGCCGAGGGCAAATACTGGCCAGCTATCGTCGTGGGCGGTAATGATGTTTGGGGATCTGGCGATGACGGACAGTCAGGTAGCAATTTCTACCGCAATTTCTATGTGGCTGCCTCAAAGCATCTGGAACTCGGTGGCAACCTGATAGGAGGTCATTTGGCATATCGCAAATGGAAACGCGACTACAACGAGAAATGGAATGGCGTAGTGGGAGGAGTCACCTTCCAACCATATTTCTATAGGAAATTGCGTGTAATTGGTGAGTACGACGGAGATGGCATCAATGCAGGCGTCGATTGCGAGTTGTTCCGCTATTTCCTGTTGCAAGCCTCACTCCAACAAGGCAAGTATTTCTCCGCAGGTCTTTGCTTACGCTTTGAACTGCTTTAGATGCAACGTTAACGCAAGATGGACGAGGGGAAACGAGTACTCATGGGAATGACGGTGGCCGAGTTGAAAGACATCTGCCGCTCGCTTGGTATGCCAGCCTTTACGGGTGGTCAGATAGCTCGCTGGCTCTATGACCGACACGTGGGAAGCATCGACGAGATGACCAATCTGTCGAAGCAGAACCGTGAGCTACTGGCTCGTGACTATTGCGTGGGAGCTATGACTCCGATTGATTGCCAACGCAGTCAAGACGGTACGGTGAAATATCTCTTTCCCGTACGTTGTTCGGAATATGACGACACCTCTCACGTGCCTACGAAATTTGTTGAGACGGTGTTTATTCCCGATGGCGATCGCGCTACCCTCTGCGTATCATGCCAAGTAGGATGCAAGATGAACTGCCTGTTCTGTCAGACAGGCAAACAGGGATGGGAAGGCAACCTCTCGGCTGCCGACATCCTGAACCAGATATATTCATTGCCCGAGTGCGAGCAATTGACCAATGTGGTATTTATGGGACAGGGAGAACCAATGGACAATCTCGAAGCTGTCCTGCGTGCCACAACGATATTGACCGACAAAGACGGTTTTGCGTGGAGTCCCAAGCGCATCACCGTAAGTAGCGTAGGTGTGCCTGGACGGCTGAAACGCTTTCTCGATGAGAGCGAATGTCATGTGGCTATCTCTATGCATTCACCACTCCACGAACAGCGTCTCTCGCTGATGCCTGCCGAACGCCTCATGCCGATAGCCGACACCATCGAGCTGTTGCGTAGCTATGACTTTACCCATCAGCGCCGCTGCTCGTTTGAGTACATCTGCTTTGGCGGTTTGAATGACTCATTGGAACATGGACGCGAAATAGTAAGACTGGTAAAAGGGCTTGAATGTCGCATCAACCTGATACGCTTTCACCCGATTCCCGATGTTGACCTGCCTGGCGCTGATGAACAGCGTATGGTGGCCCTGCGCGACTATCTGACACAGCACGGCGTGTTCTCTACTATACGTGCCAGTCGTGGTCAGGACATCTTTGCCGCTTGCGGTCTGCTTTCAACAGCCAAACGTCATGCAGAAGCAGCTAATTAGCCTCTGCCTGTGTATACTGGCTGTTTGCTCAGCATGCCAAAAAGGGCGCTTCCTGATGCCTACAAGTGGCGGAAGGGCTTACGAAGTACTAATCGTGGGAGCTGATACCGATGCCGTCAACATCATAGCTGAGGGCTTACGAAGTCTTGAAATGGCCGCTTTGCCCCAAGCGGAAAAGACGTTCGACGTGTCGGTAATTGTCAGTAACGGACTGACACAAGCCACCCGATATGCACGAAACATCGTGCTTGTCACCACGGGGATTGACTCGTTGAGGTCACCTCACATCAGCTATGCGCATAACACTTATGCCCAGCCTCAGCTTGTGTTGCATGTGCGAGCATCATCAGCAAGCCAGTTGCGTAGATATATTAATAATAATGTACGCGCAATAGAGCATTTACTGGTGATTCAAGAACTGAATAATGGCATAGCTACCCTGCAAGACAAGCACAATCGGCAGGCTGAGCAGTTGGTACGAGGCTTATTCGGTGTACGGCTGTGGGTGCCTGAAGACCTTACGAAGTGGAAGCGTGGAAAAGATTTTGTATGGCTATCCAATAATTCTGTTCAGGGCATGCAGAATATCTGCGTCTACCGCTATCAAGGTAAGCAACGTCCTGCCGAGGCAATGATAACTGTTCGGGATAGTGTGATGCGCCTCAACATGCCTGGCGAGGCGGATGGAGCCTATATGACAACAGTCAGGTCCAGCATCGTGACACGAATGACATCACGGGGGCAAACCGAGATGCATGGTCTCTGGAAAATGCAGGGCGACTTCATGGGAGGTCCTTTCGTAAGTCTTTCCATGCCTCAAGGTGATAGTACGCTTGTAGTGGAAGCGTTTGTCTATGCACCCGAAATGAAAAAAAGATCTCTTGTTCGCAGGCTCGAAGCAAGTCTGCATACATTGAAAATTGAAGACTGAAAAAAATATATTATATATGGAAAAAAGAAAAGTTCGCGTGGCTATCACGCACGGCGATACCAATGGAGTGGGCTATGAAGTAATACTGAAGACTTTTGAATCGCCCGAGATTCTTGAACTTTGCACACCCGTCATCTATGGTTCGCCCAAAGTTGCGGCCTATCATGCAAAGGCTCTGGACATCGACGTTCAGTTCTCTATTATCGACAATGCCGCAGAAGTAGAGGACGACCGCGTTAACCTGCTGAATTGTTTTGATGAAGAGGACATCAAGGTTGACCTCGGCGTCGCAACTCCCACCGCAGGTGTTGCCGCACAGGTAGCTATCAACCGTGCCATCGAAGATTACAAGAAAGGTCTGTTCGATGTGCTCGTCACGGCTCCCGTCTGCAAAAATAGCATTCCGGGATTCAACGGTCATTCTGAATACCTGTCTCAACGCATAGGTGAAGGTCATAACGGGCTTACCATCCTTCTGAGCGAGGACTTGCGCGTAGCACTCGTTACCAACAATGTGGCTATCAAGGATGTGGCCGAGTCGATTACCAAACAGAAAATCATTGAAAAAGCTCAGTTACTTCACCAGTCGCTCAAGCGCGATTTGAGGGTAAACAACCCACGCATTGCCGTATTGGCACTCAATCCACGTTGCGGCGAGGATGGTACATTAGGCGACGAAGAGCAGGAAATCATTGCTCCTGCCGTAAAAGAACTGGCCGAACAAGACATTCAGGCATTCGGCCCCTATGCTGCCGATGACTTCTTCTCGTCAGCCTCCTATATGCGCTTTGATGCTGTACTGGCTATGTATCACGACCAGGGCCTTGCTCCTTTCAAGAGTCTGACACCTGGCGATGGTGTACGCTTCACAGCCGGTCTCCCCATCGTGCGTACGGCACCTGCCCACGGAATGCAGTATGACATCGCAGGAAAGAACAAGGCCGACGAACGCTCTTTCCGTCATGCTGTATTCGAGGCTATTGACATCTGGCGCAATAGGCAGGAGTATGACAAGCCAATGGGTAATCCGCTGCCCAAACTCTACCACGAGAAACGAGACGAAAGCGAGAAAGTGCGTTTTAGCACACCACGTCAAGACAAAAAGATTTAAAATTCTGTCAAATTTGCAGAAGTTTCGAGAAAAATATGTAATTTTGTCAGCTAAATGAAGAGTAACGAGCTACAAGCCATCAAGCAACGCTATAATATCGTGGGCAACTGTGAGGCCCTGAATGTAGTGCTCGACGTCGCAATGCAAGTGGCGCCGACTGACTTGAGTGTGCTCATCATTGGCGAGAGTGGCGTCGGCAAGGAGATCATCCCACGTCTTATCCACGACAATTCACCGCGTCGTCGCGAGAAATACTTTGCCATCAACTGCGGTTCCATACCCGAAGGTACTATCGATTCTGAGTTGTTTGGTCACGTAAAGGGAAGCTATACTGGAGCCATCAATGACTCGCCCGGTTATTTTGGTGTAGCAGACAAAGGAACCCTCTTTCTCGATGAAGTGGGTGAATTGCCTATGGCCACGCAGGCACGTTTGCTCCGTGTGCTTGAGACGGGCGAATACATCCCTGTTGGCGCAACGGAAGTCAAGCGTACCGACGTGCGTATTGTGGCAGCAACCAATGTCAACATTCGAAAGGCAATCAGTGAGGGACGTTTTCGTGAGGACCTTTACTATCGTCTGAACCGCATCCCCCTGCAAATGCCACCATTGCGTGAACGTGGCGAGGATGTGGTGCTCCTATTCCGTCTATTTGCTATGCAGATGGCCGAGAAATATAAGATGGACCGTATCGTTCTGACAGAAGAAGCCAAGCAGCTGTTGATGCGCTATAAGTGGCCAGGCAATATCCGTCAGCTGAAGAACATCACGGAGCAGATTTCCATCCTCAGCAAGGAGCGTCTCATCACCCCGCAGATCCTGTCCAAGTTCATCCCGCAGGATCGTGAGAGTACCCAACTGGCTGTAGTCCATCCCAATGCATCAGGCGATCACTCGTTTGAGAACGAACGTGAGATCCTTTATAAGATTCTCTACGACATGCGTAACAATGTCAACGACATGCGACGCGAAATCAGCCAACTGAAAAAGCAGATAGAAGACGTACAGAACACATCGTCCAAGATTATCAGTAGTGGCCCCATTGCTCCAATCACGCCAATCGTCCCTACTCTTGAAGACGCTGAAGCCGAAGAGTACATCGAGCCAACGCCAGAACAAGAGAACCTGAACCTGAACGACCTGAATAGGCAAATGCTGGAAAAAGCGCTCGAACGCCACAACGGCAATCGTAAAAAGGCTGCTCAGGAATTAGGTATCAGTGATCGCACACTCTACAGACGACTGAAACAATATGGATTGGAGAAATTGTGCGTTCTACTCGTCTTCTTCCTATTATCCTGTTCCATCAGCTATAAGTTCAACGGAGCAAGCATTGACTACACCACCACTAAGACCATCCAGATTAGCGACTTCCCCATCCGATCAAGCTACGTGTGGGGACCTATGGCCAATATCTTCAACACCCAGCTGAAAGACCAATATGCTAATCATACCAAACTGATACAGGTGAAGCGCAATGGTGACCTGAAGATTGACGGTGAGATTACCCGATATGATCAGCGCAACAAATCGGTCTCCAGCGAAGGATACTCCGCACAGACAGAACTGACTATGACTGTCAATGTTCGTTTCACTAACAATGTCAACCACTCTGAAGACTTTGAGCGCCAATTCACGGCGACATCTTCCTACGAGACGACCCAATCGCTCAGCTCCGTTCAGGAAGAACTGGTCACGCAAATGGTAAAAGACATCACAGAGCAGATCTTCAATGCGACTGTAGCCAATTGGTAATTCTTAACTCATCAATCAGGAAATGGAAATAGCAGAGCTTCTCAAACACCCCGAACGACTCGACCGCGAAACGCTGTACGAGCTACGTTCCATGCTGGCCCTCTATCCCTATTTCCAGGCCGTTCGCCTGCTCATGCTACAGAACCTGTATCTGCTCCACGACCCATCGTTCGACGAAGAACTGCGTCGTGCCGCAATATACATCACCGACAGGAAACTGCTCTTCCAGATGATTGAGGCTGGCCATTACCAGTTAGTCCCGCAGAAGAAGAACGACACTCAAGAGGAGAAAAAAGGAGGACAATACAACCGAACCCTCTCACTCATTGACAACTTCCTCGACTCCATCCCCAAAGAAGACGAGAACGAGCAGGGTACAACCAAGAGTAAGCGCAAACCAACCCCCGCAGATGCTGCCGTCGACTACGTGGCATACTTGCTTGAAACCGAAAGCGAGGAAGAGCGAAAGGAAGTCAACGAGGTGCCTCAACTCATCGGACATAGCCTCATCGACTCGTTCATAGAAAATGACAAAGGCAAACTCGTACTCAACGAAAATCCGACACTGAAGCCCGACATTGACAATGTTGACGAAAATGACGACAATGAGCCCAATGATGGCTATTTTACCGAGACTTTAGCCCGAATTTACATAAAACAGGGCAGATATTCGAAGGCATTGGAAATTATTCGGCGATTAAGTTTGCAATATCCAAAAAAAAATGCTTACTTTGCAGACCAAATTCGATTTTTAGAGAAATTGATTATCAACAGTAATAATAAATAACGTAAAAAATGTACACATTATTAGTAATCTTCATTGTGATTGCAGCCGTGCTGATGATCGGCATCGTGCTCATTCAAGAGTCTAAAGGTGGTGGCTTGGCTTCAAACTTTGCCTCCTACAACCAGATTGGTGGTGTACGCAAGACCACCGATTTCATTGAAAAAGCCACATGGTCATTAGCAGCCTTCATGGTTGTCATCAGCGTTGCCTGTGCATACGTCGCTCCTCAGTCCTCTACTGACAATTCTGTGATGGAGGGCATCGAGAATCCCGTGACCAACCCCCAGAATCTTCCTGGCTTCGGTGCCAGTCAGACCCAGCAAGAGGCTCCCGCTGCCCCTGCTGAGGCTCCTGCAGCACCCGCAAATTAAGAAAATTGCAAAAAACTTCGGGAAATATTTGGTCATCTCAAATATTTCCCGTACCTTTGCACTCGCTTTAAAAAAGTAACCAACATGGTGCCCGTAGTTCAGTTGGTTAGAGCGTCAGATTGTGGTTCTGAATGTCGACGGTTCGAGTCCGTCCGGGCACCCTCCGTAAAGTACTGATAATCAAATGATTACAGCACTTTTATTTTGACCGTATTAAGACTGATTAACTTAATCTTAACTCAAATTTAACTTAAATTCGTGTTAATATTTCCATTTTCATGTTAATTAGCCGCAAATTAGCCGCAAAAATACGGTCATTTTTGTAAAAACAAGCTCAAATATATGAGTAAAATAAGCTATTTGCGGCGATTTTGCGGCGATTTTATGTCCAAAAATGGCATCTGAGAGCCAAAAATGGGAAAAAATGGCCGTAAAAGCAAAAAACAAGCGACATTCAGATTAGTTTTAAGATGGTCATACATGTAGAAATCGCCCCGATTTAATGAATATTATCACAAAATTCACAATATTTAAGAGTGACTGAACAAAAATAGGATTTTCACTTTTTCAGATTAGAGAAAATCCTATTGAAATGCCGTGAGAAATACCGTCTTTGCACTATGATTAATATGTGCTTCAAACATCATATGGCAATAAACGAAAGAGGTGGTTACTTCTCTCGCAGATAGGAATGCTTACTTTGCTTTACTATAGGACCCCATCATAATACGATTTCCATCAAGATGTCGCAACGCTCGTAGGCATTGCCTATGAGCGGAATTTCTTTGAATCCAAGTCTGCGATATAGGGCTATGGATGCCTCTAGATGGGTGTTACCTTCAAGGAAGATACGTTTTACACCGTGACTGCGGGCATAGGCCAACAGTGCCTCGCCAAGTTGGCGACCTATGCCCTTTCCCTGTGCATCTGGCGAGACCGCCATCTTAGCCAGTTCATGGGAGTCCTTTTCCGGATGTGGAATCAGGGCACAACAGCCCACAACCCTTTCCTCGTCATCAATAGCCAGGAATATCTGTCCGCCCCGACCGATGATGTATTCTTCGATATGGGCAAAGGTCTTCAGGTCGGACTCCTCCAACTTGAAATACGTCTCGATCCACTGTTGATTCAGACGAATAAAGTCTTGCTTGTATTGCGGCTCATATGTTATTATCCTAACCATATACGGAAAAATTTGCGTGCAAAGTTACATGATTTTCAACAATCATGCAATCACATAAAGATGGTATTTCTACAAAATAAGGCATTAGCAGAACAGATTCCGTAATTTTGGTAAATGAATCCGTAATTTGTGTACAAGCAGATTACGGAATTATTCTTATCTTTGCAGTCGAAAACTGCGAAGATGCATTCCCGAGCAAGCTCGCTTACCCGTAGCCTTTCACACTCGGCAGTTGCAAACACGTTTGCATTGCTCTCGCTTAATCGCATTTTTGTACCAGAATTCTCTGGTGTAATTGAATAATACATTATTATAATAATAAAATATGAGACCATATACGATTTGCCATATGATGGCTTCACTCGACGGCAGGATAGATTGTGACATGACCGAGCAGATAGATGACACAAACCACTACTACGAGGCATTGGATCAGCTGGGCTGTCCCTCAACTCTGGAAGGTAAAAAAACGTTGGAAATGCACTATGCTCAGCCGGGCTCCTTCCAAAGCAAGGAAATATACAAAGAGGCAGGAAAGCAGATTTACAAGGCAGTCCAAGCCAATGGCTATTCTATTGGCGTTGACACCAACGGAACACTTCTTTGGGGTGATGACACTACAGAACAATTCGGCAAGCCTCTGTTGATGATCCTCTCAGAGCGGGCAAGTCAGGAATACCTAGAGTATTTGAAGAGCAAGCAGATTTCATACATTACCATCGGTTCTACCATCGACTTGCAAGCCGCAATGGACATTCTTCGGAAAGACTTCGGCATTGAGCGTCTGGCAGTCGTTGGAGGTGGCCATATCAACGGATCGATGCTCGACCTCGGACTAATCGACGAAGTCAGCATGATGTACGGCTATGGTATCGACGGACGGGAGGGTATGGCTGCGGCATTCGACGGCAGACCCAGGAACCGTAAGCCTGTACGGCTGCAATTCAAGTCTGTCGAGCAGCAGGACGGTATTGTCTGGATGCGATATCAAGTGGAGAACAGTTAATAATCACAGATATGAAGAAAATAGTATTCATGCTTGCAGCACTGCTGGTATTCAGTCTTAGTGCATGCTCGCAAAACAAAAAACAAGAAAAGAAAGAGATGAAAACATTGGTAGCTTACTTCTCTGCATCGGGTGTAACAAGGAATGCAGCCCAACAGCTTGCAGCTGCGGCAGGAGCCGACCTGCATGAAATCAAGCCAGAAACTCCTTACACGGATGCAGATCTTGACTGGACTGACAAGCAGGCACGCTCAACGGTGGAGATGAAGGACAAGAACTCTCGTCCTGCCATCACTGAAAAGCTGTCTAACATGCAGGACTATGACGTGGTATTTGTCGGTTTCCCCATCTGGTGGTATACGGCTCCAACCATCATCAACACCTTCATGGAAGCATACGACTTCAAGGGGAAGACAGTCATTCCCTTCGCCACTTCAGGAGACAGCAGCATCAAAAAAGCTTGTGAAGACTTGAAAGCAGCCTATCCGGAAGTGAAATGGAAGGATGGCAAACTGCTTAACAGATTATCAAAACAGGATTTGGAATCTTGGGTAAAAGGATTGTAATTCAAGGATGCATCCGTGTCAGCAATGGCACGGATGTTTTTTTCTTGTGAAAACAGATTCCGTAATTTTGGTAAATGAATCCGTAATATTTATACAATCCCCTTTATTATTTCTTCTTAATTTTGCAGCGTGAATTAGATTATAGAAGAAATGATGAAGAAACTAATGACTATCACGCTCGCCCTCTGTGCCGTCATCGTGGCACTGGCATGTGGCAGCAATGACCCTGAAATTGATGGTACGACAAGTGCCACAGAACAACATGGTGATGAGGGCGAAGGCTCGGCCAAAGGCAAGATGCTCGTCATCTACTTCTCGCGTGCCGGTGAGAACTGGCAGGTGGGTGTCGTAGAGAAAGGTAATACGGCCGTCATGGTGGACTATATCAAGGAACTTGCCGATGTGGACGTTTTCGAGATTGTCCCTGAGACTCCCTATCCGCAGGGCTATGAGGACACGAAGACCGTGGCTACTGCAGAGTTCAACAACAACAGTCGTCCAGCCATCAAGACTGACATCACGAACATTGGTGACTATCAGACCATCTTCATTGGCGGTCCCATCTGGTGGGCGCGTCCCCCGATGATTTTCAGAACGTTCTTCGAGGCTCACCCAGAACTTGATAACAAGACCATTATCCCCTTCGGCACACACGGCGGAAGTGGTGTGGGTAGTTACAAGACGCTCATTCAGGAGTATTATCCCAATGCTACCGTACTAGAATCACTTGGAATCTCTGGCAGCGACATCCGCTCCAACTCGTCGAAAGAGACTGTCGAGAACTGGCTGAAGCGTCTCGGTGTCGACAGACAGTCAACCGATATCCGCTCTGCCCGCACCCGCACTGCTGAAAGCGGACAGAAGTATGCCCTTAACGGCCAACCCGTTAGCAGTCAGAAAGGTATTTACATTCAAAACAACAAAAATTATTTTAGCAGATGAGAACCATTCTATCAGTATTAGTCATGATGCTGTGCACAACAAGTGTCTGTGCACAAGTAAAAACTAAAGGCTTCGCTGTATTCGAGGCAAACGGACATTTCCAGCCCTATGAATTCAACCGCCATGAAATGGGCGACAATGAGATTGAGATCAAAACACT
>Ga0326512_10002035_pt1 | contig 15112 bp, 35 predicted proteins | sample 1_2617_0518_D_FD_203652 | JGI IMG/M metagenome (GOLD analysis project Ga0326512, IMG submission 203652) | Bovine rumen microbial communities from UC Davis, California, United States - 1_2617_0518 | ecosystem: Host-associated > Mammals > Digestive system > Stomach > Rumen | place: USA... | reverse complement strand
GATGGTGTGTGTCGAGTTTTGAAATCAAAGAAAGTGAGGACTAAGTAATGATCGGTACAACAAAAATGAATGGAATTTTTCTTTATTCCGATAACAATAAAATGGGCATCTTCATTGTTGCTCTAAACAAGAAAAAGGAAGAAGAAATTTATGATACAGCCACCAAGGCATACAGAGATTGGATGTGCTGTGAAAATGATGCAGAGGACTGGACAATTGGTGACTGGATGATAGGACAGATGACAATTGCTGGGTTTGAAAAGGAAGAAGATTATTATATGTTCTATGACAGCGATTGGAACTAAGAGAAAGGGGTGTGTAATGAATGGATATGAAATCAATGTAGCAGTTAAAAACAAAAGAGGACACTGGTGCCATCTGTTTGCAACAGATCCCCGTTCCTGTCCAGACGAAAAGGCAGCAGAGAGATTGTATGAATTGTTCAAAGAGAAATTCCCTGAACCTGACTATGACATTTCAGTTACACGTTTAGAAACAATTGGACACCATGTTGATTTTTAATTAAAGAAAGGAAAGTAGAAATGACATACAGTTTTGAAGCAAAGGTAAGTGGTTACTATCACATTGAAGTTGAAGCAAATAGTCTGGAAGAGGCAAAAGAAAAAGGACTGGATGCTTATTATGAAGCTGACTTTGGAAGTTTGGAAGATTGCGAAACGGAACACCTTTGTGTGTCTGACGAAAACGACAATGATTACTATTATTAATTAAAGAAAGGAGACACCATGGAAAAGAAAATGTACAAAGCAGTTATCGAAGAAACACGCCGTAAAGTAATCTTCATCGAAGCACCTGATGAAGAACTCGCTACAAGCCAGTACGATGCTGGCGTGTTTGGCGATCTTCCTGAAAAAGATAATAAGAAATTCGTTTTCACAGATTTAGATGATGGTGTTGAATACGCAAACCATTTAGTCAGCATTGAAGAAGCAGACATGGAAAAAGAAGAGGAGTACGCAGAAAGATATTATGAGTATCCTGAAGTTGTTTATTGGGATGATGAAATGAACTGCCAGACAAGCGATTGGAATAAATAAGAGAAAGGAATATAACATGATAAAATTAAAAGAAAACAAAACGGTAGGCAAAGATTTCCCCGATTGCTGGGTTTACTCAGGAATCACAGATGCATTCGGAAACGCGTGTTATCTGGTCGTAAATGATCTGATGGGAGAGTTTCGTATAGTCGGAAAGAATCCCGATTATACAAAGCAAAAGAAAACACTCCCTAATTATGTTCATGTACGTAAGTATCTGGTTGTAATTGATTTAAAGAGAAGCACAGCAAGGGAACTTGAAGCGAAGTTTCCTGATTACATCCACAACATGTGGCAGATTTGGGATGACTGAATAAAAGAAAGTGAGGTAAATAAAATGTCAGAACTTGAAAAAATCCTGAACCCCCTTATGGAAATCGCAGACGATGAAACGTTCTGCACTCAGGAATACGAAGCTATCAAAGATTACATTGAAGAGAAAAATTTTATCAATGTGACAACAGAAGACTGGCAGGAGATTGCTGCCCGTGGTTATGATGTGGGTTGGCTCGTTGAGTGCTACGTTCCGAATCTTCAAAAAGATAAGAAAATTAAATATGCAAAACAGATTTGGGAAGAACTTGCAGATGTACCTACAATAGAAACGGAATACGATTTGCTCATTGACGCAGATTTCAGATGTTGGCATAAGGGAGCGACCGTTGAGGAATTGTGGCAGGATATTGAACACTGGTTCGGTGTAAGTGTCGTAGACGATTTAATGAGACTTGAATGAAAGCGAGGTAAAAGAAATGAAACAAACATATAATGTACAAGTTGCAGTTCATGGCTATATTTGGAAAGAAGTTGAAGCTGAAACGCCTGAAGAAGCTGTTGAAATAATCAATAACAAAATAGAAGCGTGTGAACTCGATTATGGTTTAACAGAAATTGAAGATGACGAACCTTCAGAAGCTGTATTTGTAAGAGATGAAGAGGGAAATGAAGTCTGGTGGTAAAGAAAGTGAGGTAAAAGAAATGGATAGAAAATATTATGTGACCGTTAAAATTTCTGGTGAGTATGTTGCAGAAGTTGAAGCATCATCATTTGAAGAAGCGAAAGAGAAAGCTATTGACGCATATTATGATGCTGATTTTGGTGACTTAACAGAAATAGATGCAGACGAAGTATATTCTGCTTGGGTAGATGATGATACATTCGAAGAACATTATTATGATTAAATAGAAAGCGAGGTAAAAAAATGAGCGAATTTACAATGAACCTTAGGAACATCGAAAACATGAAAAATGACCGTGAGCGAATTGAAGTATCGAACTTTTATGTCACTAATTATCTGAGAGAAAACGATTGCTGCATTTCTTCAGAAGACTGGAAAATGATTCTGTTCTATGATTACGATCCTTGGTGCCTGATTTACGAGGTTGTGGAACATTGGACACCAGAAAAAGAAAGAAAAATTGCTAAACTCTGGTGGAGCGAATTCGAAAAGATAAACACAGACGACTATGGTCAGACAACAGAACCGTTTATGTTCTGGCCTGAGGGAACTGATCAATTTGACATCATGGAAGCTTTTAAAGACTTCTTTAGTATTGATGTAATAGAAGATAAAGATTTTATGGGTATGGTTGGGTTTACTAATGGAGATTATTTAGTAAATGCATTTAAGAGAAAACAGGAGGAAAATAAAATGAAAGAAACAAAAGAAACAACAATCTACTTTGCAGACGGTGAGTTGGCAGATATTTTTCGTCATGGAGATAATGATTATTCGATATATTTTCATAACGGAGATTGTTCTGTCCGTGGCAGTTGGTTAGAAATTGCAAATGAAATAGAGAAGCATAAATCGAAACAGACAAACGAATATGATAGCACTGCAATGACTTCTTGTGGACGTTATATAAACCTCTGGACAACAGATGGTGAGTATGATTGTTATGTCAAATTCCACGAAGCCGAAGATAATGGCAAAATTGATAAAGCTATTGAGGAAACGGAAAATATTTGCCATCACATCATGCAGAACAAATACATGAAAACTGAAGAAAAAAGAAAATTAATTAATGATTTGTTTGATGCGTACACTGAATACGGTGCTGGTGCAATTATCGTTAAAGACGAAACACAGAAAGGAGCGAAATAATGAATTTTGGCAAAGAAGAAATGTATAGTCTGGGTGAAGTAATTTTTGATATGACACTGGCGGTTCGGTTTTATATGCCTGAACATGCAGACATAGATTCCAGAGAAATCTATGATAATATTTATAATTGGGCAACAGAATTTGAAGAGGCGTCTCTTCACAGTGACGATGATTATTATGGTACCGTTGATGAATTCACAGCAGAAAAAGTTAGTGAAACATATCCCGATTGGTTCGATTGAGAAAGGAAGTGATAATTAAATAATGGCTATTCTTACAAAACATGCTTCAATGAGAATGATACAACGATGTGGCATACAAAAATCTGTTCAAGCAAAAATTGTTCGCCGGGTATGGAGACATGGCGTAACACATGCTGAGACAAGTGAAAGCGTTAACCTGAAGAAATGGGTCGATGGTCTTTACCTGTCACAACGAAAGCCAAACAAAATTCTCTTGTATGGCAATGGCGCTTACCTGTTTAAAGATGAAACACTGATTACAGTACTTAACATTCCAGAGAATTTACAGGCTGAAGTAAACAGACTGAGGGGAATTAAAGGTACTAAAGTAAACGGAAAGGAGTATGAGATTAAATGAAACAGACATTATACACCTGTACAGCAGTAGCAGAATTCATTAATCGTTACACAGAGAATTGCCGAAAAGTAAACAAAGAACCCAATATCGTAACACTCCGTGAGGGAACTTTGGGTTACGGAAATATGGTTCTGATGTGTGACGGTTTCAAGACCGCAATTATTCAGGAACGCTACCTGAATTGTTGGTCAAGTGGTCACACGATTCGGTTGTATAATAAGACACCAAAAAAATATTTGGTACTGGTTAAGAGAAAGGAAGAAGAATATGGAGATGATTAATTATGATAGTCGTCAACCTTGGGAAGATTTTGCAAATGGAATTATTGTTCAGGCAACACACGATTACAAGGGAGCGTTGAAATATCTCCATAATCCAAAATCAATTAATGGAAAGTGGAGAGCGATTACAGCAATCCATTCGATCAATCGATTCTTCAGGTCACACTGGTTTACGTTCCTGACACAAGTTGACCCTGAATACATCATCGAACAGCTTTGGATTCTGTATGGTAATGATGAAATAAAAGAAACAGTTAACGCAACCGCAATTAAAGCAACAGAAAGGATTTGACACATGACAGAAAGACTTATGAGTATCTGGAAACACGTTGACCGCATTGGTGACCCTGATCTTGCGGATGCGATTGAAGCATCGCTGGTCAATGAATATCTTGAAGAGAAGTACTATATCATCCCTGAACAAGACTGGGATGAAATTCAGACAAGAGGGTATGATATTGAAAGAATGTGTGCTGACGCAGATGAAGCACATGAGGATGATGCCGATTGGGTTGAGACGGTATGCGATAGTTTGTTTGATTATATGAGCGAAACGGAACCTACATATCTGACAGATTTTTGGCGAGGATATAACGCAGGAACAGAAATCTTTGATATTTCAATTCCTGCTTTAGGAATAGATGGTGAGTGTCTGTGCTAAGAGAAAAGGAGATTAATTATGATGAATAAAATGGATCTGTATGTGGTGACTTTTGAAATTGACTTTACACAGTTTATTGTAAACACTGCAAGAGAAGAGAACCCTGAAAAGTATGCTTTAAAGCGTGCAATGGAAGTTAACCATTATCCCGAGTTAGGTGGTATTGAAGAAATTAAAGAAGAAGTTGATGATCCTTCCAATTACACAATCGAACCTATTGATATGAAAACGCTTGGTGACATGTTACTGAATGGTGCATATGGTGGTACGTTTGTTGATACGATGGTAATTCATAATTAATTAATAAAGGAGACGAACGCTATGACAAGAGAAGAAGCAATTGAATTGCTCGTAGATTTTGCAGGTTATTTTGACCATGATGAGATCGGAACTCCTGCAATGGAATTCTGGATTAAAGACCTCATGGAAATAAAGCTTGGTACTGAGTGCTATGCAGACATTGATCGGCACGCATGGTTGAATACTTTATTTGGTTACGATATTGGATTTTATCCCGCCATGAAAATAGACCACTGGCTCTGGTGTAGCAAAAATGCAAATAACCAATACAGAGATATCGAAACATTGGATATCGGTTATAAAGATAAACCACTCATTGAACAATGTATAAAAGAACTTGGTCTTGACCTGTCGTTTGATAAGTGGGCAACAAAAGAACCTGATGTATATAGATATGAGTTTGATTAAAGAAAGGAAGATAATTATGAAGAATAATGAAAAACTTATTCCTGTAACCATTTACTGTGATTCTACTGGATTATTTAGTGAAGCAGAATACAACGTTGACAATCTTATGGATATGCTTTTCCCCGGATGGGTTGTAAATGAGTGGTACAAGGAAAACGAAAGAGTTTTTGCTTCTGAATGCGAAGCCGAGGGATATGAGGCCAATCCCTATAACTGGTATATAGAAGTGTATACAGCAGATGATACGATTGGATTATACGATTTTGCTGTAGCAAAAGGATATGATCCTGTTTTTGAAATGCCTGATCACACGCAAAACGCAGTCGTATATGAAAACTTAGAATACGATACAGTAGTTGCATTTAAAGGAACCACAATGGAATGCCGTAAATGGGCAAGGGAACACGATTGGAAACTCACAATTGGTCATAGTGATACAGAAGTTGATCTGGATATGCTGTTTCATGAGTTAAAAAGGAGATAATTAAAATGACATACGAAGAAATCACTAAGAAAGACGTTGATGCCCTGACACTGAAAGAACAGAAGATTCGAATTGACACAGAAACGCTTTACTACAGAGACAGAGTAGAACAGTTAAGGGAACAGGGAATTGAAGATTATAAAATTGGTGCTTATCTTCATGACCTCTACCATGAATACGTTATCTTTGATGACGTTGAGTTAGCTAATGCATATGGTATTTCCGATGATGATTGGGAAAAGGCACTTGATTATTATTGGAATGATATGTTTGAAGAGAATCCGTTAATGGACTAAATAGAAGGGAGATAAAAGAAATGGCATATAATTATCCTACAGCTGAAGGAATTAAGTTCGCAATGGAACAGGGCTGGTCGAAAGAACAGGCAGAACGTGGTTTTGAAATTTTTGATTTTGACGGGCTTGATCTTCTGGAGATTGAAGCTATCTGTGATTGTTATCTTGATGGGGATTATGATGACGAAGCCGCTGCAAGAGAAGCAGAACGAATTGGTTATTGTAAAATTATCCCCGCTGAAGAAATTCCTAAAACATTTATTTTAAATGATTACCCTCGTAATTATTACGGTTGGGTAGATACGCCAGAAAACAGAAAAAAGATTAAAGAAAATAGTGATTATTATGCAAAACAGGAGGAAAACAAATGATTACATTCGATCCTAAAATTAGTGGCGTGCGAGTTACAGGAAGTGAAATCGATGAGATAATGTATAATATCATCTTCCCTTCACAGTTTATTTCTTTAAAAGATTGCATTCGTAAAATTCACCGTCAGGAATCAATGAACTGGTTGCTTGACACATTACGATTCAGCAAGGGAGAATACGCTGGTGATTGGTGTGCGATTATTGGTTGGGATTCAAATGCTAAGTTAACTATCTTGGAAAAATATCCTGAGGTAGAGAAACAATTCATCGAATACTTCGGTGAGGACTGGATGAATGTTTATATTAGATTTAATCATTAATTAAAAGGAGAACGCAAATGATTGAAATTGGAAAACTTTATTTATTTCAAACTGATTATTCTGATTATCAGGAATATGATGGAAGGGTGATAAAAGTCGAGCGACAGCTTACTCTTCAAGAATGTGATGAAGAGTGTCAGCCAATGTATTTATGTACTTTATTATATGATAATGATAAAAAAGAGAAAATACAACTGCACATTTATCCTGAGGAGTTATATGATCTGAACACATTAAAACCCGCTTATTAAAGAGAAAGGGATACAAATGAAAATTTCTGAAATGATGGAAAAGAACTATAGCACAATCATTGAAGTTATGAAACAGGCTTACAGCGAAGCACTTCATATGCCTTGGGTTATTTACAAAGTAGATATGGATATTGAAGACGGAACAGTTACATCTCATCAGTTCATAGATAATAATTCATGGTATCAGGGCTGGCACACAATCTGGACATTCGATTACAGAAATGAAGACCCGATTAAAATCGCAGAAGACAATTGGGGCGGTCAAATTTTCTGGGATGAGTTTTACCCGATGTTAGATGAAGATGGTCGTAAGGTATGTGAGGAATATCTGAATGATGGAAATAATTATTCAGAACTGCTTGATTTTATTAAATGGCGCTTTGAAGACGTCTATAAAATTTATAAAGAGAAACTAATTAAAGAAATCATTGATAGCACGGAAGAAGATTACTTCACAGATATCCTTGACTATGTAATTAGAGATGCGCAGGAATATGAAGATGCAGATTGGGAGGACTAAGAGAATGAAGGATTACAGATACGTTATTTATCAGGTTAGAGCAGATATTCCTTTTGCCTTTTTGAATTGGAAACTGGCTAATAAAATGGCAGATTGGTCATTTGTCCCTTACCGTTCTGTCTGGAACGGATATGAGGAAGCAGCAGATGATATGGATCTGGTCAACTATCTGTGGGAAGTGTTTAACACAAATCATCCCAATGGATACAGAGGACATTCAATGAGTGTAAGTGATGTCATTCTTGTTCAGGATATGGAAACAAACAAAAAGAAATATTATTACTGTGATAGCTTTGGTTGGGAAGATATTACAAAGGAGATTAAAGAATGAGTGAAATGATCAACATAGACTATATCTGGGTGTATGAACGTGAGGGCGGTGATTGCGGCATTATTATTGCTAAGACATATGGAAATGCGCTTGATGAATTAAGAAAAATGTATACGGATATTGATAAACGGTTAAGTGAAGAAGCGTGTAAAAGAAATGGTTGGACTTGGGGATTAAATGTATTTGGTCTTGATGAAGTCGAACAAAGTGAAAATGGTAAAGTATTTATAACAGCACCTATTTAAAAGAAAGGAATATAATAATGACAATTTATATTTATGATAATGGAGATGGAACCGTTACTTTTAAATTCTGGACAAGTGACTTTGTAGCAGTAGAAGGAGCGTTTAATAATTATTTTGAAGGAAGTCCAATGTGTAATAAGGAAGACGTCTTTGAAGTTATGGAAGAAATTGATAGCTGGTATATGGATAATTATAATGAAGGTTGTGTAAGGTTCGAATTTGACTAAATTTAAGTCTTAACATTTTACCCTACACACTTATACCAGAACACACTCAGACAACAGAAATTAATCGATTTTCGTGGTAATTCTGACCACAGAAAGGAAGATACGATGACTGACTATTATAAGTACGCAGATAAGATTCAGGACAAGATACAGGATGATACGTTCTATTATGATTAGTGTAAAGAGAGACGAGAATATTATGTCTCTGGTCGCACAGGAACAGTTATTTATACTATTCCTGCTGATAGGTGGACGCTGGACGCAACTAAATTTGATGCGCATCATATAGACTTAAAGAAATTCTGGGAGACGGCTGAAGCAGGTGCCTATCATCTGGTAACACCTGATAAAATGTCCAAAGTAAAGGACACAGAAAATAAAAGAACATTGTGGAAGCTTGAGGCAGAAAATAAATTCTTTCCGATTCATAATTATATTGATAACAGATTGGTGATCGGGTTCAACATTGCAGGAAAGAAAACTAAATATCATGTATATATCGCTGGTGGAAGTAAACCAGTGCTGATATATGCATATGAAGATGGTGCGGCTTATCCGTTTGAAAACAGAATTACTATTATTTTTCCTGTAATTAAATAAGTGAAAATTAAATATTGACAAAATAATATTTTAGTATTATAATCAGTGGGTGGTGGGAGGGTTAAGATAATAATTATAGATATATATTTGTATTAATATATTATAGAAATATATATTATATTATTAGTATCACCCGCCCCATCCACCCTCTATTATACAGGATAAAAAACATTTTGTAAATAGATAATTAAAAAAGATAATTATTAAAAAAATATAAACAATAGAATATTAAATATAAAACAAAACATGGCTTGACAGTAAGGCATGTAAATGTTATAGTTTATACACAAACAAATTGTTGGAAAGGAGTTGGTTATATGATTGGACTGATTATTATTCTCGTTTTTCCATTTATATATTTCTATACACAGATGAATAATTTTAATGAAAAGACGGGAACTATTAGAAAAGCAATTGAAGAAGGAAAAGAAACTTATTACGATTATACAACAGGAAAAACACATTGGACAGCAAATGGTGCCGTAGTAAAACGTATGGATCTCCCCTATCGTAATTGGGAACCTGGGTATCAAGATACATATTATAAAGATGATGTTATCTTGGGCTTGAATGATGGGAAAATTTATAAAAATTTTTCAAAAGAAGAATTTACCAAACATGTCCAAAAGCAAATAGATGAAGGAAAATGTTGGTGTGGAGAAAGACAAGAATATAGAGATTACGGTTGCTGGCGAGATGAACGTACCAAATATCATATGAAAGATAAATATTTTTACAGATTAAAGATAAAAACGAAAAGTGAATTTGTATGTAATAATAAGTCTGGAACAGACATTACAACTAAATATACTGTATTTTGTTATAAAAATATTTATAATCCTAAAACAAAAACATTTGGTGATGATGTTCCGATTACATACAAGGAATATCGTGAACTGGGTGGCTTCAATGATCGTTGTAATAATTATGTAGATGCACACACAAAGGAGAATAATAATGGCTAATAAAGACAGAGATAACGAGAAATATAATGAATTAACTAATAGTCTTTGTGATACACATCCCGAATATCCTTATTTAAAAGGTTTTATTTGTTCATTAATTTCTGCAAAAAATAGCAGAAGAACTATTTATTATTATACAGTTCACGTAATAGATTTCCTTGACAAAACGAAAAAACCTATTGAAGAAATTACATTAGATGATTATAACATTTATATAGTTAGATTTGAAAAAAAATCATCTTCATATTTAATTGTAAAATATTCTGCAATTAATAAATTCGCAAAGTACATGTTCGTTACTGAAAAAATCTCTAAAAATTTTATGGAATATGCTAATCGTCCAAAATATATAGAGAAACAAGAACAAGTACAAAAAAGAGAAAAAGGATATCTAACTCCAGCAGAGATTCAAATTATTATTTCCAATATTGAACATAGTATTAAAAATGGGAAAGCTACTTGGTATCAAGATGATTATAGAGCAAGAGACATGGCTCTAGTTCTTATGTTGCTTACAACAGGAATGAGAACAATTGCTCTACAGAACCTTGATGTAAGTGATCTTGACCTAGAAGAAGGTATTGTAACAGTTACAGATAAAGAGGATAAGGTAAACATACATCAAATGCCTGAAAATACCATTACAGTTTTGAAAAAATGGTTAATCAAACGTCAAGCATTACTAGAAGAATCTGGTAAAGAAAAAGAGACCGCTTTATTTATTTCTAATCGTAAAAACAGAATGAGTTATGCAACAATTAAACAAGTAGTGCAAAAATATTGTAGTACAATTACAGGCAAAAATATTACTCCTCATAAATTACGCGCTACTTATGGAACTATGTTGTATAATAAAACACATGATATTGAATTTGTTAGAAAACAGATGCATCATTCTAATATTGCTACCACACAAAGATATATACGTGGAACTGATAAAGATGATCGTCAAAAGGCTGCTGATATTATGGGTGATATTATTAGTAATAGAAGAGAAGTCGAAGATTTATTTAAGGATAATAGTAATGAAAACTAAATCGCGAAAAGCAAAACGTGCTATTAAAAAAGAGCCAGAAATTATATTAGAGTCTCCTAAAACATTAAATCAAATTTTACATATTTTATATAAAAAATGTTCAGGTCGTATTAATGGAGAAACAAAATCTTTTAGAAAATTTAAAAAAGAAATACAAACCACATTTCAATTAGAAACACAAGTTCCTGTAGCAATTGGATTGGAGTTAACAATTCAAGGAAAGCCCAAATATTGCACATTAACTAAATATACTTGGGGCTATGATTATTACATTCCTGATACACATGAAGATGAAGAACGATTGAAAAAGGAGACTGGATATTATGACTGATAAACGAATTAAAATGGAGTGTCCGTTTTGTCATTATCCACCAGAACGAATACAACTTATACCTTTAAGCAAAATGGCTAATAATGGTTGGCGAGTTAAATGTCCAAATTGTCGTGCTACATTTGACACTTGGACAAATAAACAAGAAGCAATTAATATGTGGAACAGAAGATAAAAAAATAAATTATATCAAAAAGGAGATTAAAAGAATGAATAACCAGAGAAGAAAAGAACTTAACAACATCGCCGCTGCTATGGAAAACATCTTTATGCCTGTTGATATTGAACAGCTTGAGGGGATTAAATCTGATATCGAAATGGTTCTCATGGACGAAGAGATGGCTTTTGATTCCATGCCTGAGGGACTTCAGTATAGTATGCGTGGTGAGATGAGTCAGGAAGCACAGGACAATATGAATGAAGCCATTGACGCAATTGATGAATTTATTTCTGAGTATGAGGATTATGAGACTGATCAGATTCATGATTCAGATGAAGACGAGGACGAAGAAGAAGAAGACGAAAGTGAAATCGAAGACAGACTTCAGGATTTGATTAATGACGTGGTTGAGTATCTGGAAGCGGCTGCTGAATAATATAAGGAGAATACATGACCTTACCAGAATTAGAAAAACAAAAAATTTTTGATATAGTAAGAAGACTTACGAACGAATATAGAAAAGAATGTAAAGTGGAAATATCTACTATTCGTGATGCAAATGGCAATTTGAAATTAATAATGGAAGATGAATATGTGCAAGCTGTTGCATCTTATTCAGTACAAAATTTCGAATATATAGTGCGTTATATTATGCGACATTATCCCGGAGATTTAGCTCTTTATTTTGGAATATACTGGCAAAACGAATTAAAAAAATTATATTCGATTTATTCTAAAAAATTAAAGGAAAAAGCTTTTAAAGTAATGGGGTGGTCTTAATGAGAGGAATCAGATACCTTGAAGAAAAATATGGAATCACAGTAACAAACGACAGCTTCACCAATCCTCTTACAGGTAAATACCAGAAGCGATATAAAATCTATACCGCTGATGGTTGTCTGTGGGAAAACGGATTAACATATCGGGGACTTCAGCAAGAGATTAAAGCATCAGGAGATATATTTCTACAAATTAAAGCAAATACATTGACAGAAAACATAATTATATGATACCATTCCAATATAGAAAGGAGGCTTCAAATGTTAAAAGAGAAAAAGGAATTGGTTGAATATCTGCGCTCCAGATGCAACAGCCTTGTGTTTAACCAAGAAAAATTAAATGAGATAACAACGCAGATTGAAGCTGAAAATAAAGCTCCTATAAATTCCATATTGACAGAAACGCCTGTTCGTATTATGATAAATACACAATACGAACGGGCGTTTGATAACTAGATAATCTTAAAGGGAGGACACTTATGACAAAAGACAAAGTAATGACTATTAGTGAATTTTGTGAAGAGTTTGAAGCTGTTGATCCTAATACTTTGATTTGTATAGTTTTCATGGGCGCTAATGTTAGTTGCCGTAAATCTACTATATCTATTTATGAAACGAAAAGCGGTTCTGGCTTCAGATATTTTGTGGATGGAAGTGATGTAGATACCAGCGGACGGTTTGACGGAATTGCTGAATGTGTGAGACGAGAAGATCAATTTGGAACAGAATATAATTTCTTTGATAATAAAGGGAAGTGTCTTGTTTGTATTGGAGTTTTAAAGGTATGAAAATAAACATGAAAAAATTAAAAATTAGGTGTTGACATTAAATTCTGGATGAGTATAATAGAGAATGTAGCAAGGGAACGGAAGCGAACTTGCTACTACATAGGGCTGTCGCCAAGAGGCTAAGGCACAAGATTTTGATTCTTGCATTCGTGGGTTCAAATCCCGCCAGCCCTGTGTCTGGGACGCACGCAGCAATGAGCAATGGACTTTGATATGATGATCAGACTATATAATTCTCTTTTTCACGGTTTATCCCTCCTTTAGCGTCCTGTATAAAGAATATAAAATTAAATAAAAGGGACTCATACAGCAAAATTATTTTGATAGCGGATCAAACAAAAATGAGTCCTGCATATCGTATGGTAGCTCAGTTGGGAGAGCAGCTGAAAAAAAAGAATTCATTAATCATGTTCGTGATTATGACAGCGAAACATTCAAGTAGGGGTCAGCGGGTCAGTGGTTCGAATCCATTCCATACGATTCTGTGACACACACAGCAAAAGAAACTAATAAATCTACTCATTAATCGGGGCGTAGATTCCCCAATATGGTGTCATGAAGAAAAGGAGAAAAAAGATGAATTTTGCAGAAGCTATGAAACAGGAACAGAAGTGGACACGTACTGAAAATGGTGCTGTCGCACTGAATACAACAAGTGATGCGCTGCTCGATCTGTTTGGTACAATTGGTGCTCTCAGAAATGCAGATGAAGCACGTATTACCACTCTTTTTGAAGAAGCTTATAAGGCAGATCCTCTTATCGCTACGAAAATTCTTTTTTATGCAAGAGATATCCGTGGTGATGAAGAGACATCTGGTCTTGGAGAGCGCAAAGTATTCAGGGTTATTCTGAAATATTGCGCTAAGTACCATCCTGAGGTAATCCGTCCTAATCTTGACCTGATTGGTGTTTATGGTCGATATGATGACCTGTATGAATTGGTCGGTACTCCTCTTGAGAATGAGATGTGGGCGGCTATGAAGAAGCAGTTTGAAGAAGATCTTAATAACATGGCTAAAGGGAACGCTATCTCTCTTCTGGCTAAATGGATTAAGACAGCAGACGCTTCTTCAGACAAAACAAGGAAACTTGGTATTCTGACCGCACAGAAACTTGGATATGATGTATATAATTTCAAGAGAATTGTGCGTGCGATGCGTAAGCAGATTGGTATTGTTGAAGCACTTATGTCTACTGGACGTTGGGATGAGATTAAATATTCTGAAGTCCCGTCCAGAGCAATGATGATTTACAGAAATGCTTTTAAGAAGCACGATGAAGAGCGCTTCAACCAGTTTGCACAGAAAGCTGTCACTGGAGAAGTGAAAATTAATTCTAGCACACTTTTCCCGTATGATATCGTAAGTAAGTATTCCAGTCATAGTTTATACAACGGATGGTACGATGGCTCTGATTTGAATGAAACAGAAGAGAATGTTCTTCAGGCACAGTGGGATCAGCTTCCTAATTATGTAGACGAAGGTACTAATGCATTAGTTATTGCAGATACTTCTGGTTCTATGAGTGGACGTCCAATGGATACAGCTGTTAGTTTGGCAATTTATTTTGCTCAAAGGAATCATGGAGCGTTCAAGAATTTGTGGATGAATTTCAGTTTTAATCCTTCTTATCAGGAGATTAAGGGAAAGACACTGAAACAGATTCTTAAGAATATTAATTATCATAATTGGAGTGGTAGTACCAATTGCAAGGCTGCTTTTGAAATGATTCTGGATACAGCGATTCAGTATCATATTCCTCAGGAAGATATGCCTAAGGCACTGATTATTATTTCTGATATGGAATTTGATTATTGCGGTGGTAGAAATTGGACGTTCTATGATCAGATGAAGAGCGAATTTGCTAGAAATGGTTATGAAATTCCTTCTATAATCTTTTGGAATTGTGAGTCGAGACATGATGTATTCCATACAGATAAGAACCGTAAGGGAACGATTCTTTGTTCCGGTCAGTCTGCATCGGTCTTCAAA
>Ga0326512_10002034_pt1 | contig 15118 bp, 25 predicted proteins | sample 1_2617_0518_D_FD_203652 | JGI IMG/M metagenome (GOLD analysis project Ga0326512, IMG submission 203652) | Bovine rumen microbial communities from UC Davis, California, United States - 1_2617_0518 | ecosystem: Host-associated > Mammals > Digestive system > Stomach > Rumen | place: USA... | reverse complement strand
TAATCTTCTGTATAAAGTTTCCCTTGTTTATTTTTTTCTTCAAGCCTTTTGCAAGCCTTACTTAGTTCTTTTTTTGTTTCTTCGCTTAATACTATAACCTTCTCCTTATCATTCCTTAAATATACAAAAATAAAGCGAGCGGAAATTCCGCTCACTTTACAAATTATTTATTAGGCTGCAAAATGTCTCTTACAGAACCAAGGGCGTTCAAATCTTGAACAATAACTGTTTCAGGAACAGGAGCATATTTACCCTGTTCAATTGCTTTTGCCTGAGCTTCTGCAATAATCTTTGTATTTTCTCGCTGCTGCTGCCTGTCAAGACGATCTTGCTCAATAATAAATGTTGAACGCTGTGCTTCCATTTTAAGTCTATTCGTTTCAGCTTCATAAGTTTCATTCTTACGCGTCTGAGCTAAAAGCTCTGCTTTCTGCTGTTCAAGAACCAATTGAGCCTGAACTTTTGCCTGCTCGTCTATGTTCCTCTGTAGCGAGGCGTCATCATAGACAAGACCATCAACTATTGCAAGTTGGTCAATGGTAATACCCTGTAGCTTAAAATATTCTTTTGTAGCAGTTACTGCCTTAGATATAATCTCGTCACGCTTCCCTGCAATATCTTTATATTCAACTTCGTGGAAATACTTTGCCGCTTCTGCGGTAAAGTAACGATTTATCTGGACATCTATAACGTGCTGAAAATCAACAGATTTATAAAAAGACAAGTAATTTGCAGCATCTTCTGCCTTAATTCTCATAGTATATGACATAGGAATTGTAATTCCCTGAGATGCAGCAGTCTCAACTTTTACAGCATTATTATCAGACTGAAGCCAAGTACCTGATCTAGGAGTCAGGTCAACAGTTATTACTCTAACTGTGCCTTTATAGTATCCATCATGCGCAAATCTTCCAGTTTGAATCCATTTATGAGGAATCTGAATTAGCTTTGAATTAACCATACATTTCTGGTAGAATTCCGCAGATTCAGAATTAAGCTGCACTTGATCTTCGGTTTTAATATTACTATCTGTAAACATTGGGACTACAAACGCTGTCTCGTTAGGCCCAACCTCAACATACTCCGGCTTGTCATATGGTCGAATACATCCTGTAAATCCAGCAAGCATTACGCAAACCATCGAAATCATAAACATGATATTTTTCACAATAACCTCCAAATATTTTTAGTCTTTTAACCAAAATCTAAAGAAATTAATAACTATGACTATAGCCTTTATGAGGAACCAAACAGCCAATCCAATAAAAACAGCATTTGCTATAAATGGCCACGATGATGTATATTCCGCTACAGAATTATCACCATTTGCAAGGCCAAACATAACAGCTGCCGTTTGCACATTATTCTGAACAAATGTTTCAACAAGCGACGATACACCTATAAAAAAAATAGAAATACAAATATTTACTGCAAATTTTCTTACAGGGAATACAGGTTTCTTTCGTTTTTCTTTCACAATAACCTCCAAATTAAATTTAACCCTTTCTTCTTTTTTTATTATAAAGTTTCCCAATTTTATTTTAATAATTAATTTAGATCAAAGTTAATATATTATGGATTGGTTAGTACAAATTATAAATAGCCCAAATTTTTTAAAAGTTGCGATTACAACTCTTATACTTATTGCGATAGTTTGGCTTCTTGTAAAGTCTGGAGTCCTTACTATACATACAAAATATGTTTCTCTCGGAATAGCTGATAATGAAAGAAACATAATAAGATACCAGCTAAACTATGCGAAGCAAGTTTGCAATGCCTTTACTCAATTTATTCCTAAAAAAGAAGGATACGATGAATACAGAGGCAGGTATATTGCAGAACTAGTATTTGATGAAATGGTTGATTGGATTGTTTTAAATCATATAGAAGACAGTGAAGTGTATATATCCTTAAAACAAAAAGCTATTTGGAATATTATAATTTCAAATTCTGTCAAGCCAGAACATCAAACAGATGAATTTAAGAATGTTGTATATAAGCATGTTGCAGAAGACATAAGGACACTTCTTAAAATAAGGAAAACTTACACCAAAAATCAAAGTTAATATTTGAGGACTAACATGGCAAGTTTAATTCGTAATGGAAATAAAGTCGGCGGAGGAATAAGTAACCTAGATAAATTTCAAACAGCAGAAATGCCAGAACCTTCTTCCATCTATGCCGGAAAAATATATCAATACACTGGAGAAACAACTCCAGCTTTTACAAATGGATTCTTTTATAGATGTTTATTAGATGATAATTCATCTTATGAGTGGAGACAAGTTTATTCACAACCAAGTGCGGATATAGTAGAACTTACTAGTGCGGAATATCACGCTCTTTCTGAAGAAGAAAAAATGTCTGGAACTATATATTTTGTTACGGATGAAGATGAGGCTGTTTCCATGCTACTTCAGTCTGGAAGAATCTCTTCAACCACAACTGGATATATTCAAGGAGATACATATGAAGTTAATTTAACATTTCCAGTTCCATTCATGGAAGTTCCGAATGTAACTGCAACTTTTGATTCTTCTACAATAAACACTGCTGGTTATGCAAATACATCTCTTCATGTAAATAATGTTACTTTAACTGGCTGTCAATTTAGAATTCCATATAATGATTCTGGAAGTGATACTGGAACTATTTACCCAGCTATTCAATGGATGGCAACGGCTCCGGCCACTACTGGAACTAATTTAATTCAAGCTCAAACTTCTTATAAATCATTTACATTAACCACCAATACTATTGATGCAGATCTTTCAAAATTTGATTTCTGGATTGAGAACGATACTGTTGTTCATTTAACATTTAATGAAGAAAATAGATTTACTTGGAACACTGGTTGGCATGAAATTGGATATATTGACTCTAAATATGCTCCAAAAATAATGACAAGAAGACCTATTTTATTAGAAAGAGAGGGAGCGGTCGGAGATATATCTATAGAAACAAATGGAAAAATAAGGGTTTTTTCACGAGTAGATATATCAGGACCACAGGCTTTACTTGGTGAAGTTACATATAGAATTTAAGGAGAAATAATTATGGCATCTATATATAGAAATGGAATAAAATTTACTGGCTCAAATTATGAAGTAGCAGATGATAAATTGGATGCTACTTCTCCGAGACCTGTCCAAAACAAAGTAGTAACCGAAAAGCTTACTTCTTCTATAAATACTTATGTAGTTACTACCGATAAAAACGGAGCTTTCAAACTTGGTAACTTAAACAAATATCTTGCTTCAAAGATTGATGATATTTCAGTTACTGATAAATTTGGATATGCTGAGTTTGATACTCCTTCTCAGGATAGTTATGGAAGCTGGTATTCTGTGGCTAAGAATGTCTGGAATCAAGAACCCATTAAGAACAAAGTAGTTACAATAGCTGTTAAATTTAAGCCAATTGTAACATTAGAAATGGATGGAATTACCGATGATGCAGGATGGTGTGCTCTTTGGAACTATAACTGGGCTCTTTATGTCACAGACCCAAACACTCTTTTTGCAAGAAATACCGACTATGATTCCGTTTATAATGTAGTTGTAAATGATTCAACAATTACTTGTGATAAAATAATTATAAATTCAAATGGAGTATGGAGACTTCATTTTACAACAAATGGAAGTGATAATTATGTAGGTTCTGTATCTTGGAAGTGTGATGTAACTCTACATAATTATAATCAAGACAGAAGACATTATGGAATTTTTGAATTTAACAATTATTATGATATAGAAAATGCAATCAACCAAATGAACGCGACCGATCCATTGTTTACAGATGCAACTCATCAGCCAGCAACATTTATTTGGTTCAGTGATGTGCATGGAGATGCAGACAATCTTTCTAGAATTGTTCAATTAAGAAAGGAATTCTCCACTTTTAATAATTCTGGAGATATAACTGATTCAAAAATTAAAGACATAATATTTACAGGTGATGGAGTAAAGATTTCTGTAAATGATTCAATTCCTCCTTCTTACTGGGATGACTGTGGAGGACAGAATATATTATTTGGATTAGGAAATCATGATTGCAACAAAGACAGTACAAATCAGTCATTTGATAAAACTACAGCAGCAGAATCTTATGCAACTTGGTATGATGGAAAAATAGCAAATTGGGGAGTTACTTCTGCCGGAGCTAATCTCTGCTACTATTATAAAGATTACCCAACTTCCTCCATTAGATTAATAATACTCGATTGCATTCACTGGGACACAGCTCAGGCTAACTGGCTGACTTCTGTTCTTAGTTCTGCAAAAACTGCTGGTTATGGAGTAATTTGCACTTCTCATTATTATGCAACTCAATTGATTGATGCAAACCACCAATATTTGGAAACTAATTTTAATCAAGGACATTCTATGACAAATGATAATCTTTCAGCTGCTGCTGAAATTGTTCAAAGCTTCATAGATAATAATGGAGAGTTTATTTGTTGGCTTTGCGGACACGAACACAGAGATAATACTTTCCTTTCCGCAACTTATCCAAAGCAGTTAATTCTTGGAGTAGAAATGGCAACTCATTATACTACACAAATTGGACAGCCTTCAGTTCATATTGACAAAACTAAATCTCAAGACTGCTTTAATTTAATTTCTTTTAATACAAAAGAAAAATTAATTAGAGTTTATAGAGTTGGTAATGACAACGATCTTTATATGAGAAAAAAGACTTCTATGTGTATTAATTACAAGACATTGGATGTGCTTTATAATGATGTTCCTATGACTAATGATTTGGTAATAGAAGAAACTCAAACAACAGATAGCGCTGGATGGGTAAAATTTCATGATAATCATGGCACAACATTAAATAAGAATAATTGTGCAGGAATAATTGTGACAGGAATAAGCTCACCATCTTATACTTGTATAGACAGAATTATGACAAATAATGATGGGGATTGGAGAGGTTTTGTCCATTCGCATAATGACTTAACGACTGCAACGGCCAACACTTCAGTTACATACAGTTTTAAATATATTCCACTGGGGAAAGCATATTAACAAAAAAGGGAGGCAAGTTACCTCCCTTTAAATTTCTACATATGAAATTTTTTCACCTTCAAATTCAAATTCAGAAAAATTAACACATTCAAAATATGGAATTTCATACTTGGCTATGCAATACTTTCCATCAAAATTAACGCAATTTTTGCAGCATTTCTTCATCCGCTCTTTTTTCCCTCCTTCTATTATGTTGCATATTGCATAGATTAGCAATAGTGTTAATTATGTTCAAAAATACAAGAATTGAAAGCAATACAATATTTATCATTTTTTAGCCTTTTCTTTCTCTTTTTCCATTGATTCACTAATTACTTTATATAAACACACAACCCCACCTGCAACGCAACATATAGGAGCAAAAAGTAAGGTGATTAACACCAATAACAAATCATCATCATCTACGCTTGGAAAATCACCTGTTGCGTATTTGAACTCCACTATAATGCCACCAATACATAGTCCATAAAATATACTTATAAGTACAAGTATAATAATAGTCGTCATACTAATTCCCCTTACCTCCCATTCTGCCAACTCTCGCAAGAGCTATTACTTTTTCCTATCTTTAATAATTAAAATAATTTACTTCTTTTTCTTTTATAGGAACATCGAACTCTAATCCTTCATCGAGATGGTAGTCTTCTGTTATATTAGGATTTTTAGCTATTTCATCTTCAGTTATAGCTCTTAACAATTCTTCTAAATTTTCTTGTGTCAAAGTTTCCATTTCCTATACCTCCGTATTTACAGAACCTTTACCTTTGGTATCTTTTTTATAAAACTGATTAAACATATTTCCAATTGTTTGGATATCTTTCCCTGTTTTTATCTTGTAACTATTTAAGACTTGGTTATAATCAGTTATAGCTTTAGTAAGTTGATTATGCTTCTCTTTTATCAAACTTGTATTTTGATGAGCTTTTTCTTTTATATAATATGATTTTAACAATGTGGTTTTTAGTTTCTCAAAAGTAAGTATCATATTATTATTAAGATGATTAAAGGGCTCGTTTTTGTTAATAAAACCTTCCAATTTTTCTTTTCCATCTACAAACTTATTGATAAAATAGTCATAATCTTCTGGACGATAGTTTACGATTTCGCTATTTTCTTCAGAAAGATTTTCTAAAATTTGTCGAATTGTCATTTTTTCTTTTTCCAATTATAATTAACTTCAAAGATTTTTTAATAACAAATTCATTTTTTAGCAAATTTGTCTTCCATCATTTTAAAATAGTTAATCGCACATTTAAGCTTCAAAATCACTGGATGTGAATTGTTTTCTTTATACCCATTATCCTTCAAAAAGGACAAAAATTCTTCCCTTTCTCTGTTTCCTTCTGAATCGTGAACCCCAGAGAAATATTCACTAATCAAATAATTTTTTGTAAACTTGACTTCATCTTTAGTTAAATAAAACTTTTTAAGTTCTGGAGTGTTTTCTACTATTACGCAAATAAGCGAAATAAGACTGTTATTGATTTCTATGCTATTTTTAAAATCCTTCCCATTCTTTTTAAAGAGTTTTAAAATTTTAAGAATTTCAAAAGAAACTCTATCTTTCTCTTTTTCATCTATTTCGCTATTTCCTAGATAAATCCTCTGATAGCCATTTGAAGAAGTCACCTTAGAAATTATGTGATTGTAATAAGGATATAAATCTTCAACTTTATTTATCTCTATTTTTGCATCACCAAAATATACTTCTGAAAACTTTATAACACTTTCTGGATTTTCTTTTTCGCAATATTTTTTAAAGTTCATTTTTTAAACCTCTATTTTTTCAATTCCTATTCTATTTAACTTAACACTTTATACGTATCTCCATTGAGTTCTATATTTCCAAGATCTGAAAAAATAATATGCGGATCTTTTCTTGCTATTTTATCAAAATAAATTGCACAAGGGAAACCAGTTTCTAACTCTTCGAATTGTCTACTTTTCTCTTCACCTCAATAATAACCTTTTCTAAAAAGGCGAAATTGCAATATTCTACTTTCGTATTCATTTCTAACTATGAAATAACATCTCATATCTCAATCTCACAAATATTACGGCATAGGAATTGCTGTAAATTTTTTCTAATCGTAAGTTAATTGTATATGGGTGAAATAACATACAACATTAAACTACAATTTCCAAATCCTCAAGAAAAAAACTTTTGGTTGAACTTGCTAAAAGAAGAGAGAAGTTCTTTTAATTTAGCAAGTGAAATTGTATTCAACAAACACCCTAAAATTAATCTTAAAGAAGTGTATGATGTATGTTACTATCCAATCCGCAATTCGACCAATTTATTGCCAGCTCAAGGAGCAAACAAGGTAATAAAAGAAGTTATTAGCTGCTACCGTTCTATTAAGTCCAATAAGCACAATTTAAAAGATGCTCCTAAAAAAGAGCAATTAAGTATGAGGTTGGACAAAAGATTATACAGTAATTTTTCCAAAACTTCAATTAAATTAGTTTCTTCCGTTCCACACAAAAGAATAGAAATAAAATTTAAACTGTATGATAAAGTCAAAGAAATGTTTGATAAATACACAGCTTGTGATCCACTTATTTTCTTCAAGAACAATTCTTTCTTTTTATCAGTTTCGTTTAAAGTTCCAGATCTTCCAAAAGCCAATGAAGAAGCAGTTGGTGTAGATCTTGGATGCAGAAGGCTATTCACTACAAGCGAAGGTAAAACACTTTTAGGAAACGAATTTAATTTTTATAAAAGAAAAGTTAGATTCAATAAAAGGAAGCTTCAAAGCAAAAAGAAAAGTTCTCATTCAGCTAGAACTAAACTAAATAAGCTTTCTCATAGGGAAAGGAACTTTTCTAAAAAATATATCGAGCTTGCTGTAAACGAGCTGATAAAATCAACCAACAAATCAATTATCGTTTTGGAAGATTTAACCAAAATAAAGCAAAAAACAAACAAAAAAGGAAGCAGCCACAACAACAGACTTTCACAGATTCCTTTTTATTTGTTCAAGCAAATACTTAGCTACAAGACACCACTCGTTGGAAAACAAGTGGAAACAGTTAATCCAGCTTACACTTCACAATTAGATTGTAGGGGTATTGAAAAAGGCGAAAGAAAAAATCGTAGATACTATACCACTGACAATCTTGTTTTTGACAGTGACTGGAATGCAGCTATAAATATTGCTAATAAATTTAGCAAACACCCTATTTCGTCATTACTTCCTTTAGATGGAAAATTAGACTTAATGGGCAGGTTGCTGTCATCCAACCAATCGTCAAACTAATTAGTTAGTTAGGCAAGCTTCCAGCTTTCAAGCTGGAAGTAGATGACTTAAATTCTTTACAATCATACCAATTGGAGTTAAATTTCTTTATTTCTTCAATATAATTAATTGTCGAAAAATTCAGGTATTTGCTACCACTTTTCATGAATAAAATAGCACAAGGAAAAAGTCCAGGACTCTTAATCTTTTCCGTGCAAATCCAAAAATAACCTTTAGAAAAAAGATATTTTTGAATACCTTCATTTTCTTTTTTATTGTTTATAATATAATACCATTTCATTTTATTATACGTCTATCCTATTTATCTTCTCTGGATACCAATCTTTAATGCCTTGAAATTCTTTTTGATTTCTATCGCCATATAAATAAGAAATAAAATGCTCTTTTATTATTAAATAATAATGAGAATATGGTGGCTCGTAATATTCATCGCCACTTAACCAACGGTAACCTCTGTTAGAAAGAATCTGTTGTATTCTTTTACTTTCATATCTATTATTTATAAATATTTTACATTTTGAAGGTATCATTTTACACTCCTGCCATATCTAAAGCAAATTCTTTTTGCTTAATTATAGGCTTAAATAAAAAATTTTTAATATTTAAAAAGATAAATATATAGGAAGTTAAAAAATGTGGGAAACTATAACAGCTCTTATTGACAGTCCAATGTGTTTAAATATTTTAACACATTTAATTATAATAATACTTATTATTCTTATAGGTGTTAAACTCGGAATAATAAGTGTAAATACAAAGCACTTAAATCTTGGTTCAGATCAAAAAGAGCGAGATGTAATACGTCAACAAATTGAATGGTCCTATGCATTTATAATGGGATTGGAAAGTAAGTTTAATTCAGAACAATATAATCCTTATTTTACAAAATATATTCTTGAAAGAATATATGATGAAGTAGTAAATTGGATTACATTTAATCATATAAATATAGAAAGTGAATATGTAGTTGTAAAACAAGAAAAACTTGCATCTATAGTTTATTCATTGATCGTAAAAGAAGAATTTAAGACTCCAGAGTTCCGGAAACAAATGGATGAATGGACTGAAAGCTTGATTTATAGATTAGTACAAATAAGGAAACTTTATAAATGAAAAAAATAACAGCTGATGAATTTTTTAGCAAAGTAAGAAATCCAAATTATAATTTCTCAAACACAGTGTTTATTAATATGCAAACACCAATAGAAGTTGAATGTAAAGAACATGGTCTTTTTTCTATTTTACCAACCAACATGCTTTATAAAGGTGAAGGTTGCAAATTTTGTGGAATAGAAAAAATGGCAAAATCAAAGTCCTTTACAAAACAAGAATTCATCAATAAAGCAAAAAAAATCCACGGAGATAAATATGATTATTCCCTCGTGGATTATAAAAACAATAAAACCAAAGTAGCCATTATTTGTAAAAGATGCGGTAATGTATTTTGGCAATTACCGCTTAATCATTTAAAAGGTTTTGGTTGCCCAAAATGTCCTAACTAATAATTACTTTGTTCATATTGGCAAGGCCATTAATCTGTTCAAGAAGATCTGGGTCTGCTTTGCTAGAAACAACAACAGTATCTCTAGGTTTTATTTCCTTTCCATTAAGGAGAGTAATTTTTTTAGCTGTGCAATTTGTTACTTTCATTTTTTATTCCTCCATATTAACTTATTACCAATTGTTTAAATCCCATTTCGGATTAGTAAATCCACATAACTCTCTAAATTTAGGCATATCATAACAAGCTTGGATAAAACTCATCCAATCTTCTTTTTGTTTATGATGAAAGCGCTGAACAACCATTGTTTTAAGCTGAAGATAGTTTGTTGAAACTGTTGCCCAAAGTTCTATTCCACAAGGCAAATTATGTATAAGTGTCATGTAATAATTATATACACAATCTTGCTGAATTCTAATTTGCTCAAGAAGAACGGCATCATCATCACTATGGTTTTCAAATTTTTCTTTTAAATCCACAAGAGCTTTTCTTGCATCTACCCAATTTTTATAATTATCTCTTACAATTTTTGCAGTTTCTGGCAAAACATATTTTGTAAAAGGTGAAAACCCTGACGTGAGCATTTTCTCAATGCTATGCATTCTTGATTGCTGCATGGTAAAATAGAAGTGCGAATACCTTTGAAATTCTGGTTGGGTTGCAAGATTAAGTTTAATATCAAATTCAACCAGAATTCCTTTTAGCCATGAATCATGACACTGTTTTACATCCATATTGTTTCCAAGGTTTGTAGCTACTTTTAAAATTCTTTCACCCGGTTCTATTGCAGTATTAATTTCTCCTACATTAAAAGAATTGCCAACTGCATTAATTGCTCTATTTAATCCAAAAACTTCTACATTCTTTACTTCTACCATATTTACTCCTCTATTATGAAAAAATGAATTAGGCACGTTATGCAAACGCTCAACGCTACACCACACAAATTATTAATGCAATTGGTTCAGCCTCTGAGATGCTATACATTTTATTCCTCCCCTGTATACTTCGGTATCTCACACCAATGATCTACATGAGCATCATCTTCCCATTCACTACCGTAAACATATCTCCAATGTCCATTTATTAGTATAACCTCTACTCCGTCATCATTTAAAACTTCTATTTCTTCTTCTGGTAAATCTCCGTCGGCAGCCTTGTGCCACTTCGGTCTGCCTGCTTTCAACCCTGCAAGGTAGGATTCTTCTGAAGTCGGCTCTTTGAGATGTTCCATTCCAAGTTCTTCATCAAGAAAAATTTCTGTATGCCCTCTTGTCCAGGCTTTTGCCATTTCTTCATCTGTCATTTAGTCCTCCTTACACATTCTTGCAGAGATATGCAATCATATTTATAGTTTCCCAGTCCGTACTATTGCTTTCAATTATCTCAATAATCTTTTTTGCAAAATCTTTTTTTGTAGATTCTTTTGCAAACCTTTGAGCCACTTGATAACTTAACTCTCCTTCTTTTGCATAATCTCTAAAGTAGCTTTTCATTTATTTTATTCCTCTTTTGTACCTTCCCATAAATTATGCAACGAAATTCCAACATCATTTCCAGGAACTGCATTTACAAAAACTCCCATATTACTAGTAGTTTTTTGTTTAGCTGCTTCAAGTTTATTTTTTGCAGTGATTAAACCAGTCAAAGCTTGAATCATTTCGACTTTTAATCTTTGCGAATCAAGAAGAGCAACTTTACTTGCGTCGCTTCTATCTTGTCTTAAAGCTATTGGTGTATAAAATAGCTGATACAAATCATCAGTGTTTTTATCTAATTTAGAAAACTGCTCAAGAGCTAGCTTAGTTAAATCATCTACTGAGGCTACCTGCTCATCAATTTCTTCAGTAGTTTTTAATTCTTTTGAAGTTTCCTTTATATTTGAAAGCTGATTGTCAATGTAACTAATTGTATCTTCAACTTCACTTTTATTTATTACAGGGGCTTGTGGTTCTTCTGAATTCATAAACTCAGCTATTTTATCTAGATCAAGTATACTCTCCATTTTTTTTCTCCTTTTAAATTATAACATTTTTAATTATTTTTGTCAAGCCCTTTTTCTTGCAATTTTTCAAGTTCTGTTTTTTTATTCTGCTGATAACCGTGTGATTTTTGTCCTGTCATAGTACGTTCAACATTTGAAAGCATTTTTTCATAAAAATTATTTTCTCCACAAATTTCCATGTTGTATATTTTACCAACATGTTGAAAAAATGAATTTTCCGTTTCGCCAGTACTTCTAAATAAATTAACAAAGTTTCTTTCTATTTTTTTATAAGTTTCATCAGTGTTAAACATATGTCCTCTTTATATGAATTCTTCAATGCTTAGCTTTTTACCTTCTTTTATTCTGTCCTTGAACGCTGTGCTAAGCTAAAGACTTAGCACATTCCAAACTGTTTACGAGCTAATGCTCGATGTCAGTTCGTTTTCCGACTTCGCTGAACTACGTGGTTCTCCATCGGCATTTGCAATTTCGGTAAGTTCCCAACCTACTATGCTCTGACTAATCACATATTTTGACAATATATTTAGAGCTGCATTTATATCTCTGTCGTGCTCAGAAGAGCAAACAGGACATTTCCAATAGTTTATTCCTACTTTTACCTTTGGATTTACAAACCCACAGGTATGACAAGTATAAGATGTTACTTTTATATTTGAGAATTTATTATTAACTCTTTCTTGAAAGTCATTTATCGTTAATTTTCTCATTTATAAAATTCCTGTTTATATTTGCTCATTTCATCAATAAATTTCTTATATTCGGTCGATTTATAGCCATATTCTTTAAATGCAGAAAGAAGATCATTTTTTCCAACAATTTTTCTATTCTTATCTAGATACTCCATAAGAATAGAAGTAAATTCTATATATTTCTTCCGCTGCTCGCCTATATAATTTCTATCAATTATATTGAGAAAAGTTTTTTCCAAATTTTCAAAAAACAAATTATAATTTATTTCTTCTTGAGTAGAAAGATCAAAACAAGCGTCCACATCAGTTGTCGTCCTATGGCGAAGATTCTTTTCTGTGTAATTTAATAAATGGCGCTTACATATAATTGAAAATAAATCAAACGCACTTCCTTTACTAGGATCATAATTTGGTAAATATTTCCACATTGCAGAAAGAGCTTCTGCTTGAAGATCTTCTATAGGTTCAAAGCGCCAATACCGATATTTATTAATAATAGCTTTTGCTATTAAAAATAAATTCCCCATTATTTGTCTTTCTACATCTTTTGGAGCATTTTCTCTACTAATGCAATTCTTTTTTTCATTTTCGTCAGTTTCGTAAGTTTCGTAAACAAGGAACGGCTGATATTTATTTATTATTAAATCTTTAACTAATTCCTCATCAAAGTAATTTTTCTTTTTTTCTTTTGTAAAGGATTCTAATATTTTGTTTCTTGATTCTACTTCCTCTTCTTCATCGAAATCCTCGCTACTATCAACAAATTCTTCAATTTCTTCTTGGTCTATTTCATCAAAGTCCATTTTTAATCTCCATAAGAACACTATTTTTTTAGTGTTCTTATATTATAAAGAAATGTGAAAAAAATGTCAAGAGTTTCGTTTAGCTTCGTAGTTTCTAAATTCGGCAACTCTTTGATTTACTTTATCTATTGAAAACTTAGTCATTATTATTTCATTATCGATTAACATTGAAGAAGTAAGAGTTTCTGAATTAGATCTTTTACTAAATCTTATACCAACACTATCGTCTTTATTATACCCATAGTAAATTTCTACAAAAATCTTTGACTTTTTATCTAAATCATTTTGAAGTTGCTGAAAATTTTGATTGCAACAAAGAGTTATCATTTCTGCCGAGAAATCATCAAATATTTGGTTACCATTAATTTTCTTTTTTGACATTACATTTATAATATCTTCAAAAGACTGAATATTATCTTTTTCTTCATTAGAAAGAGAAATCTCTCCTGTTATCTTTTTATTAATTGTTTCCTCTTCTTCTGTAACTACAGAAGCAATTCCAAGTTCTTGAGGTGAAGGGGTTGTTGCCTGCTGTATTGGTTCAGGAGGAATGTTTGAAGAATTTTGAACTGGTTGCGGTTGTATAGGTTCTTGCGCTACTTGCTGCATTGGTTCTTGTATTGGTTGCTGAGGCATTTCCTGATTTTGTTGAACAGGCTCTTTTTCATTTGCTTTAATTAAATCTAAATCTATTTCATAAATTATTTTTAACTGTTTTCTAACATATTGTTCGACAAGCATCTCTCTATCAAAGAGTTCTTTGAATTTCATTACTTTCCTCCAATTCTTCAACAACATCTGAAAGCTTATTTATGAAATATTTTAAATCTTCAATTGAAGGCATAAATATTTCATTTCCAATTTTTACGGTTTTATATTCCGTATTAAATTTAACAACTAATTCTTTATTGTTAAACATGTACTTTAAAATTTTATTCATCTATTTCTCCTTTGCATTAGTTCAGTATATATTTTATCAATTTCTTCGTCAAGTGAGTCAACGTGTTCTTTATTATCATTTATTATTTTTTCGATCATTCTATAAAAACTTAAATTCAAACATACTCTTCCGGTTGGATAATATTTCTTAAAATACTCAAGTGCGTAATCAATTTTAGGTTCATTTGTTTCTTTTATTTCTTCGTTAATGTTATGCTTATACCATTTCTTTAAATCGGCGAATCTAAACGATGCTTTAAAAAATAACGATAATCTTGGGACGATTTTATCAAATAAATTATTTTCTTCACAATATTCAAAAACGTATGCTATAATCTTTTTATTTTCTTCTGAAAGAGAATTATATTTATTTATTTCAAACTGATTAAATTTATATTCAACACCATAATAATTAAAATAATCATTCTGATATTTAATAAGCGGAGAGTTTTCTTCTGTGTCTTCAATAAGAATCTTCTGTTCTGAAACTTCACGTTTTATTTGCTTTTCTTTTTTAGTTTCGATAATATCTGAAAGCTCTTGTAATTTTGCTTCAAGCGGTGATAAATCATATGAAATACCGTCTGTTTTAAATTTGCCATTCTCATCTTGTTTTTTTAACACGGAAAAATTAATTAATCCCTTATCTCTGAGGGAGTTTCTTCTTCTTGAAAGAGTTTTTGATGAAACTGACTTATCTAATTCTGAATCGTGAATTGAACAGTTTGTTTTGTTTCTGAGAACTTTTAGAAGGAAAACAAATTCACCTTCGGTAATTCCAAGTTCTTCTTGAAAGTCAATTAGAAGATTTGACACCATCACAAAACCATTTCTTTGAATATAATTTTTTACAGCGGAAGTATAAATTTCGGCCATCATTTTCTC
>Ga0326512_10002033_pt1 | contig 15118 bp, 7 predicted proteins | sample 1_2617_0518_D_FD_203652 | JGI IMG/M metagenome (GOLD analysis project Ga0326512, IMG submission 203652) | Bovine rumen microbial communities from UC Davis, California, United States - 1_2617_0518 | ecosystem: Host-associated > Mammals > Digestive system > Stomach > Rumen | place: USA: California... | reverse complement strand
CCTTTGCGAGGAAGGCTGCACAGGCGGCTTTGGTGGGGCGTCCCTTGTCGGCCTGAGTGGCGGGCAGCACGGCGTAGGCCTCCTCAAGGTCGTTGATGATCTGCTGCCAACCCTCGTCGTTGCTGTATTCGGTGTTAGAGAGGTTGTTGTAGTCGGCTTCCTCCATGTTGGGCTTGTTCACAAAGGGAATCTTCTTGAACAGGCGCTTGAGCTGGAAATGTCCGTAGGCACGCAGGAACTTCATCTCGGCAGTACGCTGCTGAATGGTAGCGTTGTCCTGATCGGCACTGCCTAAGATGTCGAGCGACAGGCTGACACGTGATAGATAGTTGTAGAATCTGTTCCAGATAGAGCTGAAAGGCCAGTCGGTGGTCATCACGCCCGTGCTCTTTTCCAGACGGTGGAAGGGTTCGCCGTCGGAGAAGTCAGAGCCTCCCACGTAGGAGTCGTCCGAGCGAGTATCATAGTTCCAGAGTGAGAACGAAGCGTTCATGTCCTCGATGGAGAGCAGACCGGCGTAGGCCGAAATCAGCACATTGTCGATATACTCGGCGTTTTTCACCTCGTCCTGAGTCAGCGTAGCCTGTGGCACCTGCTCTTCGAGGAAATCGCTGCAGGAGCAGAGGAGCCCCCCTCCAACTCCCCCGACAGGGAGAGCTGTTGCTAAGTAAAGAGCATATTTGATGATATTCTTTTTCATATTGCTGTTATGTGATTATTATTCTGTATTTGTTTTTCTTTCTATTTCCTCCCCTAAGGGGGAGGCCAGGAGGGGGCTTCTTCTTTTAGAAGCTCACATTCAGTCCGAATGTCAGATTAAGAGGTATGGGATAGTTGAATCCGGGATTCTCAGGATCGGCACCCGTGAACTTGCTGCTCTTGATGGTCAGCAGGTTCTGAGCCGAGGCATAGAGGCGGATGCGGTCCATGTGCAGCTTTTCTGTCAGCTTCTTGGGCATGTTGTAGCCTAACTGAATGGTGCGCAGCTTCACATAGCTGCCGTTCTCGATGTAGTAGGATGACACGCGGCCCTCGTTGTTGGTATCGGAAGTGGTGAGTGCCGGAATGTCGCTGCCAGGATTGGCGGTGCTCCATGCGTCAAGTGCGCGGATGCCCTTATTAAGATAGGGAACGTTGATAGCCGAGTTGGCCCAGAAGTCGGTCTGTGACTTATAGCCGCGGCAGTCTACATCGACGCCCTGCACACCCTGCCAGAACATAGTCAGATCCCAGTCCTTGTACTGCAAGTAGATGTTGAGACCCCAGGTGAAGTCGGGAGTCGGGTCGTAGATCCAGTCCTGGTCATCCTCGGTGATCTTGCCGTCGCCGTTCAGGTCCTTATAGCGTATGCGACCGAGGCCTGCACCCTCTTGGGTAGCATGATTGTCTATCTCTGACTGGCTCTTGAAGATGCCGTCGTAGATATAGCCCACCTGCGAGAACATCGGATGCCCCACCACGCTCTTCACGCCGTTGCCACCATATTTACCGTTGGCGGCTACAGTCTCGGGCAGTTTGGTAATCTCATTGACATACTTGCTGACGTTTCCGCTGATGTCCCACGAGAAGTCGTTGGGCAGGCGATGACGATAGCCTACGGTCAGTTCCCAACCGTTGTTCTTCACCTCACCGGCGTTAATCCACTGGCCAGAGCCCTCACCCATCGCGGCGATACCTTCCATGAAGAGCAGGATGTCGGTGGTCTTCTTGTTGAACCAGTCGAAGCTACCATAGATTTCGTTGCCTAAGATGGCGAAGTCCAGACCGATGTTATGCTGTGTGGTGGTCTCCCACTTGATGTCGTTGTTGCCACGCTGATTGCGCACGTAGCCGTTGTCAAGATCGTAGCCGCCGTTCTTTCCGCTGATGTCGTAGGAAGAACCTGCCTGACCGCTGCCCCACAGTCCGGTGGAAACCACAGACTTGTAGAGGGTATAGCGTGCGGTGTTAGAGATTTCCTGGTTACCCGTCTGTCCCCAAGAGTAGCGGAGCTTCAGATTGTCGAGCCAGCCTTTGGTTGACTCCATAAACTTCTCCTGCGAGAGGCGCCAGCCTGCGCTGACCGAGGGGAAGGTACCATACTGCTTGTTGGTACCGAAGCGGCTGGAACCGTCGCGACGGATGGTGAACGAAGCTAAGTACTTGTCGTCAAATGTATAGTTGACCTTGCCGAAGAACGACACGAGGGAGAAACCTTCGCCGAAGCCTTCAGCTAACTGGCGGCCTGCGCCTGCCGACGGCCACATATAGTCGGTGTTCAGAATGGCCAGCTCGTAGCGCTTGGCGCTGTACATCTTATAGTCCATGCGGTTGACCTCAGTACCAATCATGGCATCACCACGATGCTTGCCTATCTCTAAGTTATAGGTGGCAATAGCATTCCACATCCAGCGCATCGTGTGCTCCTGCTTGCCCTCAACGGCTGAGTCGGTGCGCATCACCTTACCATTGGCAATGGGGAAGGTGAAGAAGCGCTGCTCCTTCTGGGTGTAGTCCATACCGAGGGTCGTGCGAATCATGAAGTCTTTGAAGGGAGTGATGCTCAGATGGACGTCGCCGAACGAGCGCCATTGGGTATATTCGTTCTCCTTAGCATTGTCAATCATGCTCAGCGGGTTCTCGCGCTCCGAGTAGGCACCCAGGGCCTGGGCATACTTGCCATTCTCAGCATAGATGGGGAAGTTGGGGTTGAACTCCAGCGCATGCTCCAGCACACCGCCGGGAGCGTCGACGCCCTTGGTGCGGTTCATCGTGAAGTTCTCGCCGATGACCACCTTACCGTCAAACATCTTATAGTCGGCATTGGCACGGGCCGAGAGGCGGCTGAAGTAGCTGTCCTTGATGGTACCCTGATTGTCGTAGTAGCCCACGCTGAAGAAGGAGTTGCCCTTCTCCGATCCGTTGCTGACGGAGAGGTTGTACTGCTGGACCACACCGGTGCGGGTGATCTCGTCAAACCAGTCGGTATCGCCTGCCCTCACGCTGGCGTTCTCATCAAGAAACATGTTCATCGTCATCTTGTTGAGCACGGGACGTCCGTTGGCATCGTAGCTCCAGTCGTAGTTGTAGCCCAGGTTGTTGTTCGAGGGGTTCACACCGTCGTTCACGCAAGCCTGCCAGTAGGCACGACCCCACTCGCTGGCATTCATGGTCTCAATCTTATTAGTATAGAAAGAGGTGGCTACCGATCCGTCGAAGTTGACCTTCACCTTGCCGTCCTTGCCCTTCTTGGTGGTGATGATAATCACACCATTGGCAGCACGCGAACCGTAGATGCTGGCCGAAGCGGCATCCTTCAGCACCTGGATGCTCTCGATGTCGTTGCCGTTCAGCTCGTGCATACCTGCCTTAGTGGGCACGCCGTCGATGATGTAGAGCGGGTCGTTGTCGTTGAGCGTACCCACACCGCGGATGCGCACCGTAGCAGCACCCGAGGGGTTACCGTCGGCCTGAATATTCATGCCTGGTACGCGACCCTGCAGGGCCTTCATCGGGTTGTTTTCGTTTTGCTTGGCCATCTCGTCAACGCTCACCGTCGAGATAGCACCAGTTAGGTCGGCCTTGCGCTGGGTGGTATAGCCTGTGACCACCACTTCGTTCAGCGTCTGGGCGTCGTCCTTCATCTGCACCTTCATGCCTTGTGCGGCGGGCAGTTCTTGAGTGGTGAAGCCCACGTAGCTGAACACCAGCGTTGCGCCAGCCTTCACCTTCAGCTTGAAGTTACCTTCGAAGTCGGTCACTGTGCCGTTCGAAGTACCCTTCTCCATCACCGTGGCACCGATGACACCGTCGCCGAAGTCATCGACCACCGTTCCTGAAATCATTCCCGACTCAGTTTGCGCATACGTTATAGTACACGCAAGAAAGAGCGTCATGCTCAGCAGAAATCTCCTTAGTCTTTCCATTTGCTTTTACTTTTTTGGGTTAGTACTTTTACAATTAATCGATTCTGTTGCAAAAGTACAAACTTTATTGGGTAAAAGCTTAGCAATAATCGTTCTCTAACTAATAAAAATGTTACATGAAACAATCGTTGACTATAAAGTTCGTTTCGTTGCACGCATTTTCAGGCGTTTTTTCTACTTTCTCAAATCGCCTGGCAGCTTACCATATTGCTCCCTGAAACATTTGGAAAAATAGCCGGGCGTATTGAAACCCACCTCGAAGGCTATCTCGGATACCGTCTTGGTGGTGTTCCCCAGCAAGGCGTAGGCACGCTGCAGGCGCATCTGACGCAGCAGTTCCACCGGAGAGAGTCCGGTCACCGCCTTCACTTTTCTGTATAGCTGCACACGACTCAGACCTATCTCCTCACCCAAGTCCTCCATCTTCAGGTTGGGGTTGGACATGTGCTTGCGAATGGCCTCGTTCAGTTGCTCGGCGAAGAGCATATCTTGCGAGCGTGGCTGCGAGGTATCGTCCTCCGGCTCATCAAACAGCTGGTGCAGCTTGCGATGACTGGCATCGGTGTAGAACAGCGTCTGCTCCTCGTTTACGGCCTGACGCTGACGGATGGCCTTGCGCGTCTGAATGTAGGCACGCCATATCATGAGAACAGCCAGCCCCAGCAGGACGATGGTTGCCAGACTGCCAATCAGCATCTTGTGCTGGGTGTCATAGAGGCCAAAGGCCTGCTCCAACTTCTGGTGAATGGTCACCAGGTCGGCGTTCTGCTTCATCAGCTCACGACTGTTCCGTGCTATCAGTTCCACATTCTCAGGCGTCACCATCATACCCTCCAGCTCGTTGTCCCGCTCATAGGGCTGTCCGGTCAGTATCTCCAGCGCCAGCCTAACAATTTCCTCACCGTGGGTGGGGTAGGTGTATGAACCCACCTGATGACCGAACTGCACATACTCGATACCCTCGCCCGGCAGTCCGTCTATTCCAATAATCATCACCTTGCCTTCCTGCCCGGTTTCTACAACGGCCTTGTAGGCTCCCGTTGCCATTCCGTCATTATGACAGAACACAATATCTGGATGCGGGCCTTGCTCTATCTGTTCCTTCACAATCCTGCAGGCCTCGTCGGATGTCCAGTCGCCCTTCGTAGAGATATAGTCCAGCTCATCATGTCCCTTCATCACTTTGGCAAATCCCTCATGCCGCTCTTGTGCAGGCGAGGTGGTCATAGCGCCCGTCACTTCAAGCACTACGGGCTTGTGTCCAGAGACCTTTCCAGCCATCAGCACAGCATAGTGGCCTACTGACTGGCCTGCCTCCACGTTGTTGCCACCAATGAAGGCGGTATAGTCCTCAGTCAATGCCTTGCGGTCGAAGAAGATAACGGGAATACCCTGACGGCGCACTTTGGCGATCGCCTCAGCGACGAGTGCCGACTCGTTGGGTGCCACCACCAGCAGGTCGATGCCGCTATTGGCCAAACTGTCTATCTGCCGTATCTGCCACTCTGTATCATCATAGGCGCAGGCTATGCTTACCTGGGCGTTCTGTTCATACAGGTGCTGTGCAGCAAGCATCTCGCTGTTCACCTTCTCACGCCATCTGCCAGACCCACACTGCGACACACCAATCCTGTAGGTCTTCTCTTCGGAACAGGATAGCAGCAAGAATGTCAGAGCCAAGAGTGCCAAAAGGGCACGGGGTATATTCGTTTTCATGATTGTTTATGATTGGACTATCTGTAAAATACGCTTGAAATCTCTATTGTGACTGCAAAGGTACGAAAAGTCAAGCGCAAAACAAAGAAAACGATTCCTTTTTTTTCGAGACAGCGCACCTTCGCCACTTACGGCTAAGGGATTCGTTATCTACACAATCACCTTAGCCGCTCGGCGAACCGCTGTCCGATGATGAGCCGCTGCTGATAAAATCATTAGGGGGTGCCCAATGAGAGACTTCGTTGACAGCAGCGAAAGGGAAAGCGAAGGACTGGGAGGCGTTTAAGCTATTTCACGAGGACATCGAGGGTGATGTTGACTTGCTGGCCACCAACCTTGATGGGATAGACTATATGCTGAAGCCCTTTGGGAGTCTTCGCATCTACGGTGAAGCGAATGGGAGCCATAGAGGTTTGATTCTTATTCCTGTGGAGAACAACGACGGTGCGTTCCTTAGTCTCCCCTTGGTGCATGATACCGAGATCGAAGCGATTGGTGGAGAGGCGTAGGGTGTCGCTGACCCGGATGGGGAACTGTCGCAGCAGCGTCTCCTCGCTGGTGATACAATGACCAATCAAACTCAGCTGCAGGCGCTTGTGCTTCTGTCCGTAGACGATGGTTCCCACTTCCTCAAACTCGCCGCCCTTGCCGCGGGGATTGAAACGCAGCGTCACCGCGGTACTGTCGCCGGGAGCTACGGCCTTGTCCTTCTCGAAGTGGATGGTGGTGCAGCCGCAGGAGGTGTAGCCCTGGGCAAGCATCACCTTCTGGTTGCCGCAGTTGCGCAACCAGAAAGTGTGTTCCTTTACACCGTCGGCCTCCTGAATGTTGCCAAGAGAAATAGTGGCGAGGCCTATGACAATCAGAGAATCGAGCATCATATTATTTCTATCAGATACTACCTCACGATCTTGCGACCGTCTTGAATATAGATGCCGCGCTGCGACGATATGCACGTGCCCGACTGGGCTATGCGGCGTCCCAGCAGGTTGTAAACTGCGGGATTGTATTGGCCTACTCCGCCGCCTGTAACGGGACGGATGCCGTCGGCATCACGCGAGGCGTCGAGCACCCAGGCGTTGATCTTGGCAGCAGTAGAGGCGTTGGCGAAGGCCTCAACCTCCACAGCATTAGCATCGGTGGGGAAGAGACGCACGCTGAAGGCCCAGCGGTCGTTGACAAAGATATCGACGATGCTACCATCGAGGAATACGTGGAGCTTCAGCGTCTCACCCGCATTGACCTTCTGGGGTAGGGCGGCAGACCACTGGCCAGCATCGGTACTCACGCGACTGAGTGTAGTGTAGTCGAGGGTGAGGATGCCTGTGGCGGGGTCGTAGCTGAGCTGTGCCTGCTTGTCGCCTGACTTCAGGAAGTTGAAGCCACAGGCACCTGTGCCAACCGTGAACTCACCCAGCAGTTCTATCTGACGGCCGGAGACGGGAGACAGCGAGTGGGCACCTTGCAGGGTCAGTTCCTGACTGTAGGCAGTCTGCGTGCGCATTGCCGTTAGCCCGCTGTAAGGCTGCTGCACTAACGACCCATCAGCAGCGAGGCTGAAGGTACGCGGCAGCGAATAGTTGTGTGCCCATCCTATCTCGTAATTGGTCTGAGTAGGCAGTTTGTCGGGGACGATGCCTAAAAGAAGGTGTCCCTCTCCCGTACCCCCTTGAGAGGATGACTCCTGCAGCGGGAGGAGGCTGATGCTGGGCGAGAGAAGACCGAATCCGTCGCGGCTGATGCCACCCATCTCCAGATACTGCATAGCGCCTTCTTGTCCTCCGAGGGGAGTAAATTTGCCGTCGTTACCGATGGTGCCCACCCAGCATAGGACGCGCACACCGACGCTGGTGCCCAATGGGGTGCAGGTGAAAAGGAACTTTCCGTCGGCAAGAGGTGTGACATTGGGCATCTCCCAGAAGGTACCGTGCTGGGCCACATTGCCACCCTGAAAGAAGATGGTGCCGTCGTTGCTCCAAGAGGTGCCGTTCCACTTGTGGAGGGTGCAGGCACCTACGCCGTCCTTGCTCGTGCCCACAATGATATATTTCTGTCCGTTAGCCACAAAGAAGTAGGGGTCGCGGAAGTCGTCGCTAAGGCCTGCGGGACGTCCGTCTATGACGACGGTCTTGTCGCCCCACTCCACAAGCTGACTGTCCTTCGCCTTAGCCCGTACGATGCGTGCTTTGGCATTGTCGACAGCTGTGTAGAGGATATAGGTGTTGCCCTCGTCCTCATAGACGCATCCGCTCCAGCATCCCTTGATGTCGAAGGGCTGGTCGGGATAGATGGCGATGGGCTCCTCGGTCCAGTTGTAGAGGTTGGCGCTGGAGATGTGTCCCCAATGCAGGCGCGACATATAGGGCCCGTTGGCATTCTTCTGGAAGAAAGCGTGGTAGCGTCCACCACTATAGATAAGCCCGTGGGTCTCGTTGGTCCAGCTGCCCGAGGGCATTCCGTGAAAGTGAGGACGCCAGAGTCCTCCCAAAGGAGAAGATTCGTAGCGGGATGCAGGATACTGGAAGTCGGGTGTTGACACCTCTCCCAAGGATGAGGCTGGGAGTAGGCTGTTATACACCGCAATATCGTCTATCGCCCCGCAGAACGTATTGATGAGGAAGGGGCCCCACTTCTTATCGTCGGTGGACTTGCCTATCATGAAGGGGCCGGAAGCATGAAGCAGGTCGCAGCGGTTGGTCTTCTTGCTGCCGATAGCGGTGCCGTTCAGATAGAGTGTGACAGCGTTGCCCGCCTTATCGAAGGTCATCGTGACCACGTTCCACCGTCCGCGCTGCAACTTTTGGTCACCGTCCACGCTGACGAGGTACCCGCCTCCGTAGTTCACGTAGAGCTGTAGCCGCAGGTCGCCTTGCGACGATAGCTGGATGGCGAAGCCCCGCTTGGCCGCTTCGTCCAGGTTGCCGCAGAGGGTGGCAAAGGTGGGGGTAGTCTCAGCGACGTCCACCTGCATCATGGGATAGGTCTCGGCGGCCAGCACCATACTTACGGTCAGCGTCTCTGCGCTCAACGATGCTATGGGCAGGCCTGCTTTCACAAAGTTACTATAACCATCGAAGCGTAGGGCTTCGCCGTCGATGCCCGCCACATTGCAAGCAGGCAGTTGACTATTGACGCTATAGGTGTTACCCGTTGCTTTCTCGGTTATCTTTCCCTCGTTCAGGGTCATGTCGTAGTGTACGACTGGAGTCTGTGCCATCAGCGTAGTGGCGAGCAGAGCCGCCGGAAGCAGGGTCATCAGTTTGTTGCGTTGTATCATTGTCGTTCTTGTTTTAGTTTTCCGTTGGCAAAGTTCGGAATAATTTTCCATTTAGTATGCCACATTTGTTACAAATGCTGACAATAATCGTTCACGAGGGCGAAAGAAAAGCCTTTTTGGGGTTAGCAAATGATGCTGAGTAAAGGAGATAATGGGTTCTCACTAACAAAAAGAAGGGAGCCTCGCCACGAAAATGGCAAAACTCCCCGAATCCTAAACAATCTTCTTACCTACTTTTTACTAAACTAATTCTGAGAAACTTACTATTATAATGATGAAACTGTGGTAGTCTAATCACATGATACTACTTCAGATAACTGATGCAGTTGCTGGTGAAGCGCTCCAACTCCGACTGATAGGTGTTCTCGCCACCGAGATTCCATTCGTAGGCAGCAAGGCCAACAGCAAGGATGCGGGCGGGAATGGACGTTGTGGGCTCGAAGTCGACGATACCGGCACAGCAGTAGTCAACTACGTGGTTCCAAGTACCGAGTACGGTGGAGTTGGTGATCTCCTCCCAAGCCGTCACCACGTTGGGGTTGGGGGCGAGCTGATAGGCATTGAGGTCCCACATGCAGTTGTGGTCGCCTTTCTGTCCAGGTCCCTCGAAGCAGTAGATGCCAGCGAAGAGGTCGGGCATGTAGGTCATACCCCAGTAGATGGGATGATTGGTGTGGTCGTAGATCTGACCTTCGACGTTACCGATGACAGGGTGTACGCCCCAGACATCACCGTTGTTGCCGCCTTCACCATCACCGAAGATACCAGGAGCATAACGGTCGGAGATACGGCCGATGGCTACGGTGAGCTGGGTAGCGTGGTTGGTGAGCAGGAGGTTGCCGCCGTCGTTAGCGAAAGCCTTCAGAGCCTCGATGGTAGCGGTGCTGGCGAGGTCGCCGGGCAGCTTCTCCCATCCATGACCCACACCGATGCGGTCGCACATAACCCAAAGCATCGGGTTCTGTTCAATATCGAGGTTGTCGATAGTGGCAGGTGTCAGGAGCACGCCACGACCAGTGGACACATAGGTCTTCTGGAACCAGTCAACGGCGCTCTTCTCATCGTCAGAAGCGGTATAGTCGTTGGGCACGAGCATAGCCACCTTCTGTTCGGCGGGTGTGGCAACGTACTTCAGACAGTTGGCGGTGAACATCTCCAGCTGATCCTGCTTTTCGTTCTCGCCACCGAGTTCCCACTCGTAGGCAGCAAGGCCGACAGCGAGGACGCGGGCAGGGAAGGCAGAGGTCGGCTCGAAGTCGACGATACCGGCGCAGCAGTAGTCAACTACGTGGTTCCAAGTACCGAGTACGGTGGAGTTGGTGATCTCCTCCCAAGCCGTCACGACGTTGGGGTTGGGGGCGAGCTGATAGGCATTGAGGTCCCACATGCAGTTGTGGTCGCCTTTGAGGCCGGGGCCTTCGAAGCAGTAGATACCAGCGAAGAGGTCGGGCATGTAGGTCAGGCCGCGATAGATATCATGACCGCTGTGGTCATAGATCTGACCCTCGACGTTGCCAATGATGGGGTGTACGCCCCAGATGTCGCCGTTGTTGCCGCCTTCACCATCACCGAAGATACCAGGAGCATAACGGTCGGAGATACGTCCGATGGCTACGGTGAGCTGAGTAGCGTGGTTGGTGAGCAGGAGGTTGCCGCCGTCGTTGCCGAAAGCCTTCAAGGCCTCAATGGTAGCGGTGCTGGCAAGTCCGCCGGGCAGCTTCTCCCATCCGTGACCCACACCGATGCGGTCGCACATAACCCAGCAGGCTGACTGCTTCTCGATGTCGAGGTTGTCGATAGTGGCGGGAGTGATGATAATGCCCTTGTTCTTGGCTACGTAGTTCTTCTGGAACCAGTCGGCAGCGCTCTTCTCGTCGGCTGAGCCTGTGGCATAGTCGTCGGGCAGCAGCATAGCTACGGCACCACTGGCCTTCTTTGCCTCATACGGGATGAAGAGACGAACGGTCTGGCCCTTCGACACCGTACCGTCGGCAAAGCGGGCCTTCACGGTATAGGAGACGTCGACGTTGGCGGGAGCCTTCTTGATGAGGTAGCTGGTCTGTGCGCCCTCGAGTTCGATGACGTCGGCATCATCCTTGATTATCTGTATGCCGCTGATTTCGCCGGCAGGATTGGTCCAACTGAGGGTCAGCTGGCGGGTGCCCTCGGGCACGTCGTACTTCAACTCGGTGACGGTGGCTTTGGCGTCGGACTTAGAAGCGGGAATGTCGACGTCGCTGCAGCTGGCCAGGGTTGTAGCTAAACCCCAACATAAGGAACATGCAATGAATGCTTTGAATATCTTGGTTTTCATAATTGTCAGTTTTGAATGTTCAATGATCAATGTTCAACGCTCAATTCTTATACAGTCCGTTTGAATTCTCGATCTGTGAAATGGGGATAGGCAGGTAGAGCTCATCCTCGCTGATGCTGGCTCCAGCGTAGTAGGGACGCAGGGCGGCTTCCTCCTGCATGTACTTGTTGATGGTGCTGACGGCAGTGCCCCAGCGCAGCAGGTCGAACCAGCGGTTGCCTTCCATAGCTAACTCCAGTCGGCGCTCCATACGGACGGCCAGACGAGCATAGTCCTTAGTCCAGGCCAGGTTGCCTGCATCACCCGTAGTGGGATAGAGACCCACCTTGTAGTTGGCGGTGAAGGGGTCGAGGTCGATGGGGGTGTAAGTGGGATCTTCGCTGTTGGCTGCACGCTGACGAATCTTATTGATGAGGTCGCGAGCGGCACGCAGGTCGGCGTCGGTAGCGGCGTTGGTGCCAGCAGCTTGCTCGATGAGGGCCTCAGCCTTGAGCAAGAGGATGTCGGCGTAGCGGATGAGGATGAAGTTGAGGCCAGAGGCACCCCAGGGGAATCCCTGCACCATATCGGGGCTTGAGGGATCGATGAGGCCCTTCTTGCCAGAATACTCGCCGTAGGTATCGTAGTCGCGGCACCAGCCACGTGTGTAAGTGTGACCGCGGAAGGGCAGACCGATGCGGCCTACGGTGAGGTCAAGACGGGGGTCGACGTTGCCAGCATAGTCGCTGGTCACTTTGACGCTATTGAAGGAGCCGTCGAGGATGGGCAGACCATTGGCGTCGGTGCGGAAGGCGTTGACGAGATTCTGCGAAGCGAGGAAGAAGTCGTCGCCGTTGCCGAAGAGGTTACCATCGCTGCGGGTGGTGTTCAGCAGGTTGCAGAAGTTCACGTGAATGTTGTTGTTGGCCGTAGAGAACTGTATGGCCATAATGCTCTCCTTGCGATTGTTGAACTCCAGCTTCGACATATCGGCAAAGTTATCGTAGAGCTCATACTTTCCGCTGTTGATGACCACATCGGCCCATTGCTTCACACCACTCCAGTCGCTGGTGAAGGCGCAGACTTTGGCGAGCAATGCAGCAGCTACATACTTGGTGAAGCGGCCGGGCTGGCTCTGTGTCTCGGGCATAGCGGCGTAGGCTTCCTGCAGGTCGGCCTTGATGCGGTCGAAGATTTCCTCACGAGACAGGTTGCCGTTGGGCACGGAATTGGGATCGTCGTCTTCGGTGAAGTAAGGAATGCTGCGGAAGATGCGGTTGAGGTCGAAGTAGTACCAGGCGCGGAGGGTCTTCAGCTCACCGAGCATGCCTTCCTTTCCGTTGACGCTACCAGCATCCTTGATGGCCAGCATAGCCTTGTGGACACGGGCGATGCCGAGGTAGTTGTTCTCCCACTTGTTCAGACAGGTAGGATTATCGCTGGTGACGTTGGAGATTTCCAGCTGGTGGATGTTTGGCTCCATCGACACACCTTCACCGCCTTTGTAGGCATCATCGCTGCGCACGTCGAAGACCCAGTTGGTGATGGGGCCGGCGAAGGCGGCATTGTTGTCGTCAAAGAAGTGGGCTTCCAGTCCCTGATAGGCCGAGGACATCAGTCCGTCGATGCTCTCGTCAGTCAGCTGGTCGGCGGTGAACTCGCCTTGTGGGCCCAGCTCCAACTTGTCGGAGCAGGAGGTAAGGAGTCCCCCTCCAACTCCCCAAAGGGGAAGAGCAGTTACCATGTAAACTACATATTTAATGATATTCTTTTTCATAATTACAATTGCTAATTACTCGTTATATATGTTTTTTGTCTATCTATTTCCTCCCCCAGGGGGGAGGCAGGAGGTAGCTTAGAATGTTACGTTAAGACCCAGAGTGAATGTCCTTGCGCGAGGATAGAGGCCGCTGTCGACACGAGCACCGTAGCCGGCGAGCATCACTTCGGGATCAAGGCCCTTATAGCTGGTGATGGTAAAGATGTTCTCCACCTGACCGAAGACGCTGATGTTAGAGGCATAGACCTTCTCAGCTATCGTCTTGGGCAACTGGTAGCCCAGTTTCAGATACTTCAGCTTCAAGTAGCTGCCGTCCTCAATGAAGTAGGTTGACATGCGGGTCTCGTTGTTGTTGTCGACCATCGTGAGCGCAGGAATCGAAGAACCTGTGTTGGTGGGACTCCAGGCGTCGAGGATGTCAACACCGTGGTTGGTCGAAGAACCGCCACCGTAGTGCATGAACTCTAACTGACGACGAGTGGTGTTGTAGATGTCGAAGCCGAACTCGCCAGAGAAGAAGGCCGAGAGGGTGAAGTCTTTGTAGTTGACGTCGAGATTCAGACCAAGAGCGAAGTCGGGGTTAGGATCACCGATGATGCAGCGGTCATCGTCGTCGACCACACCATTACCATCGATGTCGCGGAAAATCAGTCGGCCTACGCCCTTGCCCTGCTGGATGGCGTGATTGGAGACCTGATCCTCATTCTGGAAGATGCCGTCGCAGACGTATCCATAGTAGACGCCCATCGGCTCGCCCACCATCAGGCGGTAGTCACCACCCTGGCTGGTAACGATATCATTGAACTTCACGAGTTCGTTCTTGTACTGAGAGATGTTGAGGGTTCCGTTCCAAGACCAGTCGCCATACTGGGGCGAGCGGTAGGTTGTGGTGAGTTCCCAACCGTTGTTCTTCATCTCACCAGTATTCATCCACATAGCAGCTCCTTCACCAGCCACAGAGAGTGTGGGAGGAATGGTGAGCATGTCCTTGGTGTTCTTCCAGTAGTAGTCGAACGAGAGCGAGAGATGACCCTTCAAGAGCTGAGCATCAATACCGAAGTTGGTCTGTGTGGTGGTCTCCCACTTCAGCTCGCGGTTGCCGCTGCTGGCAGCCACGATACCTGGCACGACGCTGTTGTTGGTACCGTTCAGGTCGTAGGAACCGTGAGTCAGGTTATAGGCATAGCGGGTATAGTATGCGTAGTTGTCGCTGATGGCCGAGTTACCGTTCTGACCCCAGGCCACACGTACTTTCACGTCGCTGACGATATCGTTCTTCGGGAAGAATTTCTCCTCGCTGACACGCCAGGCACCTGAGAAGGCGGGGAAGACACCCGAGTTGTTGTCCTTGTGCAGACGCGAAGTCTGGTCACGACGCAGGGTAGCAGAGAAGAGGTAGCGGTCAGCATAGTTGTAGTCAACCTTTCCGAAGAGAGAGAACAATGCCCATTCGGCCTTGCCACCGCCGCTCGTCTGTTCGCCGCCACCGGCTCCGAGCTGCATGTAGTCCACATCCTCGAAAGCATAGTCGTTGCGCCAGCCGTTGAGGTCTTCTGAACGGTACTTGATAAACTCAGAACCGAGCAGGACGCCGAGGTGGTGTACGCCACCGAGAGTCTTCAGGTAGTTGGCTGTATTGGTCCAAGTGTAGGTGTCACCCTGTCCGTAGCCGCGACTTACGCTGTTCATGTCGCTGGGCTGGATGCGGCGTCCCAGTGTCTTGTTGAAGTACTGGGTGTGCTCAATACCGAGGTTGCTCTTCAGCGTCAGGCCATCGATGGGCTTGATGTCGATGTAGGCATTGCCAAAGATGCGCCAGCTCTCGTTGCTGTTGTCGCGTCCGTTGTAAAGTTCGTGCACGGGGTTGGAAATATCTGAGCCAGCCAGAGCCATCGGGTTGGTGTACTTGCCGTCGGCGTCGGTCACAGGCAGAGCCGGATGCTGACGCATAGCGGTATAAGGAATGCCGCGATCATCGCCGGTGCCGTAGCCTCGGTCGTTCCACTGGGCAATCATCAGGTTCTCACCCACGCTGAACACCTTACTAACTCAAGTTTCGGAAGTTATAATGGAAGTTATGCGCTTCGCGCAGGAAGTTCATTTTAACTCCCATTTTAACTCCCATTTTAACTCCCATTTGAAAAAAA
>Ga0326512_10002031_pt1 | contig 15125 bp, 16 predicted proteins | sample 1_2617_0518_D_FD_203652 | JGI IMG/M metagenome (GOLD analysis project Ga0326512, IMG submission 203652) | Bovine rumen microbial communities from UC Davis, California, United States - 1_2617_0518 | ecosystem: Host-associated > Mammals > Digestive system > Stomach > Rumen | place: USA... | reverse complement strand
GCGAGAGGACGTACCCCGCCTGACAGATTTACGGTAAATCTATCTCCCGGAGCGACGGATAAAACTGAGTATTTCCACGACGCGTCGTCAGCGGCAGCCGTGACATCGACCGGGGATGTGTTGCAGGGGAGATAATAGCCCTCGATAAATTCTATTTTGTTGAGATTTACAGCGCTCTTTAAATCATCCACGTTTCCCGACAGCTCGGTGTAATCGTCCGGGATACTGTCCAGCGTCTCCGCGCCCTTGGTCTGGATGGCCGCCAGCGCCTCGGTTTTCGCCGCATTGACCTCGTTAACTACTCCCGATACCGACGCCGCACTCTGTGCCGCCGCTGTCGCCGAATCGGACGCCGCTCCCGCATTAGCCGTCGCCGTTTCAGCCGCATTCTGTGCCGCAAGAGCCGATCCTGCCGCCGCTTCCGCGCTCGTGTCAGCCTCAGTCTGGGCGTTCTCCGCCGCTGTTCTCGACGCGGCGGCGGCTTCCTTTGCCTCCACAGCGATTCCCTGCGCAGTCTGAGCCGCCTCTTTCGCTGCCGTCGCCGCTAAAGCGTCGGTATGTGCATTCGCGGCAGACTGCGCCGCCTCTGACGCTGACTGTGCGGCGGCGTCCTTGTACTCTCCGACGGTCGTGACATCTCCCTCGGCTGCCGCCTTGTCCTCGGCGACAGCCTGACGGTTTGCTTCGACCTCCGCCGCCGTTGTGCCGAGGTTGGCCAAATCCTGACGGAATCTTTCCCGGTCATACGGATACGGCGTCGCGGCGCGTTTCGCCTCGGCGAAGGCCGTCACCACGCCGACATCAATGCGTTTTACTTCTTCGCTCATGACAGTATAATCTCCAATCTACCATCCTCGGTGATCTCGGCGCTCACGCCGTCCTGCAGGTTTTCGGTCCGCCACATATACAGATGGCCGTCGTCGCCGATGTCGAACCACACAAACCCCTTGCCGACGGCGACCTGCTCGGCCAGCTCATAGTAATGCTCCGACGTCTCGGCGGACGCGGCGGCGTCATCGGCGTGCTCCCTCGCCGTATCGGCCCAGCCGGCGGCGATCTGCGCCTGCGCGGTCGCGGCCTGCACCGGCGCGTCGAGCGCGGCGTTTACGGCGGCGATGAGCTCGTCATAGACGTCCTGCGTGATTATAGGCCTGTCGGTGTCGGCGGTGCTGCTCCGGCGCATCGTGATCATCGCCGGAGAGGTGGTGCGGAGGATATGATCCTCGCCGCTGTCGACCGACGCCCACAGGCCGACGGCGCAGACGAGCGCGTCCGGGATCGCCGGCATCGGGCATGAGTTCCCCTCAAATATCACCGGCACGCTGTGATTGGTGTGCCGGTCCCGCCAGGCGAAGACGGCGGTGCGGATATGCGCCGCGCTCCACTCGTCGTCCAGCGTCCACGTGATGGTGTAGTCGCTGTTCCCGCATACCGCCCATGCATCCCGGACGTCCGGGCGCGCGATGCGGTCGGTCACGGTAATCCCGATCTCGGGCATTATATCAGTCCTCCTCGTTTTTATGTGTCATGTATAAGCGTACCCTTTACATTGATATAATTGACCGGGCGCTTGTAAACATTACCGCCATCGTAATTTACATATCCGCCGATAAGGCCGGCGCTCTTGCTTTCGGTAGCGACTGAGTGATAGATCGCGCCGGCAGTGATAATCCAATGGCTGGATGGTGATCCTACCATGAGCTGCTGCACATAGCATGTCCCGCCGTAGCTCGACGATGATCCGACCCCGGACGCGGTGCCGGCGCTGTCGGCTCTGATCGATGTCGTCGGCCTGCCTATGGCGCAGAGCACGACGTATGTGCCGCTGTCTTTGGCAATATATACCCTCTGCCCGGCTGAATACTTAAAAAATGTGTTGACCTTGTAATGCTTCGCCGACGGCTCATCCTCGCCGTCAAAAAGCAGGCTGACGCCGTCTGAATATACCGCGCCGATGGTCGCAAACGTCTGCTCCGGGCCGCTGTCCTCCAGCCGCTCCTCCTCAACGGTCTCCTGATAGTCCATTATCTCATCTGTCATGCGTATATCACCCTCTCACCTGTGTGTGTCATATCGTATGCTCCGCTCAGAGGCAGCCGCCATCCCGTCTCCCGCCATATGCCGGTGATCTCGCCGCGCGACAGCGCCGTGACGTCGCGGCAGGCGTGCGTCGGATCGCAGGCCGTGTAAAACTCGCACGTCTGCGTCAGCTGACGCTGCCGCATCATCAGCTCGTCCGCCATCCGCTGCAGCTCCGCCTGCGAGGCGATGTTGTCGACGCTCTCGACGTGCGCGACCCGCCCGATGTTGGGGATGCTGTACGGCACCGCCGGATCGGTAAGCTCCGCCGTCGCGACCATCGGCGCCGACAGGTCGGGATTGGCGCAGACGACCCGGATGACGTTGTATTTGCCGTAGCGGTCGTCGCTGCGTTTATAGCTGTCGGCTATGATGCTGTACTGTCCCTCGGCGTATTTGTGCGTCACCTCAGCCGCGCTGCCGGAGGCCGGGCGCGACAGATGGACGGCGCCCTGCATGTCCGGCCATGCGTCGGCGTAGCCGCACTCGCCGAGCAGCTGGTTGATGATCTCGAGGTAGCTCGTGCCGGGATCCCAGTCCTCGCGCGCCGTCTGCAAGACGGCGTCTGTCTCGTCGTCGGTGATGATGGCCGTGATGCCGGAGGCGATCAGCAGCGTCCGGACGGTGGCAAGATACCCGTCACCGGCCGCGAAATGCAGCCGGTCCTCGACCGTCGTCCGCTTGGCGAGGTAGAGCACCGAGTAGCCGGTCAGCTCGGTTTCCTCCTCGCCCTGCCTTGACGTCCTGTCGGCCGACGTTATGATATACCGACCGCAGGGGTACTCGACGCCGTTGATCGTGATGTAGGGGCACAGCCGCGTCGTCAGCAGGTCGGCGCTCTCCGGCACGACAAACGTGCCCTTAAACGACATTTTGACCTCGCTCGACGCGACAAACTCGATCTCCGGCGTGTCCCGGGGCTCGAGCTCCATGCCGCCGCCCATCAGCTCGTACCGGCTCGACCAGTCGATGCGATCCTTTATGATCATGTCAGGTACGCCCTCTCGTCGTCGTCGGTGGCGGTGATGCGGTAGGTCACGGCGTCGGTCAGGCTGCTGTCGCGGCTCGCCGAGACGATGACGCCGCGGCAGACATCGCCTTTTTTGGATTTGTATGTTACCGTTTTGCCGAGCAGCGACAGCAGGGACGCCGCCTCCTGAGGCGACCGGTACGCCGCCGTCAGCGTCAGGCCCCGGCTGACATGGCCGTCATATACGGCGACCGGGAGCGTCCGCCCGGCATAGTTGTTAAACTCAACGTCGGCGGTCTCGTCCCATCGCCGCGTCGGGTACTGCGGGTGATGCCGGATCGGCAGCTCGCGCGGCACGCCGCCGTCGGAATATACCAGCGTGTCGGCTCCGGGGATGATAATCAGCGTCTGGGGCGCGCTCTCGATGTAGCCGCCGGTCAGCAGCGCGCGTACCTTGTACTCGGCGAGGCCGGACACCCGGGCGTCGACAAACGCCGTGCCGTCCCCGGCGTATATCGGCACACCGCTCCGGTACAGCACATATGCCTCGGCGCCCGTAACCGCCGTCCACATAAGCGACGCCGTCGTACCGGTGACGGTGTATGTAAGCTCGGGCGGCTCGGCGCCGGTCGGCGGGACGTTTTTGATATCGGCGTAGATCTCCTCCGACCACCCGGACCAGTCGCCCTCGGTCGTCTGTGTGCGGACGGACACCGGATATACGCCGTCGGACAGGATCTCCGGGATGGTATAGCTGCCCTCGTCCGTCCACACCGTCGGATATACGGTATCGCCGACGCGGATCTGCGCGGCCTGCTGATCTGCCGCAATCCACTCGACTGTCAGCCGCGGATTGTTGTCGACAGTGACGTCGGACGTTGACGGGTTAGTGCGGACGATTATGTAAGACGGATCCGACTGCGCCGTCAGCGTGTAGTCCTCCTCTACGGCAGTCACTACAACATACCACTGCGCGGCGCCGGTGGGCAGCGTGTCGGCGGGTATGGTGCAGCTGGTAGAGTTGTCCTGCGCGGATGCGAGCACGGTATCGGCGCCGTTGCGGACAAAATGCAGCTCCCACGACGCCTGCGGCATGTTGGTGACATGCCGGTATGACCACTTAAAAACCGTATCGCTCGATGCCAGTACAGTCTGCGAGATCGGCTCTACATTTGATACCTGAGGCGGGATGCCGGTAGCAATATATCTCACACTACCGGAAATACTGGTGATTTTGTCATCGCCACCTGTATATGTGGGCACGACGCCGATGCCGTACTGACAGACTTTAGCGATTATATCGGATTTGTTAGTCGCATAGGCACTATTGCCAGACGAAAATGTGTACAGCGTTTCCGCGGCGTCGAGATTGTCGTAGTTATATGATACTCCCAGCTCATTCGCCGCCTTAGGCAGGATTACCAGCCGCCCCTTTCCGGTCGCCCTTATGTTGATGGTCATGCTGAGATACGCGCCGGCCGGAGCTGATATTGTAAATGTGCTCCCCTTCCACGAGTAGGTAGATTCGATCCATACAAATCCGATAGTCGGCTCCGAGCGATTCCTCACGCTTTGGGTACTGCTGTACTGCGCCTGCTGTCCCGAGGTGATTGCTATATCTCCATAGTACGGCCCCTTGCTCTGCGTACCGGTATTTGTCGCAATCGTCTCATAGCCCTTACTTTTGACCGTATACGGCGTAATAGTAATGCTTTCGGTCTCTGCCACTCATCTCACCTCCCCGCCGAATATCCCATCCGGCGCAGCCGTCTCTCAGACTGCGCGACGCGGACGATGTCGTCAAGCTCCTTGATCCTATCCGCGTCGATCCGGACGTCGTAATAATTGTTCGTCGTCGTCCCCGCCGCGCGTCCCATGCCGGTTCCGACGATCTCGGTGCCGCGCTCGCCGACCACGGCCGGGCCCTGCGAGGCCGACAGCACGCCCTCGGCGTAGCCGCGCATCGCCGCCGTGATGCCGATCCGCCTCAGCTCCGCCGGGATCACGCCGTGCGGGTAGACGCGCTCGCCTCCCCGCATGTATGTGATCTCCGGGCCGTATTCGCCAACGGCGGTGTATCTGCCGCCGGTAGCGCTCTCGATGGCCGCCGCGAGCGGGCGCATCGACCGCGCCGAAGCGTGCGCCGAGCGGACGATCTCCGTCCCGCGCTCGCCGACCAGAGCCAGCCCAACCGGAGCGGACGGCGTGCCGGAGGCGAAGCCTTCGCCCGTGAAGATTTTTTTGAGCGTTTCGATCCCCGAAACAAATTGTCCGCCTATCAGTTTTAGCCCTTGTTTGCCCAGATCACCGAGGCTGTGCCATATCGCTTGGGCTTTATTAAGTATGCCTTTGCTCTGCCACAGATACGCCGCGTATGCCTTTTCCGATTCACGGACAGATGCCCTTACCGCCTCCAGCTCGGCCTCGCTGTACTCCTCGGCGTGAGCCTGCATCTGACGGTACGCCGCGCTGTTGCGCTCGTATGCCTCTCTCGTTTTCCCAAGCCCGTCCTGTATCGCCTGATATCTCGACAGCGCGTCGTTGGCCGCCTCCTCGGTGACGTAGCCGAAATCGTGCGCCTCCTGACGCATCGCCTCGATGTTCTGCCGAGACTGATCGAGCAGGGGGTTGAGCTCGCTCGCTTTTTTGCCGAACAGCTCCATCGCGACACCGTCGCGCTCGAGGTAGTCGTCGGTGCTTTTCAGCGCGTCGAGGGTGTCGAGGAACACGTCGTTAAGATCGCGCAGCTCGCCGGTCTGCTCGTCATAGATTGGCACGATCTCCTGCCCGACCGTGAGAAATCCCTGCCCGGCCTCGCGGGCTTCGCGCATGTTCTCTTTGAGCTTACGAAGCGACGCGATGATCGTGTCTACCGAGACGTCGACGGCATCGGACATATACTGCCACTCCTGGATCACGTCGGTCGGCAGGTCGGCGATTGACGCCGTGGTATTCAGATCGTCGATATACGCCGCCGCCTCGTCGCGGGCCTTGTTCATCTCCTCGACGATGCCGGTGACGACCGAGACGACGGCTCCCGCCGCCCCGGCCATCAGGCCGAACTGACCAATCACGCCGGTGATGCTCTCCGGCAGCTGCACGCCGACCTGATCGAGAATGCCGCCGACCTTGCCGCCGATATCGCCGAAGGCGCCGCCCAATATCTCGGCGTTTGACGTCGCCTGCGGCAGGGCGTCGCCCATGCCGTTCATGGCCTCGTTCGCCTTCTGCGCCGCCGCCGACGCCTCCCCGAGCTCTTTTTCCATTTTGTCAAGCTCGGTCTCGGCCTTTGTCAGGGCGAGGCGGTAGTTGTCCGCCTCTTTGCTGCTCGAGCCGTAGGTCTTCTCCGCCGCGGCGAGCGCTTTCTGCAGGTTTTCGGTCTTCGATTTCTGCGCCTCGACCGCCTGCGTCATGAGCTGCTGTTTCTGCGCCGTCTGCTCGGCGGCCTTGGCCAGCCGCTCCTGCGTGTCAGCCGCCCCGGACGTGCTCTCAGACGTGTCGCGCATCTGCTGATCGAGGCGCGCGAGCTCCGCCTGCGACTGCGCGAGCATCCGGTCGAGATCTTCGACGGCGCTGTCGTAGGCCTCTATACCGGAAGAGGCCGCCTTCATGGCGGCCTCGTTGTCCTTCTGCGCGGCCGTCAGCTTTACAAGCTCGGTCTCCTGCTTGGCTATGTCGGTGGCGAGCTTTACCATGCGCGGATCGGTCTCGTCTATGGTTTTGGCGGCCTCGGCGTACATCTTCCGCATCGTCTCGACCTTGTCGGTCTGATTCTCGACCGCTTTGTCGAGCTCCTGCGATTTTTTCGCGAGCGCGTCTATCCCGCCGCCGTTTTTGTTGTATTCTTCGGTGAGCAGCGCGATCTCAGCCTTGTTGAGCTTGATGTTGTTGCTGATTTCCTTGAGCGCGGCGGAAAACTCCGCCTCGCCCTCGACTTTAAGCCGATATCCTACGTCAGCCATCAGATCACGTCCTCATATTCGTCGTTATCGTCATTTTTCGCTCCGCAGCCGTCCGTGATCTCCTCATATAAGACCCAGAGCGGCATAAAGCCGACCGTCCGGCGGTCGTATCCGCCGAGCCGGACGGCTAAATTTCTCAGCCGCCCCACGGGAAGGGAAAACGGCGTTTCCCCGCCCTCGGCGGCCTCTTTTTTTTTACCATGTCGACGCCCATGCTCTCAGCCACGGCGTCGGACACCGCCTCGGTCAGCCCGGCGAGATCGGCGCCGGTGAGCTCGGCTCCGAGCTGCGTCGCGGTGATCCGATCAGGCCGCCCGCAAAAGAGACGGTCCTCGTTTATCATCTCGGCGGCGATCCTCAGCAGCTCGGCCACGCTGTCCGTCTGCCGGACGGCGTCGGTCATGCTGCCGTACCTCGCCTGCAGAGAGCCGAGGACGTTGAGATCGGCGCGCAGAACGTAGGTCGTCCCGGCGCGCGATGTGTACTCGGCCATTACGAGATGTTGCAGGCGGTGTTGATCCAGGTCTTCGCCGCCTCGAGCGTGTCAAACCACTGGACCTCGCGCCACTTGCCGGACGACTGATCGCGGCTCAGACTGCCGCTGACCGACACGCCGGTGAGCGTCGTCTGCTCGCCCTTGGTGGCATTGTCGTCGTCGGGCGGCGAGAATTTGACGCGCTGGTAGATTTTGGCCTTGTATTTCCTCGCGCCTCCGCGGAGGTGCACCTCTATCAGGCCGTGACGCCCCCACGGGGCGGTGTCCTCGCCGGTGTTGTCAAAGCCGTCGACGCTCTCGCCGCTCTTTTTGGCGGCGCCGGTGATCCCGGTCTCGGCGTCGGTGGTGAGATCGTTAAACGTCTCGGTGATCGTGCCGGAGACAAATTCGCGGACGCTCTCGTCGAGACCGTCGTCGGCGTAGAAATTGCTTTCGGCGAGGTTGAGCGCCGTGCTCTCGCTCACCAGTTTCCCCATGACAAAGCCGGTGCCGACGGTGACGTTCACGGCGCCGTTGGCGCCGACGGTCTCGGTCAGCGGGGCAAAGACGGGGTACTGCAGTCCTAATTTTGCCATTTATTCAAGCTCCTTTTGTGATATCCTCAATCGCCTGCTCCGCGGCTCGCTCCATCGCGGCGTTTACCGCCGATTTCGTCGCGCGGACCGCCGGCGACATAAAAGGCCGGGCGGCGATGCGGAAAGGCCCTTTCCGGCCGTTCTCGACCACTCGCGCGATGACCTGGTACGCCGCGGGCTTGCGCATCAGGCGCGTCCTGCCCGCTGCGTCGGTCACCTCATGCTGATAGCCGCCGAATCCGATTTTGATGTTGTAGTTTCCGGCGTTGTCGTGTCCGACCGGAGTCACGCCCATGGCGGACGGCAGCCGGTATCGCGCGTCCGGGAACATCGTTTTCAGACGCCGCGACACCTCGTCGGCGAGGATCGCCGCCCCTGCGAGCAGCATCTTCTCGGCGATAAACGGCGCGCGCTCGGCGGCGACCTTAAGAGTCGCGCCGAAGCCGCCCCTGTCAATAAGGTCCGCTCTCGCCATCGCCGGTGATCCCCCAGTCGAATATCCACACAACCTGAGCCAGATCGTCGTCGTAGCCGATATCCCGTATAGTGCAGTCGACGCCGTTTTCCCAGAGCAGCGACAGCAGCGCGTTGACGACGGTGTCAAAGGCGTCGATGCTGTAATACCATATCTCGCCGATGGCGCGGATGTTCTCCGCGCCGTCGTCGGCCCAGAACGGCCCGGACACCCCTCTCGCGCCCCACACGGCGTATTTCTCGCGTTTTTGCTGCGGGGCCCTGTAATTATATACCCCGACGTCAAAACGCGCGGAAAAGGCCGTCAGCGCGTCCCTGAGGGCGGTCACCGAATGGATACCGCCGTCAATGATGATATCTGTCATATTTGTCGCCTATCCTCGACAGCGATATGTCGGCGGCGTCGTAGCCGCCGTCCTCGTCGCGCCGGTACTGCACCTGCTCGATTCGGTAGCGGTGGCCGCCGGTGATGGCGATATCGCCCATCCGGATCAGCTCATGATCGTCCGGCGCTATGACGCGGATCTCCCGCGCCACGTCGGACCCGGCCTGCCGCGCCATCCAATGGCGCGACACGCCGATAGTCAGATCTCCATACCAGCTCTCGTAGATGAGATCGAGGTCCTCGTGATCCGGCCGCCCGACGCCTCCGGTGTCCGGCTCGGCGTAGATGCGGACGATCCCGGTGTCAAGTATCATGCGCGCCTCCCGCGGTCTGCGCCGCGAGCCATCTCTCCCGGCGTTTGAGCCTCAGCCAGTCGGGCATCCCGCCCGGCTTGTCGCGGCTCTGATATTCCCACACGACGATGTCAGAAAGATACATCTTATCCTCGACCGTATTGCCGAGCGGTATGCCGATGCGCTCCTGCTCGGCGGCAGCAGCCATGATGCGCTGCGTCAGATACTCGTCCGGCGACGTATCGCTGTCAAGGCGGTTGAGCCGCTGCTTGCAGATCCTCAGCACGTCGCTGACGGCGTCATATATCCCGCTCACGGCTCAATCCCTCCCGTCTGTCAGTTGCTCGCCGGAGTCGGCCATGTGGTAGTCGAGGCCGGGTTGCTGGTAGTCAGAGACCACGCCACAAAGCCCTCGCCCGCCTTCGGTTTGCCGTCGTGGCGGGAGACGCCGGCGTAGACGGTCTGATCCTCGATAAATTTGACCTGATCGGAGACGCGGATCTCGACGGACGCGCGGTCGACGTGCAGATACTGATCGCCGTAGCCGCCGATGATGGTATCGTCCGGGATGATCGAGCTGTCGAGCTCGACGATATCGCCGCCGATGACCGGCAGGGTCGAGGTGACGCCGGAGACGATGGCCGCGCCGGAATTGAACTCCATGGCCGCGATCTTGAGCTTGAGCGCGGTCGCCTCGCTCATGGCCCAGAATTTGCGCCCGGTGCCGGAATAGGTGTGCTTCGCCTTGCCGAGGAAGGTGGCGAGCGCCTTGAACAGCTCGAGGCCGGTGAGCGACGCGGACGAAGCGTGGCCGATATTGGTAGTGTGGATGTCGGTAAACTCCGGAGCGGTGGCGTCCCACCATGCCGGGGCGGCTCCGCCGGTGCCGGCGGTGGCGGCGAGACGGGTCATGATGCCGACCGGCATGTTGACGCCGGTGCCGTAAAGGATCGCGCGGTCGATTGCGCGGGCCTGTCCTGCGGCGATGCGGCTGATTATGCCGTTGACCAGATTGACGTCATTGTCCTGGATGAGCGGATTCGGGACGGCGAGATAGTTGGAGACCTTGCCGCCGAGCACGCTCATGCGGTAGAGGTTGAGATCTACCGGCTTCAGATCGCCGAATGTATCGGTCCAGATGGCCTCCGGTACGCCGGCCATAATGACGGCGCGTCCGCTGCCCTTGACGGTCTGGCTGTCGACGTAAGGAATCAGTTTAGACTGCTCGGCGACCTCGTCGGCGATGATGTCGAGCATTACGTCCGGGATGGCCAGAGCGGGGCTGCCGACGGCGCGGTTGGCGCGGACGGCGGCGGCGAAGTCCCTGACCTCGCTGCGGGTGCAGATCTCCGCGATGCGCTCGCGTCTGCTCATGTGTTCGGTGTTCACGGTGTTTCTCTCCTCCTCCGTGGCATGGTTGTTTTCGGCCGCTCTCCCTGCGGCTGCAGCGGCCTCAGCCGCTCTCTGGTTGATGCCGTCAAGCTCCGTCCTGGCGGCTGTGAGATCTCTTTCGACCTCGGCGGCGCGGGCGTCTATATCGGTCTGCGCGGCGTCGATCTCTCCGTGCTCGCGTTCGATCTCGGCGGCCTCGGCGTCGAAGGCGTCGCGCTCCTCCTGCGGCGTCTCGGTTGTTATCTCGGCGAAGGCACGCTCGGCCTCGCTCTCCCGGGTCTCGAGCGCCGCTATGCGCTCGGTCAGCGCCGCGCGCTCCTGCTCGATCCCGGTCTGTCTGCCCTCAAGCTCGGCGATTTTCCTCGCGAGCATAAGCGCTCTCAGTGCCATGATTTGATCCTCTCCTCTGTGTCGTGTTTCCAGTGCGCGTATTTTCGGCGTTTGAGATCGGCGGCGTCCTCGCTTCGCATCTGTCTCTCGCCGGCCGATATGCTGGTATCGGAGTACGCCGGGAATGTGCAGGGCGAGACCTCGTAAAGCTCGACCTCCTCGAGCACCCAGTGCCAGTGCTTGTCCGGGTCGATTGTGTAGCTCTCCTTGATGATGTCAAAGCCGAAGCTGCACCCGGAGACGTCGCCGCGTCTGACGCGCTCATAGAGGTTGACGGCATCGCTGTCGGCCTCGTTTATCTCGATCTCACCCCATAGGCCGCGCTCGTCGACCCTGAGCGACAGCGTGCCGTTGACGGTGCGCCCGATCACCAGCGTGGTGTTGTGATTAATGAGTGCCCGGACGTCGCCGCCGACCGTGTTGTCAAACGCGTGCCGGCCGATGGTCTCGTAGTCGCCCCACGGCAGCTCATATGTGCCGTCGAAAACGGCGAAATACCCGGATATCCGCTTCTTTCCGTCGTCCTCCCGCGTCTCCACGCGGGTCTGAAATGTCCTTGTCTGCATTATGTCTCACCCCCTCCCGTCAGCTTCGCCTGATCGCCCAGGCGGTCAGCCGGAATATAATTCTCAAGTGCCAGCAGCTCGGTCATATCCTCGTCCGGCGGCAGGCCGACCCAGTCGCGCCACTCGTTCCGGCGCATCGCCATACGGTCAACCATTTCCGACCCGGCCGTGATAAGCTCGGAGAGCTGGTAGTTGTACAGCGAGCGCGGATTGAATTTAAAATAATAATCCTCGCTGTATAGCAGCTTCCGCGTCAATGCCTGCTCGATGTACTGCGCCACGCCCAGAAGACGGGACGCGATGAAATTATTGTACGCGTCGCGGCTGAAATCGCCGACGCCGACCATGAATGCCGGCACGCCGAACATCGCGGCGACGGTTCGCCGGTCGAGCTCGACGTTGTCCCGGATTGCGAGATCGGTCATCGTCATCGGTTTGACCTGGACGACGTCGAAAGCCTCAGCCGGGATATACCACGGCCTGCCGTCCTGACGCGCCGCCTCGAAGCGCTCCGACAGCCGGTCTTGACCTTTAGGATCGGCGTATTCGTCCGTCAAACCGTCGACCTTGACGATGATCGACGGGCTCGGCGCCTCCATGAGGGACCCCTTGACCGCCGACGCCCGGGCGAGGCACTGCACCGCGTCGCGCAGATACAGCCTCATGCCTGTTCCGCGCCACGGCCGGGCCGGATCGGGATTGATCGCTATGTGGATCAGCTCCGCCGGGTCGTGCGGCTCGCCTCCGATGTTGATGACATATCCGCCGGTCTCCGGACGGTCTGTGATGCTCACCGCCGAAGGCGGCACCGGGTACAGCCCGGCGAGATATTCGCCGTCGTAGACCGGGATCAGCACGGCATTGCCGTCGCCCTCGAGCATCAATGTATGCACGATCCAGTATATCAGCTGCTTGCGCTGCATATGCGGATGAGGCTCGATGTCGACGCGTCGGGACAGCTCATTAATGACGCGGATGTCGCCGCCGTCGGTGTGCCGCATGAGATGCACCGTCATGTCGGATATCATGTCGGCGTAGGCGTGGGCGCACATCCGGATCTCCGGACAGCGGTCGAGCGGCGTGTAGCCGCGCCCGGTGTGCCTGAGCCATTCCGACACGGTCGTGATCCCGGCGTCGGTCTGTATCAGCATTGATCTTTTTGCCGCGGGAGCGTCCCTCGCCCCCGGAGCGCGTTTGCGTTTCGTTTTGCTCATGTTTTTTATAATTAACTAATATTAACTTGCCGGTAACTTGCGGGTAACTTGCAGCCGTTATCCGTCACTCATCTCCGCCGTCCTGCTGCCGCCCGTATAAAAATGTATTCGCGTCGCCGGAGCGGCCCAGCCGCTCGAGCATCCTGACGCAGGCAAAAACCGACGCGTCAAACACGTCGATCCTCATCTCCGGATTGACCTTTTCGTACTGGATCATGTCGTCGGTCTTCTCGATGGCCCTGACATTCTGCACGCAGTATTCATACGGATCTGCGTGGAGATAGTACAGTTTCCCGGTTTTCGCCTTGTTTTCGATGTGCCGGAATCCCTGCGATTTCTTAACATAGAGCTGCGGCTGGTCTACAATTTTAAATCCGGCTTTTTTCATGCCGATATAATACTCGGCGCAGAATTTACGGTCGTGGCCGATCTGATCGATCTTAAATCCCAGCTCACGCATTTTGACAAACCAGTTGACGACCTCGGCGTGATTTACGACCGCGTCGTTCGACAAGTCGAGCCAGCCGTCGTCACGCCACCCGAACAGCGGGATATTGTCCTCGTCGGCTTTAGCCGCCGCCTGAGTGACAGGAAACCAGCAGTGCGGGATGACGATGTCGACGTCATTATATGATCCATATAGACAGGCCGCCGTAAGGTCGTACATCCTCGACAGGTCGGCGCCGCCGTACCATTTGACCGGCAGCCGCGCGAGCTGTTCGAGCGTCCAGTCATAATGGCCGTCTGACGCCTTAAACTCGTTAATGTCAAAGTACGCCTTTGTTGATGACGTGTAGACGTTGAGGCTTTTGGCCAGAAAGTCTTTCCGCTGCTGTGGATCGTTCTGAGCTTCGAGCGCCTGCGCCATGATCTCGGCCGGACGGATCGTCACGCCGTATGACGGGTTGGCGATCTCATGCTGACGCGCCGACGTGTAATCGACCTCGCCCCGCTCCCCCTCCTCGGCCTTGGCTATGAAAATGAACAGCTGATCCTTGTAGCTGTCGTCGGCGTCCGACGCGAGATAGCGCTGACACACCTGCAGACGGCGGTAACAGAACGATGACATGTTGTCGCCGGCCGTCGTGATGCCGACACAAAGTTTATTTGTGTAAGCCTTCATTGCCTCGCGGATAATGTTGTACTGTTTCGCCGATTTAAGCGCGTGCAGCTCGTCGATGATGGCGAGGTTGCAGTTGAGGGAGTCCTGTTTGTCCGGATTCGCGGCGAGGGCTTCGATCCGCACCGAGCCGCCCCGGACGTTGGCGTGACTGATCGAGTGGAAATTGTTATTATCGAGGATCCGCCATCCCGCCGACTGCGCCTCGCTCTTCGAGGCGTAAAGGTGATGCGTCAGGTTGTCGGAGATGTCGTTAAAACTCTCCATCGCCTGACGGAGCGCCGCCGCCGCGATGTAGATCACGGCCCCGGATTTTGCCGTCAGCAGAGCCAGCGCCCAGGAAAGCGCCGCGATAAACATGGTCTTGCCGTTTTTTCGCGGGACGTATATAAACGCCTCGTGATACCGCCGCTCGATGGATCCGGGGCGGTAAAATATCAGCAGATTATATATTATAAATATCTGCCACGGCTGCAGCAGCAGCGGCTTTCCGCGAAGCGGCCGCCCCTCCAGATCCTCGCCCTGACGGTGGACAAATGTCGTTTGAATCCTGTCGACGACATAATCGGCCTCGTCGTATCGGATGTCCCAGCGTCCGGACGCGACGTCGTCCAGATACCGCTGACACGCCTGACGTGTCTCGACGCAGGCGGCCTTCCGGCCGTCCACGATTGACCGCGCGTACTCGTCGACGACGCCGAGCCATTTCCCGCGCTCAGATCCTCCCCTGACCTCCTGCCCCGTTTCGCGCTTCGCTACTTTTCCAGGCAGGCCGTCGCGGCGATCCGCGCGGACCGATGTGCTCACTCGTCAACGCCGTCCATCCATGACTCGTCCGGCTTTTTCTCGTCGGCAAACGCCGCCGGGTTCAATTTCATCAGCCCGACCGGATTGAGCCCCAGTGCGATCTCCTGCGCGGCCATCTCCTTCCGGAGATTTTCGATTGAGGTGAGGAGCGGATTTTTTTTCGGCCCGGAAGGAGAGTCAACGACGCAGGGAAAATCGGCGTCGGTATAACGCCCGTAAAGTTCGATGTATTCCTTCCGCATCTCAACGTATCGCGCTATCGCGCCGTCAAACTCCGGTTTATATACGCCGAGCGCGGTCATCGCCTTTTTTACTCCGGCGATTGTCGCCCGTTTCGCCATTCAACCTCACCTCCTCCGCGGCTATGTTTTTATCGTGCGCGATGTCGGAGGGGGAAATGCC
>Ga0326512_10002030_pt1 | contig 15135 bp, 19 predicted proteins | sample 1_2617_0518_D_FD_203652 | JGI IMG/M metagenome (GOLD analysis project Ga0326512, IMG submission 203652) | Bovine rumen microbial communities from UC Davis, California, United States - 1_2617_0518 | ecosystem: Host-associated > Mammals > Digestive system > Stomach > Rumen | place: USA... | reverse complement strand
TTGATGGTGGTGTAGTCAACAAAGATACATGCGAGGTTATTCGTGGGTTTGTCGTGCAAATAGATCCTAATGGTTTCTGTGCATGGCCAGATCGGAAGGACTAGCGTTATCACATTACTTTACATCACCCACAACGAAAGACCCCACTCACAATCGAGTGGGGTCTCTCGTCAGGAGGTGTCACTATAGGTTGGGGAGAAGGGAGAGAATGTCCTATAGCTTAATCATCATGATATTGTTTATCCTTGCATTTGTCAAGTGCTCGACGGTCCTTGCAATCCCATATGAAATAGATGATATATATCACCGCGCAGCTAGCTGCAAGCAGAGCGAACAGGATGAGTACATATACCCATACCATGAACGTGAAAGTCATAACCATTTCATACATGGCACATCACCTCAGCCTGTCATTCACTATTTTCTGCACATGCTCATATGTCGCGGCATCGTAAGCCTGTGTCAGTCTTTCACGTCGGTCCTCTCCGTTGCCCCATTTGCCGGAGATGACTTCGTCTGCAAGCGTTTCGCACGTTTTCGAGGTCTTGTCCTCTTGCGCTTGTGCGGTACCCTGCCCGGCCGGATTCGCATATTTTCCCCATGCCTCCTTGCTCATGTACGCATAGTCACCATCGATGTAGAATCCACCTATGCCCAGTTTGTCCGTGAACTGCCAGATAGCGGCAAATGACCATGGCGCGATATCGTAGGGGATATCCTTACTGCCCCAGGTTGTCCGGTTGTCCGGATAACCTGCTATCCACAGTCCGCACTGGTCTGGAATCCACGATCCCTTGTATTGCCAGCATCTGCTCGCGCTGATGTACAGCAGCGGCCAAACCCCGGTCTGCTCATGCACCCGGCTCATGAAACGCTCGCACCATCTCACGTTATCGACGTTATTCACTTCGTAGTCGAGCACCGGTATCCCATGGCCGAAGTAATTATGGCACTCGGCGATGAAGTAGTCCGCCTCATCCTCGGGTGAGTTGGTACGGGCGAAGTGGTAGAACCCCCATAGCTTGCCTGAATCGATGCATGCTTGCACGAAACCATCACAACACCGGTCCGTGTATCCAACTCCCTCAGTTGCCTTCACTATCACGAAGTCAACCGGCAGATCGTTCACCTTTATCCCCGATTGCCAGTGTGATATGTCAGCCCCTCTTAGTGTCATCTGACCCTCCCTTTATCCAGTCCAGGATGTATTCCAGCGTCGCATTCATCTTTACCAGTGCTTCGGTCATCTTGTTCCGTTCATCTGCGTGTCGTTGCTCGGACTCCAAGCGCTGTTCACTGTCCTCCTTATGTACCATCGCCATGTATATGCACGCGACGATGGGAAAACCGACGCTACCTATCATGTTGATCAGGTCTTGCTCCATGATCGTCCTCTTTTCTTGGACGGCCTACCTTTCGTTCACGTTTATATCGTAGCACGTCGGAGGTCAGGAAACGTTGTTCATCAGCAACCGTCTTGACCGGTATCACGCCGGTATGGGCTATCTGGCTGATACGCTGTCTTGATACTCCGAGCAGGTCTGCAGCCTGGCCTAGGGTCAACGTCTCGCGGAAGTTGAATGCATCCAACGGGACGATCAGTTTCTTGTTCTCAATGATGGCTTTGATTGTTGAATCGTCCAGTGGGTTCACAGCGATTATGAATCCGTCTTGCTCTATTATGGGGAAGGAGACACCGGTGAACGGACACGTCATCTTGTAACGCACGATTGATATCCTCTCTATTTTTGTTTATAATTGTAACCATTATATCAGGTTTGGGGGAGATATGGCTAGAGCACGCAAACGCGGGGATGATGCCACCAACGCACGGAAACGTTATTACCGGTCTGCTATCCGCAATCTCAAACGGGCCGACAAGCTGACGGGAGCAGCGGCGGAACGCTACAGGCTGCTGGCCCGACGTGACTTCGAGGACGCGCTTAGGACCTACGACCCTTCCAAGCGTCGGGGCAAGCTGTCCAAACCCATGCAGCGGCTCGCAAACCGTTTCGGGATGCTCGATGTCGGCGAGGTGACCAAGGATGAGCGGCAGAAGGTCATAAGAAGGTCCGAGCAACGGAAGTTCCGTTTCTTCGAGGGCCGGAAGGCCCGTCGGGAGCGTGAGGCGGAGGCGGTTTTCCGTGACCCAACCATCTCATCACGTATATGGGGTGGTCTCGTGGATGTATGGCGCGATGCATCCACGGTGGGCGGGGAGCTGGACCGGCAGAAGATGATACCAGCGCTGATGGATTACTTCGGGGTCGATACATATGCGGACCTGTTGGAGCGTGTGGAGGCTGTGACAGGTGAAGGTCTTTATTCGATAGGTGACGAACGGGAATATTACGATACCGTCAAACTTACCTTGCAGGCGCACGTTCTCACAGGGTCCGTCACGATATGAGCAGGTCCAAACCCTATCGCATCGTGGCTGCATACGATTCGGAGACCACCAACCTACGAACATCTGATGGTATCATAGCCTTTCCCATACTCCATCAGGTGGGCGTGCTGGATGACGGTATGCTCATAGAGGATGTGACGGTCGATAACGTGGAGATGGTCTGCAATGTCGATATGTTCCGTCATACCCTGGACCTGTATGGATGGCTGGATGGTTTCATGGCGGTTCGCCGGGACCATGTACCAGTCATGATGTGCCATAACCTGTCATTCGATATGTATGGTCTTTCCCCATGGCTCAATCGGCATGACGTGAAGGTGCTTGCGAAAAGTCCTCGCAAACCGATATCCTTCACCATCCTGGATGAGGCGGGGGAACCGGCGCTGGTGATATGGGATACCCTTATTTTTTCCCAGCAGGGTCTGGCACGCATGGGCGATGATTGTGGATATCCCAAGGCCGTGGGCAAATGGGACTATGACGCTATCCGAACACCTGACACACCGTTGACCCAAGATGAACTGACCTACGCGACACACGATATATACGCGTTGTTCGCCTGGTTCGGCTGGTGGTTGCGTCGTAACCCCGATATAGAGCCTTCGAGGCTCGGTCTCAATGTGGTAACCAAGACAGGTGTCGTGAGGGAGCGCAGGCGCGTCCGTTTCGACCGCTTGAAGGGGAACAGACTCGGTCATAACGTCGGACGTTTCTTCTATTGGCGGTGCCGTGAGGAGGCACCGACCACCGATGACGAACTTTATACCATGCTCTCATGCACGCGTGGTGGCCTCACGTTCGTCTCGCAGGATTGTGCATCCGTCCCCTATGACCTGCAGGGTACTGACTCATCCGTGCATGGTTTCGACGCGGCATCGATGCATCCTGCGCAGATCGTCAGTCATATGTACCCGGTCGGTTTCGAGGACAAGTCACCCGAGGTGCTGGACCTTGCCTGGAAGGTGGTTTCCTCCGTGTCGGTGGAGCGCGTGTTACGTTGTTGGGACAAACCGTTTCCCGTGGCTTTCGATGCTTGTTTCGAGTTCGTCAACCTACGACCAAAACCGGGTGGCATGGGCGGGAAACACGGTATCTTCCCGCTGGCCTCGGCGAGGATGAAACCGGCCGGGGACCTGTTGCAGCAGATGGATGATGATAACGGGGACCGGTTGAATTATCTGCAGGAGATGAGCGATTATTCCGATAGGGCTTCCAGGGTTGTCACAGCCTTCGGAAAGATCGTTTCCGCCGAACGTGTATGTCTTTATCTCACTGAGTTAGCGGCCTGGGAGGTATGCCAGACATACGATTTCGATTCGGTGCGGGCCGTGCATGGCTACATTACGGGTCGGTTCGTCCGACCATCCGATATGGACATGCTGTCCGTGATGCAGTTCTACAAGGGCAAGGACCTGTACAAGCGGGCACGTGGTGAATACAAGCGTACCGGCACCATCACCTGTGGGGATGAGTTGCGGGATGTGGGGATAGCACCTGCCATCGTGGATGAGATGGAGGCGGGGACCCTCCCGGCCGGTGACGTGGAGGCGGTTTACCTCGGCTTGAAGGCGGACCTGAACAGTATATTCGGCATCTCCGCAAGCAACGAATACCGCAGACCTACCATCCTTACGTCATCCGGCATCGGGTATACGGGTGAGTTCGGTCTGGTGAACCGGCCTAAGAATCCAAAGGTCTGGTATCAGTTCGGACAGCGTATCGTCGGGTGGTCCAGGGTGGCTCAGACGGTGGCCATCCACCTGTTGTCCCCATATGTTGATAAAGTTGTGAACGGGGACACCGACAGTGTTAAGGTCATTTGCCAGGATGATATGTTACCCACAGTCGAAAACGAGTTGTCACGTCTGGGTGATGCCATCGACCGGGGCAAGGAGAGGGTCTGCACCCGTGTACGTCTCGCTTATCCAAGATATTTCGTGGACCTCCCAGGTATAGGTCATTACGAGCATGAGTTCTCCGTCAAAAGATTCTGCGCAGCTTGGAACAAGGCATATGTCATGGAGGATGATGGGTATCATTTCACCATCGCCGGTATACCGACCAAACGCCGGGAGACGGATATATCGACGTTCATCGGTTTGGACGGTTTCGCGGACCGGTTATCCCAGTGCGGGTGGAGCTTCGGCAGGATATGCGACCTGTACCTGGGCTATGATGTGACGTTCGCCCATGATGTGTTACGTCTCAATGGACGCAAGATACCAGTATGGGGCGATATGGTCTGCATGGACGTGGCAGATCGGGATGGGATGGTATCCAGGGTGGCCGAACCTGCAGCATTAGCCCTGTATCCCATGAGCAAGACGGTGAACGACACCAGCAAAGCGGATAACCGTGCAAACCTGGTATACGCGCTGGCAAACAGGCCCACGGTCAACCATGCCCGTAAGCTGGTGACGGCTTGCGGTGTGTTGGACCTGGATGATTGGAGTAGCACATGGGAATCCATATAGGTTACGTCGATATATTCGGCGATGAGGGGTTACCGTCACCGCGCGAGCAGGCCGTGAAGGTCCTAGAGGAGGCTGCGGAACTGTTCGGGGTGGTCGATACCCACGGCGATCTGATAGACGATACAGCCTTACGCCTTGAATGCAGCGACGTCATCCAGGCGGTGTGCAACCTCCTGGCCTCCGTAGGGTATGCATGGTTGGACTTCGAGAAGGATATGGTCAAATGCCGTGATCGCAACGAGAATCGGGGACGTGTATATCGTGACTGACCATAGATACTATGATTGGGATGCAACCTGGTCCCGTCAAACTGGGACCAATGGTGAGATATGTCTCGTATTGGGTGCAAAGGACATAGGTAAGACGTTCGGCCTCCGTCTGAAATGCATCGACCGTTTCCGTAAGACGGGGGAACTGTTCTGTGAGATCTGCAGGACAAACGAGGAGTTGAAGGCGGTGCAACGAGGGTATTTCGATCGTATCCAATCACAGGGTTTCCATACGGATATGATGTTCAAGTCCGAGGGCGGTTGTGGTTACATTGCGCGTCGTCCTCCTGATGACAAGACCAAACCGGAGTGGAGACTGATATGCTATTTCGTCGCGCTGACCAACTTCCAGCGCGAGAAGAAACGGACCTTCGATTCTCCCCGACGCTACATCTTCGATGAGGCTTTCATCGACACGAAGGACCGCTACCATAGGTACCTGCCTGACGAGTTCCTGATACTCGCGAACCTGTTGGACACCATCTCACGGCAACAACCGGGAGGTGAGGGATACTTTATTTACATGTTGGGTAACTCAGTAGATTTGACTTGCCCGTACCTGCAGGCACTAGGCGTCAAGCATATTCCACCTTTCGGCTACTCGTGGTACAAGGGTAAGACGGTGCTGGTGCATCGCGTGGAGCCATGGGACGCGGAGGACCGCAAGGCGCGGACCCTTGTCGGGCGCATGCTGTCCGGGCATGACGAGAGCAGGGTTATCTTCGATAACGAGTTCGAGGACCGGACAGGCTCGGAGATACAGCGCAAGACATCCACGGCTAGATACCGCCTCGCGCTCAGATGGGGCCGTGTCACCTTCGCGGTATGGGTCGATCGTGGTCTGGGGCTGTGGTTCGTCACCGATAGACTTCCGAAAGGTGCGCGCAACGTGCTGACACTCGCCAAGCAGGACAGCAGCGTCGATTATGCGGCAGTGCGCAAGGGCGAGGGGGTGGCCAAGCTTCTCACTGAGTTGTTCTATGCGGGGTGCCTCCGATACGACAGCCCGGCGATACGAGAGGCGTTCTTCGAGGTCCTCTCCTTCCTCGGGGTGCGTTAGATTTCCCTATATTTTTCCTATTTTTATTCTTGACAACGTAAAGGATTAAGGGTATATTATAACCATCGAAAGCAACGGGAACAGGAGGTGACATCATGACCGAAACCGATGATAAACTGCGCCGCATGCTGGATGACCGTGGGGTGAAGTGGGACAACGTGATCGATGACGATACGGCATGGAAGGGAAGATATGGCATCAAGTGGCGCTGGATAAAGGAGGAGGACAGTGCCACCAGCTATCTATTCGCACGCATCACCCCAGAACAGGCAATAATCGCAACCTTAGGAGGTACCGGGATGAAACACGTTTTCGTAGATTATCAGGGGAACGAACTCTGCATCATGGACGATGCCGGGTATGAGGCGGTGAACTACATCAGGGGGTTGGATGGTCTGATAGCCGATATCACGGACGGCAAGGACGATATAACCGCCGAGGAAGAGGCGCGGATATTCACGATCAGCTATGCGGTACAGTGCTCCGTGAACGTCCTGTGCAAGGCTCTAGGGGTCAAGCTCTCCAAGTTCGACATCATCAGTGGACACTTTACAAGTTAAACTTTATTTGCTAAAGTATTTAGCCGAGGAGGTGAGGAGATGGGGAATGACCCATGGGAGAACCTACCGTTGATAACCAAGTTACTGATATTGTTACTCCCGTTGATCTGTTCGCTGGATTGCATCTACTAGAGAGGATAAGAGAATGACAGAGGAGAACACAGCCATCATCACCGTATCGTCGCTCATGAACGAGAAGGCGGGGACGACGCTTTGCAGCATCAAACCCGAGCCGGGGAACAAGGACCAGGCCAAGACCTTGTACAACGCCATGAACAACCCCACCCACCGGGTGAAAGATTACATCAACAAGGTCATCACTGTGGAGAACGTGCTCATCGAGGTCAACGATATCCTGGATGAGGAGACGGGCGAGATCGTCAAGACACCTAGGACAGTGCTCATCTCACCCGATGGTACAAGTTATTCGGCAACTTCCAAGGGTATCTTTACGAGCATCAAGACTGCATACCTCGCGTTCGGTGATGCACCGTGGCCCGGTGGCATCGACTTCGAGGTAAAACAAGTCTCCGTCGGAAAGGGTCAGATGCTGACATTGGAGATGGCCTGACGTGTTATAATCGTGGTAGGCGGTATCACGTCTGACGTGTCCTAGTCGAGATTCGGATTCCGTGGCCTGTGATGGGCACCGACCGGCAACCCGGGGTAAAACCATACGGACGGGATGATACGTGGATGTGACTGACTGCCGACACCCTTCCGGGCCATCATCGTTAACAAGCGGTGGTGGCCCGCTTGCCTAGGGGGTGTAACTCAACTGGCAGAGTAACCGACTCATAATCGGCTGGTTGTGGGTTCGAGTCCCGCCGCCCCCACCAAAAGGAGCAAACATGGAATGTGAGGACAAAGTATATAAATGTATCGTGATAGATGCCAATGTATCTAATTTCATAGATTTCAACGGATGGCCTAACGAAGTGGTGATATTCGAGGTAAGGGGGCTGGAAAAGGCTTTCGGTGTTACCTGTATGTTATTCGATCCATTCGATCCGGCAAACACCCTTTCCGTTGCGGATATGATCAAGGTTTTCGAAGAACGGCACTTGGATTATAGGGAGGTATGACACATGGACCCAAACCAGCAGCAGACCGACCAGGTACAGCAGACCGACCCGGCACAGACAGACAACCACAACAGCAACACCATCACGGCACAGCAGCCACAGCAGCCTGTGACCATCTCGATTGGTGATGGTTTCGGAACGATGACCGGCGTGGACATGGGAATCACCACGGCACAGCAACCACAGCAGCAACAGCCTACACCGGTACAGCCGCTTGACTCCATCATCCAGCAGCTGCAGGCCCAGAACGCGGCACTGATGCAGCAGAACGAGGCGTTGAACGCACAGGTGGTGAAGCTCATCAATGGAGGTGCGCAGGTCAACACGCAACCGCAGCAGCAACAGTCTACACCGGTACAGCAGATGCCCGCGCAGGTACAGCAGATGTTGTCCATGGGAGCACAGCCCGACCCGCTAGGGGTCATCAACCCTCCGTCACTTGCAGATGGTCATGATTGGAGCATGGAGGGACTGGCCGGTGAGATAGGTGGTGGACGATGACCACGCCTCCTCATTACAGGGGTGACGGTAAGATCACCTGCAAGGATGCCATGGACTCCATGATGTGCAACTTCCATCATAGGGGAGTCATCGGATATTGGTGGGGTTGCGCGTTCAAGTACCTATGGCGTTGGCCATACAAGGGAGTGCGTGAGGACCTGGAGAAGGCCAAGGCATGTATAGATTATCTCATCGAATACCTACCGGGAGGTGAGGACTCGTGACGCATTTCATCTCATTCGTCGCCGGTTCCGTGTTCGGTGTTCTCGTCGCTGCATTGCTATCAGTGGCAGATTGATATATCATACGTTTGAGTTTGCTCTGGAAAAGGCCTGCACGACGTGCGGGCCTTTTCCGTGTTATGATGTGCCATAAGATGTTACCATCTCCCGGAGGTGGGAACGCCATAAGAGCCGGGTAGCGCTGGGGACATCCGACAGATATCGACACTACATGAAAGGATGTGATATAGGATGGCAGTCAAGAACAGTTCCATCCTGACCCGTGCATGGTTGAACGGGTCCAATTCGTTCCAAGAGCGTATCCCGAATCCGACAATCAACAGCTACGCGAACGTGGTGGCGCACCTCTTCGCGCCGATGAACAACGACCTGTTCAACGAGTTCTCCATGCTCTTGAACGGCCTCAATGCGACGTACGTCGATGCCAAGCGTTGGACCCATGGCCTCCGGGCATTGAAGAAGCCCGCCAGCGACTGGGGAAACTCCGAGCGTCACGTGGCCGTGAAGTACCTGCAGGCGCACGCCGGACGATGGGATGACGAGACCTTGCTGAAATGCGAGCGTCCCGAGTTCGTGGAGTGGTTCTACTCTGTCGGGGAGCCTAGGCGTTATGAGTTCTCGTGGAGCAAGACCGAGATGCACCGCGCGTTCGCCGTCGATGGTAATGGATACGACGATCTCCTGTCCGCCACCATCACGCAGATGCTCAACTCCGTGGAGGTCGATGAGATGGACATCATGTTGCAGATGTTCGCGGAGGCGGACCATCGGACGAACGGATTGTTCCGTTATCGGCTCAGTGACGTTCCCACCACCAAGGCAGTCGCTGAGGAACTGATGATAGGTGTCCGTGCGTTGGCGAAGCGCATGCAGGTGAAGCCGACCATGCTCTATAACCAGATTCCCGTGCCTGTCACAGAGGACCCGTCCACCCTCATCTACTGGTGTACCCCCGAGGTAGACGCGGTGACAGATGTAACCCTCCTCGCGACCCTGTTCCATATGGACAAGGCGGAAGTGGAGTATCGCAAGATCGTCATCCCAGAGTTCCCCATTCCCAACGTCTACGCAGCCCTTACCTCCGAGGACTTCATCTACTATCGCGACTTCATGACTGGCCTCGAGCCTCCCTTCTACAATCCCGGTAACCGCACGTTGAAGTATTACTATTGGGCAAATGGTATGATTGGTTTCAACCCTGCCGCTAACTGTGTCCTGTTCACGACCGAGGAGGCTACCACGATACCGACGATCACCGTCACACCGACCGGCCTTTCCTTCGACCCGGCCACCGTGAACGTACCCATCGGTGGAGAGGTACAGCTTAACCTGGACCTCACCGGTACCGTCGCTGGTGATGCCAGCGGTAAGATCGGGGTGGAGCCTGATTCCGCACTGTTCGAGGTCTCCGGCATGCGGGGTAACGATGCCATCGTCCTGAACAGCCGTACATACGTTGACAATTACGGCAAGCTGCACGTACAACGCAGCGGCATCGAGGTAGGGGACGTGCTGACCGTCACCGCCAAGAGTTCCTATGTCAACCCGTCCGGTGCAACCACAGAATATACCGCCACCTGCACCGCGACCGTGGTTGCAGAGGCCACGCATCCCGCCAAGGAATGCCCGGTGGCAACCGACCCCTACATCGAGTACACCGACACCACCGAGGAGGCCACGGCCAGCGAGTAACATCATCTTTGAATAGGTGATACAATGGGAGCCGGGAAACCGGCTCCCTTTTCTTTGGAGGTCATCACATGGGCGGACGTTTCCACCGACTCACCAACAACCAGTCAGACTTCCCCCACCTGGATAACGTCGACACATACAAATATGACAACAGCCTCGATTATGGGCGCTTCAGCTGTACCCAGATGGAGCTGCAGATATGCAGGGTGCCGTGGGACGTGGGAGAGGCGCACGTCGGCCAGCGTACGATCTCCGGTATCGGTAACGTCGTCTATTTCGGAGACGAGGGGAAACGGGATGCATGGTTCGAGGCCATCCCGGACGACGAGTGCATCCGATTGGAGACCAGGTACAAGGAGCTTCACCGGGACCAGACCATAGACGTACCGCTCCCGTTCGACGTTGCCGCGAAGTACAACTATCTAGCGGTGAAGTACAACCTGTTCGCAAACGATGAATCACCGCTCATGTACGAGTCAGATGATGGTGTACGAAAATGGTTCTGGTTCATCCGCGAGGTGGAGTTCATCGCGCCTAACACGACACGTTTGCATCTCATCGACGATGCCTGGCAGACGTGGATCTACAAGGTGGATATCACCGGTATGATACTTGAACGTGGGCATGCTCCCCTGTTCGCCACGACAGCCGACGAATACCTTGCGGACCCTATAGGCAACTGTGCGGACCTCCTCGCGGAGGATGTTGATTACGGCCGGTCCTCCATCGTACGTGATGTGCAATCACGGGTTCTCAATGCCGAGGACATGAGGGCATGCGTAGCGACCACGGCAAACCCACGCAGCGACTGGGGGACCAAGGGGGCGGACAGCTGGCACGTACCGGCATCGCCCTATTACACCAACGACGGGGTGCCTAGTGTCTATATCATCGCCATGGCACCGGCTGACCTGTCCACTTTCCTAACCAACGTGACAAACAACATTCCGCAGTTCAAGCAGACGATACAGGGTGTTTTCTTCGTAAGCTCGGAGCTTCTCGACCTCGGGGCATCGTTCACTTTCGGCGGGGTGACATGTCGTGGTATCAACTCATCCCGTAAGACCCTGAGCCTTTGCAAGCTGGACCGTGAGTCGTTCGGTTATCCTGACAGATACGCCGATATAGCGAAACTGTACACTTATCCATATGCTCATATCGAGGTGACGGACGAGACCGGCAAGGTGGATGTTATCCGCATCGAGGACACGGACGGGAGATTGGATGTATCCGCCTCGTTGTCCCTCGCGTATCCCGCCATCAACATTTCAGCACACATCCTGGGTAACGGTGGCACCGGCGGAACCGTTACATTCGCCAACGTCACCGCTCGTTCCTTCCAGTTCGACGGGCGATGGTATGAGACCCTGAGGCAGTGGGATGTTCCCACGTTCGCGGTGGTCCTGGACCCCGCGCGGGAGTGGGACTACTCGACACATTTCGACCGTGAACAGAGGGTCATCGATTACGACGCGACCTATGATGACACGTTGGCGAGCGCCGCAGCGACGAGGGATGACGCATACGACAGCGCCGACACCGCCAACACCAACACCAACCTACTTACCACTGCGGCAAAGGGCAATGCAGATGCAGAGGCTGACACGATCATAGCTAACACGGCCATACAGACATCCGCAAACGCGACGATAACCAGCACCTCGAATGCCGCAGCATTGTCCGATGCAAGTCTTAGCAACGCGCTTTCCCAGGCGTTGCAGGCTTGGGAGGCTGGATACACCCGTGACACGACCAACAACGAGGTCAACGCGGAATATGCAAGTGCCGCGATCGGTGCCGCGGGTGGGGCCGCGCAAGGTGCCATATCCGGTATGTCCAGCGGTGCATCCATGGGACCGGCGGGGGCGGTTGCAGGTGCCATAACAGGTTTGATATCCGGCGCGATATCGGGTGCTACGTCCATGGCACAAACAGCGGTAGCGGCAAACCTGAAGAGCACGCAGGCAGAGGCAACTGTGGCGGTGTCGCAGAACAAGGTGAACGCCACAAGCACGAACAACAACGACAGGACGAACAACCAGAACAGCGCGAACACGTCCAACACGTCGACCAGCAACAGCGCAAGTACAGGTGTGAGTGCCAACAGCGCGGCCACTACCAAGGCCAACGCGAGCAGGACAAAGACCGCCAACGACTCCGCAGCAGGCAACACGAGGGCCACGGCGCGTGGAAACGCCGCTCGCGATTACAGCGCAGCCAGCGCGAACGCAACCAGGGACCGGAACGCCGCGCGGGATGCTGTCACCAACGACACCAAGCAAGCAGCGCTGCGGGCTCCGTTCGTATACGGTACCTTCGCGAACCTGGACAGCGCCACCACGAAACCCATGGCGTTGTTCGCGAACGTGGTGACACAGGACGATCACGCCATCCTGACGGCTGGTGACGAGTTCCTACGATATGGCTACCGGCTAGGTCGTCAATGGGATTTCGATGGGGACTGGAACATCGGCCGGTATTTCACCTATTGGAAACTATCCGATTTCTGGGTAAAGGGCCTCTCGGTCTCCGACCTTTACATGGACAAGTTGCGGTTCTTCCTGTTCGGCGGGGTGACGGTATGGCGCAGGCCGGAGGATATCGGCAACGTCACGATATACGACAACTACGGAGGATGACATGGCGGATGAAGTGGTACAGGTAGAGGACTCTGGACCTCGCACCATAGACGAGTTGGTGGACCTCCCCTATTCCGAGATGACGGAGGAAGAGGTGGAACTGATCGTAGAATGGAAAGCAGCCAACAGGGCGAGGGACGAGGAACATCAACGGAGGATGGAGGCCCTACAGGCGCATTTCGCCGAGGAGATTGCCATACACAGGCAAGCAGCGGCAGAATCGAAGGCGGTGCTGGACAACCTGACGGCTGCAGCCCTCGCGAGATTGGGGGCGGAAGATGGGGCGTAAGAACAGGAAGCGCAAAGAGGGTTTCTTCCGGGACAACTACTGGGAGAGTGACGATTACAACTACAGGACATATTTGAAGAACCTGGATATGCTGCTGTCACTGGCCATCAACCGTTTCAGGTGGGAGGGACTCCCCGAGACCTGCAACGCGAGATACCTGGAGAAGGTGCTGCACCGGAACGGTATAGCGACACTCGCGCACGAGGCGGGGGACGCTTCCCCGGTATGGGTCAGCCTACAGGCGATGCCGCAGGGAGAATACAACATGTACGGTATCCCCACCAGGTGGCGGGCGGTCGGCTATGACGGGCTTACCGACTTCGAGGTCAGCCAGGGCGATAACGGCATCCTTTGTTATTACTCGTTTGCAAGGGTCAGCCCGTGGAACGCGATGGAGATATACGCGCGCAAGCTGGCACATTACGAACGTACGGAGGACGTGAACCTGACACAGCAGATGAGACCGTTCATCGGCATCGCTCCTCAGGAGAAGAAACTCGAGCTCGTCAACCTGTTGAAGCAGGTCCAGGGTGGGGAACCGGCAATCCTCGGAGACGAGGGACTGTCACAGCTTGTGGATAACGTGAAAGTCATAGACACCGGTGTTGATATCATCGTGGAGGAGCTGGCCCGCGGATATCAGCAGACGTTGAACGCCGCGTTGTTGTGGCTCGGTATCCCCCATCTCGCCTTCGAGAAGGGAGAACGCATGATAGAGGACGAGGCGCGGGCTAACACCGCACCGACCGATATCATGCTGCTCGATTGCCTGCAGGCCCGGCGCGAGTTCGCGGCCGAGGCTAACAGGCTGTATGGGCTTGACATACATGTTTATTTCAACCAGGATCTTGAATCCTACAATTACAACTACACCGGCAACCTGGAGCAGATGGCACAGGACAAGGTGATCCTGTCCAGTGATGGCACGTTCGAGTTGGGAGGTGGTGACGGTGAGTGATTGGCCAGATATCTCGATAGACGTGGAGGCATTTGACGATTACACGGGATGTGCAAAATACAACGCTGTATACACGATAACGCTTGCCGAGTTGATGGACTCAGATATATTCGACTGGTCGCATGCAGATGTGTCATGGTCTGATGCAGCATATGACGCGGAGCAGTACGCGCGGGTATGCTCCTATTTCATCGAGCGTTTCCGATACCGTGAGATAAGCATGCTACCCTATAAGCAGTGGGCAAACTCACTACATCGTAAACTGGTATATGAGATCATGCCCAAATACCGGCCGTTATATGAGCGTCTGGGCGAGGGTATCGACCCCCTATCCGTCGGTGACGAGTACAAGAAGAGTCGCGTAGTTGACAGCGAGTATCCCGAGACCCTGCTTTCCGGTAACTCCGATTACGCCTCCATGGGCAGGGATGAGGAGTATGAGGTGATCCGTGAGGGTAATGTGACAGAACTGTCAGCCGATTACGCCGAGCGGTTCCATGGGGTGGATGAACTGGTGCTCGACGGCTTGGAGTGCATGTTCATATCGCTGTATACTGCAAACATCAACACGAGCTGGTAAAGGAGGGTATTTCATGGGCTGTGGAAACGATGGGATAAACATCCCGAGGCCACCGGGCAACCGTTGGTTCCCGTTCTTCAACGGGTGGACCAGCTTCACCCCGGCATTGCCCAAACTCTATTTCGGTATCGACAGTGAGGAACAAAGATATTGGCTGTTATGCAAGCAGCTACACAAGCTCATCTGTTATATCGATTTCGTCGGGGACAAGGTCAACATCGACCATGACGAGATCGAGCAGCTGAAAGAGCAGTTCAAGAAGTTCATCGAAAGCGGTTTCGAGGACTACTATGAAGAGCAGATAGAGGCATGGATACGTGACCATATGCCGGATATCATCTCACAATATGTCAAACAGGTGTTCTTCGGACTGACT
>Ga0326512_10002025_pt1 | contig 15144 bp, 24 predicted proteins | sample 1_2617_0518_D_FD_203652 | JGI IMG/M metagenome (GOLD analysis project Ga0326512, IMG submission 203652) | Bovine rumen microbial communities from UC Davis, California, United States - 1_2617_0518 | ecosystem: Host-associated > Mammals > Digestive system > Stomach > Rumen | place: USA... | reverse complement strand
AGTGAACATCCACAGGGAAAGTATATACTTGCAACAGGCACTCACGTTGTTTGCGTAATAGATGGAAATTATTACGATGCTTGGGATTCTGGAAATGAAATCCCGGCTCAAAATCTGCACATATCGTCACAAAATGGCAATAATACCAATCATTCGGTTTATAAGAATACGAAAACTCGTAGCTGATATAGTCATCACTTTCCATTTGGACTTTGCCCTTTTTCTTTAATATCTTTTTGACTTGGCTATATGTCATGCCTTTCTTGATTTTCTTATACATCGTTCGTGTTTTCTTCTTGAATTGCGATAATGTTTGTGCTGACGATTGCGTAGTAATATAACTTGGCGGTGTAACAACCGGGATTGTCAAAGCTATCATAAGCGCAACTATGATTGATATGATTTTCTTTCTCATAATAAATCCCTCCTTTTAATTTGCATTTTAAGACGTTTTATATGTGAACCCTATAAAGTATAGGGATAATACGGTAGAACAGATTTTAGGGGCAAAATTGGACGAGATAGGGGTACGTATGTACGAGTTACATCGCAATATCAGTACGCCTGTTCTCGATTTGCCAAAATCTTGCTTCTAGGACATCGTTGCTCATAAACAGATGTAGGCTATAATCGGCATCCGAAAAATCGTAGTTGAAAAAGTCATCTACCATCATCCTAACTTCATCCTCTGTGTAATCGAATATGCTGAACGAATGTGATTTGGGTATACCTTCAAAGATATTATCGTCTACGGCTATCGGGGTAAACTTAATCAATCTGCCGACATACTCTTGCAACTTGCTATAGTGTATCTCATCATGCTTTCTGTGTTTCTTTTCCCGATAGGTTTCTGCGAAAGTGGAAAGTAGTATGTAGGGATGCTTATATGCTCTCATGGATTCGTCTATGTTATAAGATCGTAACATCTTTTTTAGTGCATCAGCCAGAATGAAATCGTTGTGGATGTCTACATGGTCAAAGTATCCCACGTCAGGCATATGAGGATTTTCCTCACCTTGATGTTCAGTAAAGTTTACTTTACTGACTTTTGAATTACTAATCTTATCACTTATATTATCTATAATCTTATTGGGTGACAGATTGACACCCCTAGAGTGACAGATTGACACCCCTTCGGTGTCATTTTGACACCCCGACTGTCGTAGTAAGTCATCATCAGGAAAGAAATCCGTGAAATTGGATGCTAATACTTTTTTGTTTTGGGAGCGTAAAACACTAACGTACCCTTTTTCTTCCAAGGTGCTGATTGTACGAATGACATTTCGCTTGGTCATACCACACATTTCAGCAAGGTACTCATAAGAAGCGGTACATCTTCTCGCACCATTATCGAGAGAAGTAACCGTAAGAAATACAATTTTCTCTGTGGGATTTAGATTTTTGTCTGCCAAGACGATATTATACGCCTTGACGAAAGAATGTTTGAAGTCCATTTAGTCCACCTGCCTTTGTGAACGCCTAAAACATGAAAGCGAGGAAGGTGGGTAGGCATTTCCCACTTTTCGAGTGTACGGCTCTATCCTCGCCAATGATTATTCTACAAGGAATCCTCCCTTGTTGTCAAGCAATATCTTAACACGATCAGATTTGAAAGTCAAGCTGCAAAATCCCACAATACCTCATTTTATCATAAATACAAGGCTTGAAATCCGATTTATACGTGATATAATCGGAATCCATAGGAGGTATATGTAAATGGACTATAGGAAAGAAATCTATCGAATGATAGATGAGATTGCGTATGAAAAGGTGTTAAGGTATATTTGGATTATTGTCCGAGATATAGTTAAGGAAATACAATAACCAATACCCATCAGGAGTTCAAGAGGTGTATCAGTTCAATGATATGCCTCTTTTTGTTATCCGGGAATGTAAAATATGTCTTGATGGCATCCGTTAATTCATCGTCTGTGCGAATCTTGGCGAACAGTTCAGCATTTTCATCGGAGAATCTACTATCTTTTCCTGTCTTTAAGTATTCTGTAGACACACCAAAGAAATCGGCTAGTTTCTGCAACTTTTCATCTTTTGGGGTGTATTTACCCTGTTTCCATGATGTCAGAGTGGCGGTTGATACCCCTGTTTCTTTAGCGACACCATACGGCTTAATGCCCTTGTTTTCGCACAATTTCTCAAATATCTCATACATAGCATAGCCTCCTTTCGGAAAATTTTAAGAAAACTTAAAAAAAGTTCTTGACACACAAAGAAAACTATGCTACTATAGTCTTGTCGTTAAGAAAAGTAAGCGAACAGATGCTTGATAGCAAAGGTAGTTAAGTTTTCTCGTATGTGATTGTTGGCACTTTCATTATATAAGAAATCTTAACTACCGTCAAGCATTTAATGTTAGGAGGTGGAAAATAGTGGCTACGACAATGGAACAACGCAAGATGTTGTATGAGAAATACGCAAAGTTGCGGAATGAAAAGGGTTATACCGACTATGAGGTTGCGAAGAATACAGGCGTAACCACCGCAACCTTAACGAGTTGGAAACAAGGAAAGTACACACCAAAGATTGACAAAATCACTCTGATAGCAAAGTTCCTTGATACAGACTTGCAGTATTTCTATGAAGGATGTGAATGATTATGGCAGAGCAACAATCAACATACATCGACCCAAAGACGTTGCGACAGGAATACTACTATACTGTGCCACCGATTTGGCAGACGGTTACAAAGACACAGTTTGACGATTTCCGTCACAATTATCCGAGGGAGTTGGTCGAGGATGCAAGTAGGACACAGTATCCGACCGTCATATCATTTAATGATTATGAGTTGGCAGACAAAAATCCGTTTTCCATCGTGGCTGAATGCGAAGCGGTTTACGATGCCAACGGAGAGCGTACAGGGTATACCAATTACAAAATAATGTCAAACTACGCTGAAGTGTATGCGTCAAAGACAGGAAATAAGCGACACGAACTATATGAGAATACATATCAGGAAGTTGACCCATACAATCCGGGCGTAGATAGCGACACGGAGGGAGTTGACGAAAGCGATGATTAAGCAAAAGCGAGTGGTACTGATATTGAGTGCCATGATCGCTGTAGCGATTGGGATTACAGGGAGTAATACATCGGCAAAACGTAAGATGGTTAAAGAGTATCTAGGAAAATGGTACATATCATGTTATAAACCCCATGACGGTACACAGAACGGACACAGAACATCATCAGGACGTAGAGCCAAATCCGGCAGAACAGTAGCAGTCGATTACAGAAATCCGCTAGTCGGTATGGGTAAATGGATACACATTCAAGGATTCGGGAAATTAAGAGTAGAGGATTATGGCGGTTTCGGCAGATTCAATGGTGGCAGACGAGCATTTGACGTATTTCGGGAGAATCACGAGCAAGGCGGTCTGTGGTTAAGGAAATGTTGGAAATACCGCATAGAAACAAAGAAAGAGTATAAGAAACGTCTGAAAAAGGAAGAACGCCAAAGAGAACAAGCAAGAAAGCATAGGCAAAAGGGTGTGTTTATCCTAAAGTACGATGAGAAATTAAAGCCATTCGAGATTATAACAGACCCCAATTTCATAAAAGGTGGTAGCGTCAGTTTCGGTGGTAATTGGTTCAACGTAGTAAAAACAAAGCGAGGATTAAAAAATACGATTCTGATAAATGACATTCTCGCAAGGGATTTCGAGGTAGAGGTCAAACTCAATGAAGTAGCTGAAAACGCTGTGGGATGAAAAAAGGGGGATAAGCCATGAGATTGATTGATGCAGACGCTATAACAAACGACCTTATGAAGCAATATGACATATGTATTGAAAAGAATGAGGTCAAAAGGATGATTTCGGAAATGCCTACAATCAGACAAACGCAAGTCATCAATGTTTCAAAAGGAGCGACATTGAACATCAATTAGCAAGGGAGGTATGAGTTATGAGTAATATGTACGAAAATGACGTAATGCCTGAAATGGTGTTATCAAGGCAAATCAACAGGATGCTCAATTATCTGGAAAGCCACGATGGAATATCAAACTACGAGGCTACGACAAGACTCTCTATCGGAAGTCCAACAAAGGTTATCAGCAAGATGCGTCAGAAAGGGTACGACATCCGTGACCGATGGGAAAAAGGCGTAAACAAATATGGTGAGCCGTGGAGAGCAAAGAAATACTATTTAGCACAGGGAGGACGTTAAAAATGGAGTTTACAGTACAGAAAGCCAATCTTGAAAGTGCTATGGATGTGGCAATCAGGGCGATTCCAAAACATACGACTATGCCAATTCTCTACACGTTTCTTTTCGAGGTAGAGGGAACAAAGGGCGTAATCACGGCAACAGATATGGGAACATCGATCAGAACAGAGTTTACCTGTATGGCTACCGAGGGTGGAAAGATGTGTGTTGACGCTAAAACCCTTGTATCTGCGGTAAAGAAGATGGGTAAATCAGACATCACATTTAAGACCGAGGATAATGCGGTTATCGTAACCGGGGCAAAAGCAAGATATGAAATGCCGATACGAGCAGACGTTGATGAGTACCCTGAATTACAGGAAATCAAAGATTCTACCAAGTTCACTATTGATGGCGATGTGTTCAGCAAGATGATTGACGGAGTAGCATTTTCGGCATCAACCAAAGAGAACAATAAGTTACTGACAGGTATCAATCTGTGGACAAAGAATGGAAAGTTGCGATTGACCGCACTTGACCTTGTAAGAGTAGCGATCAGGTCAACAGAGGTTGATTGCAAAGAGGATATAAATACAGTAGTTCCGTTAAAAGCCATGACCGAACTTGCAAAATCAATCTATGACATGGATGTAGACATCGAGTACACAAGATTCCATATCAGATTTACATTCGGCAATACAACGATGATAGCAAGGCTTATTGATGGCAACTATTTCAATGTAGACCAGATATTAAAGAATGAGCCGGACATCCATGTAAAGGTGGATAAAAAGGAACTCATGGAAACGATTGACAGAGCGTTGGTTGTTCAGACGGACAACGTACCTATCGTATTTGACATCAAGGACAATATCATAAGCACTTCGTATCTGACGAATATCAGCAAGTTTGATGAGGATGTGGAGTGTGAGAAAACAGGCGATGACATTCGTATCGGTCTTAATCCTAAATATGTATTGGATGCGCTGAAAGCTGCCGATGACGATGAGATTGTTCTGAATATGCACAATTCGAATTCGCCTATGTTTATAGCAGATGACGAGGGTACGTATATCTATATCGTTTTGCCTGTAAACATAAACTAGGGAGGGATATTTCATGGAAAAGAAATCAAAGGTTGAGAAGTTTTGGAAAGTGGTGTCGGCGATCTCGCTTATCCTGTTCGTATGGGTGTTTGCCTCGTTCATTGACGTAAATATCCATAACGGAGATATGAACTATAAGTATTCATCATGGAACTTCTTTGAACTTGCATCACAGATGAGGACAAACAAATGAAACAGTATAGAAAACCCACAAGAGATCAGAAAGAATTACTCGATAAAAGCGGTTTTAATCCGAAAGAATGGCGTTTTGTCGGGAAAGACGGAGAGTATGACGAGTTCATAAACCCGGAAACAAAAGAACACATATTTTTAGAAAGGAGATTTTAAGATGGATTTAGGAGAAATCGTACAGATTCATGCAGGTATGTTTAAGAAAGCTATCGAGGATAGCGGTTACTCATCAAGGGATGTCGTAGCATTGATGAAATCCTATTGTCTGAACAATAGCTACATATCACACAGGATAAGCAAGGGTAGCATCCCTATCAATGTCCTGAAAGCAGCTTGCGAAGTTATCAACTTGGATTACAAGGATTTCTGTGTTGAGTATGACTTATCAGACGTTCCGACTTATCAGCTTGAAGATGAGATAAAAGCGAGGAAATCAAAATGATTAAGGCGTGGAACAACAACGTAGAGATAGATGGGGATTTAAAAACTGTTTCCGCAGAAATATCGCTCATAGTCCATGACTTGTCAATGATAGAACATATCCCGGATGATGTGCTTATCGGGGCGTTCTGTATCGGATTGGCAGATAAGGAATCGGGGGATATAGAGCGGTACAAAAGGATAGTTGAGGGAGTACGCAGAAAGGCGGTGAGTGTAATTGAAGATGACATTAAAGAAAGTGGTAGCAACTAATTTTAAGGGTTTTGATAACTTTGAAGCCACATTCAAAGACGGAAAGAATATCATCTGTGGTCAGAATGGGTTAGGTAAGACATCGCTTTTAACCGCTATCATATGGGCGTTTTGTGACAAAGATTACGATTTAAATAGCAATCCTAACGTCAGACCTGATGATGCAAAAGACGAGGCAATACCAACCGTAATTATCGAGGGAGAGGTTGATGGAAAACCATTCAAGGTACAGAAATCACAAAAGTTCAAGAGATCGAAACCTGATGCAGAGGGTATAACCAAAACTTCAACGACAAATGCGTATGAATTGAATAGCGTTGAGCTGTCAGCGATGAATTTTGAAAAACGCTTATCCGAGGATTATGGCGTAGATTTTGAAAAGTTTTTGCAATTATGTCATCCAAACGTATTTGTGTCAGGGATGAAAGATAAGAAATGTCGTGACGATATGAGGGCAACGCTTTTCGCTATGGCAGATGGGGTTTCCGACTTGGATATTGCCAAGAGTGATGAAAATCTATCAGATGTTGCCGGACTACTTGAAAACTATCGTTACGAGGAAGTAGAAGCCATGCAGAAAGCGTCTATTCGCAAAATAGGCGAGGTTTATGGCAAATCAGGGGAAATAATAGATGCCGAAATCAGAGGTCTTGAAACGGCAAAATCAGACGTTCCTGTGGATGAATTGGAAAATCGAAAAAAAGGCATCGAGAATCAGATTGCGGAGTTGGATGAAAAAATATCGTCAGGCAAAGTCAATGTAGGCAATTTACAGGATGGTCTTAACAAGGTCAACAAGGACATCGCAGATTGCAAGGCAACCGCTGATGATGCGCTCCGTGAAAGACGCTCAAAGTTGAAAGATTCACTTGCTGACATTCAGAGAAAACTGAAAGATAAACAGTTTGAGAGAAGTCAGTACAAGGACAGAATCATCGAGGAAAAGCGACTTATAGCTGATAGGAACGCACGTATCGAAACGCTCCGTAAAGAATACAAGGAAGTCAAAGAGAAAAAGATTAGTCCGAACGCTACGGTATGTCCGGCTTGTGGCAGAGAGTTTGAACCTGACAAGATAGCAGAAATCACAGAGCATTTTGCAAAAGACAGAGCCGACAATCTGACACATATTGACTATGCAGCTACAAAGATTAACGATCAAATCAAGGAATCTGAAAAGAGCATTGAGGAATGGCAGAAAAAGGTTGAGATGATTGAAAAAGCAATCGAGCCTTTCGAGCCGATGATTCACGACATCGAGAAAGAGATTAGTGAACTCCCGGATGTTCCTGATTATACTGTGAGTGATCAATACAACGAACTAATGAGTCGAAAAGACGAGATTGAAGTCGCTATGGCTGAAAAGATGGCAAATAGTACCGATACGTTAGAAGATGAGGCATTACGAGATAACCTGAAAGAACAGTTGCAGGAGATTGTCGAGCAGATAGGCAAGGTCAAGAACAACAGTACCATTGATGAGAAAATCGAGGCTTTAAGACAGAAGCGTATCGACTTGGAGCAACAGAAAGCCGATGCCGAAAAGATACTTTATCAGCTTTCTATCTTATCAATGAAAAAGAATACCGCACTTGAAGAACAGGTTAATAAGCACTTCGAGATAGTAAAATGGCGATTATTCGATGTCCAGAAGAATGGTGCAACGCTTGATGCTTGTATACCATACATTGACGGATTCCGATTTGGTCAATCGACAAACACAGGCAGAGAACTACTTGCCAAGATAGACATTATCCGAGGCTTACAGACATTCTACGATATGCACTTGCCTGTATTCATAGACGGAGCAGAGTGTCTATCCGAAAACACGGTGAAGCGTATTAAAATGGATTGTCAATACATCTTTCTAATGGTTTCGGAAGATGAACAACTACGATTTATGTGAAATGCACATAGATGGAACAAAATTTGAAAACGCAAAACTAAACACGATAGGACTTCACTGAACTAAATACCACTGTATCTTAATCACAAAAAAAGGAGATGGAACAAATGCTCATACCTAACTATAACACTATACATTGGGCGGTTGATTTGTTCAAAGCAGATGCGAAAAAGTGTTTCAAAGAATGGCACGAAAACGATTTAAAAACACCCGATGAAATGGTGGAATACGCAAAAGATGAAAGTACGGAACTTCATAAGTGCTTTAATTGGGATGACCCAAGTGCAGCTCATAATTGGAGAAAACAACAGGCAAGGAACATTATGAGCAATCTCAAAGTTGAATGGATGGATAGTGATGATGTTGAATCAGAACCGATCACGATTCGTGCTATTCATAATATCAACGACCCTGAAAGCGGTGAGAGTGTTTATAAAGAAACAAGAGTCATCCTTGAAAACCCGGATGAGCGTAGACAGTTGTTTGAAAAGGCTAAACAGGATATGAGAACTTTTCGAGAGAACTATAACACACTCAAAGAATTGAAATCCGTGTTTGATGAAATGGATAAAGTATGCAAAACATAAATGCAAAACAAAACACAAAAATAATAGATTATAAAGAACTGAACTAAACTATATACGATTAAATTGAATTGATGCTTGATCGTGTAATCCTGATAATGGGAAACGAAATCAAATAAAAACGAACTGAATACTACTTCGCCAGATTGTATTACTCATTATCAGCATTATGCGATTAAGCGCAGAGAAACGAAACGACACGTTACTTAACTTTACTGTACTGTATGTTTGAGCGTATAGACCTGAATGTAGGGAAATAAATCTCCGTTTGATTATTCAACGAAGCATACAATAGGACAGTTTACAACAGAACTATACTCTACATTCGGATTTATGCGTTCAAGCATAGGGATGCAACCTTATAGTATTTCATAACATTAAACCGAACTATACTACACATTTAATTGTGTAGTCCTGATATAAGGGAACAGAATAAAGAAATCTATGTAATTGTACTCAAATGTATAACATTGAACAAGAATAATCCTCTTATGTCAGAACTATGCAATTAAACATATATTCCTGAATACAGGGATAGCGAACCGAACAGGGTTGAACTAAATATGAATGAACATAACTATATTTCATTTCTGTATTCAGAAATATGCGTTTAATACGCATAAAACGACAAATTATAAAGTGCCAAATGGCAGAAAGCGAGGTAACTATTATGGCAAAGACAGAGGAAATTAAAATCCCAAAGTTGGGAGCAACAAAGCTGAACGTGGAGTTGATTGGAACATCCGACTTGATTCTCAACAAAAAATCGAGATCGTATGAGTTGCAAGAGGTATTCCGACAGACGAATCCGAAAGGTACAAAGATTCCGGCAAAGTTAAGTCAGCCGTATAGCTTGTGGGAACATCTGATTACATCAATCACTTGGCGTGACGCTATCACATTCCACGATGACGATTATCAGAAGTACACCGAGGATGAATGGAAAGAGTATATGCGAAACAATGCACCGTGTATTCTCCGTCAGGCATTTGTCGGTTCTATGGCAGAGGCGTTTAAGACTTTTGGCTACAAAGGTAAAGAGGGAACAGGAAAAGACGGAACAGACCTGAAAAGAGCGGTAAACTTCGATCAGCCGATTTATCCTATCAGCTTTGCAAATGTAGGATATGAGCAGAAGTTGATTCCGAACACAGGAATATCGAAAACGAATGTGGTAGGTCAGTATAACATTTTCAATGGATGGCGTTGCAACATATCTTTCACATTCCCGGAGAGAGTATTTCCTGTTGACACCATGATTGAATTATTAGGTGTGACAGGTGAGTATGTAGGCGTTGGAACGCAGAGAAAGAACGGTTATGGTAGATGGGAAATCGGAAAAATCGAAAGATATAACATTTAATAAGGAGGATAAAAAATGAGCGAAAACACACAGATAACCAAACAGGAACAGGCAAAGTTGAATAACGGTAACATTGTTCCGTTTTTGACGCATCCATCTATTCAGAAATCTGTATCTAATATGATCGGAGAGGAAAAGACAACTCGTTTTGTATCGAGCGTGATTTCAGCGGTACAGACGAATAAGCAACTTGCCGAGTGTACGAACAGTTCTATTCTGTCAGCAGCTTTGCTTGGCGAAAGTCTTGAATTGCCACCTTCACCGCAACTTGGATTCTTCTACTTTGTTCCGTACAAGAATAAGGGTGTTTCAGAATGTCAATTTCAACTCGGTTGGCGAGGTATGATTCAGCTTGCCGAAAGGTCAGGACAGTACCGAAAAATCGTAGCATCCGAGGTTAAAGAGGGAGAACTTGTTGAATATAATCCTATTACCGAGGAGTTTTCACTATCGCCTATTGCTGATTATGAAAAAAGACAGAAAGCAAAGGTTATCGGCTACTATGCTATGTTCGAGTTGAACAACGGATTCCGTAAGGAATTGTATTGGAGTAAGGAAAAGATGGAAAGCCATGCGAAGCAGTATTCGATGGGTTATCGAAATGACTTGCAGAAAGGCACAAAATACACATTCTGGTCTAAATCGTTCGATGATATGGCAAAGAAAACGATGCTTCGTCAGTTGATTTCCAAATGGGGAATTATGTCAATTCAGATGCAGAAAGCATATCAAGGCGATCAGGCGGTTGTTCGTGAAGATGGTAGCTTTGATTATGTAGACAATCAGGAATCGCCTGAAGAAATCATTGATAGTGTTGCTACCGAGGTTAAGGAAAATCAGAACACGATACCTTTTGACGCTGAATCATAAAAACCTATAAACCTTGCAATCCGTTTCGGTCTAGGCTGCCTTGTTAAGACTACGAAAACAAGGGTTAAGGATTGCTAAAAGCAGAAGCGTTGGTCGTAGTTAACGTGAGTATGCGTAAACCCCTTTTACAGGCATAGAGCGGAGGTTATGGGGCATCGCTCGTTCGTCTAACGGTCAGGACACTACTCTTTCAAGGTGGAGATTCGGGTTCAACCCCCGAACGAGTGATAACGCAAGGCTCGTGGTGTTGAAACAGGTCACTACATTCCAATAATCAGATGAAGTATATCCTAGGCACTATAGCTTCACGTAAATCGGAGGAATAGAAATCGGAGTGGCTACCGATTGAATAATCCGAGCGAAAGCGGAGTAAACCTTGCGTTTAATGGTAGGTATTTCAACGGTAGAATGGCGATATACCATAAAAACAACGAGAGCAGAATGTGGGTTCGAATCCTACCCTACCAACGTAGAGTGGAGAACAAATGAAAGCCTACTCTAAATAGGTGGCTCGTGCCGAGTTTCACTAACCGGGAAAACGGCTGATGTGTCCTTTAGCGGTTAAGGTTAAACCGTACATTTTGAAAATGTATTTATATAGGAAGAAACAGGTGAGAATATGGAAATCAATACAGTTATACAGGGAGATTGCCTTGAAGTCTTGAAAACACTTCCTGATAAATCTATAGATTGTTGTGTTACAAGTCCACCATATTACGGATTGAGAGATTACGGAAAAGATGAACAAATAGGTCTTGAAAAAACACCTGAAGAATATATCAAAAAGCTAGTGCAAGTATTCAGAGAGGTTAAGAGAGTTCTGAAAGATGATGGTACTCTTTGGGTAAATATCGGAGATAGTTATTGGGGTAGTGGTAGTCGTGGATATGATTTCACAGGAAAGATGAGCGAGGCATCTAAATTACAGAGCGGTAACAAAGATACTGAAAATCTATCAAATATCCCTAAACTCGTTGGTAAAACAGATTCAGGAATCAAAAACAAAGACCTTGTAGGCATACCTTGGATGCTTGCCTTTGCATTAAGATCGGATGGATGGTATCTGCGCCAAGATATTATATGGGCGAAAAAGAATTGTATGCCACAATCAGTAAAAGATAGATGTACTACATCACATGAGTATATTTTTCTTCTCTCAAAGAAACCTCATTACTATTTTGATTACAAGGCAATTCAGGAAGATGCCGTAAGTAAAGATGATAAAAGATACGGTCAAGGTCGCATTGATTACGATGGCAAAAGAGCGCAAGGCGATGATGATAAGGCACAGAATAGCTTTGTGGTGATTTCAGACAAACGCAACAAACGTGATGTATGGCGAGTATCAACAAAAGCGGTTAAAGAAGCACATTTTGCTACATTCCCCGAAGAACTGATAAAGCCATGTATACTTGCAGGTTGTAAACGAGGTGGAGTAGTTCTTGACCCATTCTTCGGTAGTGGAACAACAGGTAGAGTGTCAATATCACTTGGACGAAATTATCTTGGTATCGAATTGAACGAGGATTACATCGACATATCAGATAAACGTACAAACAACGTGCAGATGACGATGGAGGGTATGGGATGAGTTGTAAAGTATGCGAAAGTATAACGGAATACAAAGAAAATGGTCATCCGCAAGATTTTGAGAGCATAATAGTTTATGACAAAGAAACAGATACTTTTGATTTATGGTGGGATGGTGGAGGCGATTCATTTGTATGTTGTGCGTATTTGGAAGATATAAAGTATTGCCCGAAATGTGGAAGAAAGTTGGGGAGGTAAATATGAAAAAACCAAAATTGATAATCAAGGTTGATAGCAACAGAAGAGGTAAAGTTTACTGTGGTAAGAAGTGGCATAAAGATGTGTGTGAGATTGATTTGCACGGAGAGCCGTTTAATTATACCCTGACATTAAAAGTATATAAAAGAAATAAGCAAGGGAGATTCTTTGTAATGAATAACGAGATTGCAACGAAAACAAAGGTATTCAGGATATGAGAGGGTGATGAGATATGGCAAAACCACAAAGAGTATCTTGTAAAAGCATATTCAGTAACGGTACAGAGTTTGAAATGTTTGAGGAATCTCAATGTTGCAAGTGTACGAGATACCGAAACGGCAAATGTCGTATATATACTGCAATTATCAAGGCTATGTTAGATGAATCATTCTTTCCTTACGATGATTTACTTGATTGGGATAATGGGTATGGTGGCAAGGCGTGTAAGTCGTTTACTGATAAGCCGTTGGAAAGAAAAGCCAGACGAACAACACGGAATGACTTAATAGACGGGCAACAAATAATTAGTTGGGAGAGGTAAAAATGATACGAGCAGATTTACAAGAAAAAATTGACAAATCCGTAAAATCGCTAAAACTAGCTGCGGAAATGTCAAAAGAGTTTTACAAAGCACCGTTGGTAATCGCATATTCAGGGGGTAAGGATAGCGATGTGTTATTAAACCTTGCAGAGAGTTGTTTAACACCTGATGAGTTTGAGGTACAACATTCGCTGACAACAGTTGACGCACCACCGACAATCAAACATATCAAAAAACAATTCAAACGGTTAGAAGAAAAAGGTATAGAAGCATCTATAGACTACCACGAATACGAGGATGAAAATGGTGTGAAACGCAGACATACAATGTGGCGTTTGATAGAACAAAAAGGTATTGCTCCAACTCGTATTGCTAGGTACTGTTGTCAGGTGCTTAAAGAGTCCTCTACACCCAATAGAATCGCCGTTCTTGGAGTGAGGGGGGGGGAGTCAGCAAAGCGAGCCGGACGTGACATTTTTGGCGTAAGGGGGGGGTCATACAGGAAGGCTACGTTTTTTTCACTTGACCACACAGAGGAAGTATTTGAAGAATCAAAATCTCGTGACCCTGTGTGGGATTGCAAACTTATCGAGATAATGCGTAAAAAGGGAGATACAGTTGTTAGTCCTATTTATGAATGGTCTGATGAAGATATTTGGAATTACATTCACGAAATGGGAATAGAAACAAACCCACTATATCAAATGGGATTCAAGAGGGTTGGTTGCGTTGGTTGTCCTATGGCATCCTACAAAGGAAAGATGATGGAGTTTGAACTTTTCCCGACCTATAAACAAGCCTATATCCATGCGTTTGACCGTATGCTAAAAACCTTACGAGAGCGTCAAAAGAAAGATGGAAAAAGGCGTGAAATCGAATGGAAAAACGGACAGGAAGTGTTTGATTGGTGGATAGGCAAAGACAAATTACAATGCAAAGGTCAAATGACTTTGGAGGATTTTGATGACACCGACACAACCTGATTGTGAAAATTGTGAGTATGTTGGCAAAGACGGAGAATGTACGGCATTTGTCGAAAATCCATTCTTTGACCCTTTGCCTTGTGAGGATGATAAGTATGACGCTAAAAACCATAGCAACCGGGAGTAGCGGTAACTCATATATACTAACCGCATCTGACGGAGAGATATTTCTGATCGAGTTAGGTGTTCAGGAACGATTTATCAAACAGGCGATTGATTTTCAGATTTCGTCAGTAGTATCAGCGTTCTGTTCGCACGTTCACCAAGACCATATTAAGGCATTAGAGCGATTTTTGAGTATGGGTGTAAAGATACTAGCACCGTATCGGGATAACGTCTTAAAAGGCGAATATGGGCGTTATAAAGCTAAATGCTTTCCGCTTGTGCATGATGTAGATTGCTATGGTCTGTACTTGGAACATCCTGAAATGGGGAATATGGTCTATATATCGGATAGTTCCTATTGCCCTGTGGATTTCAGTAAACAAAAGCTGAATCACATCCTTATCGAAGCGAATTGGCAAGGTGATATGGTGGATTTTGATGCACCGAACTTTGAACATAAGATAAGACATCACATGAGCTTGCAGACTTGCAAAGACTTCGTTAAGCATAATGCTAGTAACGAGCTACACAATGTTGTTCTTATTCATTGGAGCGAATCCACGATAGACCTAGACCATGCGGTTGAAGAAATCAAATCGGTATGTGATGTGGATGTTAACGTAGTTATGGCAGAACCGGGATTAGAAATCAAATTAAACAAGGAGTGGTTAGATGATTAAGGTAGAGCATATTGAAACGTGGGGATTTGAACACGCTATCAGAGGCATGAGAAATCCATTGAACAGTTGGGATAAGAGCGATAGCGATTTAGAAAATGACATTGTAGGTAAGGCTGATTTAGACCTTATGCACCGATTGTATGTTGCCGGACAGCCACATCGAAAA
>Ga0326512_10002024_pt1 | contig 15147 bp, 20 predicted proteins | sample 1_2617_0518_D_FD_203652 | JGI IMG/M metagenome (GOLD analysis project Ga0326512, IMG submission 203652) | Bovine rumen microbial communities from UC Davis, California, United States - 1_2617_0518 | ecosystem: Host-associated > Mammals > Digestive system > Stomach > Rumen | place: USA... | reverse complement strand
TTTAAAATGCAGCACACGCCCCACGATACCCGCCACACGTTCATAACTAAGGCGAAAGAAAGCGGCGTAGACGAGTATATACTTAAGCTCATTGTAGGGCACGCCATAGACGACATAACAGAAAAGGTATATACGCATAGAACATTAGACGAGCTTAAGCAGGAAATAGAGAAAATAAACTAACATTCTAACATAATTGTTAGATTTTGTACTTGTGTACAAGTTGCGTAAAAGTTGTGTATAAGTTGCGTACGTAAAAAGAGCTAGCCAGCTGCTATACTGGTTAGCTCTTTTGTTAGTTACGTGTGTTAGTTACTTGTTAGTTACGTGTTAGTTACCCGTACTATTTTGTACTATCTCGCATTGTTTTAGATTTTTGCAAAGCCTAGAAACTACGGCATTTCTTAAAACTTGCCAGCCTTTGCCGCCTCCTCGATAGAAACGGCGGGCGCGCATTTTCTGGGTTTTTCTCTATCGGTTGTTAGTTACGTGTCACTTACTGCAGCTTTGCCGTACCGTCTAAGACTGCCTTAAGCGTCGCCTCTTGGTGTATAACTGTAACTGCCTCTCGCACTTTTTCTGGGCTTGTATTCTCTCTGCAGTAACCCTCTTGCCGTCCATGATCTACCAGAAACGGCAGCAGCGGGCAAACATTGCAGCCGTTTTGCAGCTGGCATGCTGCGTTAGCTGCTAGTATTCTTACTGCCTCGTCGTGCCCCATTATACTACAAGCTCCCAGCCCACTACAATATAGTTAGCTGTAATCTTAGGGTACTTGCTGCGGTTAGCCAGTACGATAGCGTTAACGGTTGTGCCGTATTTCTTTGCGATCTGGCTAAGAGTGTCGCCGCTCTTTACTTTGTGTGTGCGTGTGGCAGCAGGCGTGCTGCTGGTTGTTTGTACGTTCTTAAGGTAGTTGCCGCTCATGTAGCCCACTACGTTACCATATTTGCAATGATACCAGCCGTTAACTACTGTGCCGTCTACTTGTACGGTGCAGCCCTTGTTAACTACTAAGAGCGTGCTAAAGCTCGTGCCAGCTCCCGCCCTCATGCGTAAGTTAGCTGTTGTAACTGCTGTGCCTGTCGCTTTAAAAGTAGGCTGCTGCACTGGCTGTACTGGCTGCTGCACTGGCGCTGCCTCGATTAAGTCCAAATTATCGTACTTAGTTAGCCCGTAAGTGTTAATAATATTCATGTTTGTATTAACATACGTGCTGCTGGTCGCGTAGCCGTCTGCTTTGATGTACTCTAAGTACTGCTTTGGTGTGGTGGCTGTCTTAAGGTTAGCGTATCTACTCCAGTTAATAAACTTAAAGTAGCCCTCTACTCCCTCTTCGTAACTGTCGTATGCTCTAAAGTTGTCTACAATGCTAGTAAGTACGCCTACTTGGTACTCTTCTTTTGTCTTAGCAGAAACGCTGCGCCCTTTCCATGCGCTGCCGCACTTCATGCCGAAAAAATTATAGTAAGGTGCTTTGCTTATCCAGCTTGTACCGTATGCGCTCTCGCAGCACGCTTGCGCAATAATAGGGCTAGCTACCTTGTAGCCGTACTGCTTGGCGTACTTTTGTACTAGCGGCGCTATCGTCTGTATAAATGTTGCTACTTGTGCTGCTGTTGCCATGATCTGCGCCCCCTATTCCTCTTTAACGTTGTTATTTACAATTTCTTTTACTGCGTTGTTGCTCTCTAATAGGCGTTTCATTTCCTCTAGTGCCTCGTCTACCAGTGCGCTAAACTGCTCGAAAGTAATAACCTTTGCCAGCCAGTTAAACTTAGTTAAAAACAAGTCGTACACGTAGCGCAGCTTTAGCTTGCCAGTGCCGCCGCCTAGTTCTTTCTCTGCCATAGTCACTGCGTAAAGCAGCCACTCTTTTACTTTTGCGATCTGGGCAGCTGTTGGCATGTTGGTAAACTTAATTACAGCTGTTACCACTGATACTACGAGCGCTACTGCTGCAATGATAAGCGCCCAGTTGTTAATAATCTGCTCCATGTTTATACCTCTTTTCTAGCCCTGTGGCTCGTCGTAGCCGTCCTCGCGGCTATTTCTTAGTATCTTGGTGGCGTTCTCTACTCCTGCTTTTATCATGTAGCCGCCCACTACTACCCTAAATGTCTCGTTAGTCTCTGTAATAAGCGTAGCTAGTGCTGTGGTGTCTGCTGCAAGCTCTACAGCTATGCAGCAGCATACCATAGCATAGATAAAAGATATAAAATAGAGTGCCGCCATAATCACTACAACGCGCTTGCTAAATTCCCATAGCCAGCGCCCCGCAGTTCTTATGCGCTTTCTCTTTTCCACTTCTACTGCCCTACTTTCTAAGTGCCTGCTCTAAGTCGTTAATGCGCTGCTCGTGCTCGTCTATACGCTTGTGCATGCTCTTTTGACTTTCCAGCGCTATAAGTAGCTTGTCGTGGTTGTCGCGTGTGTCCTGTCGTACTGTATCTATCGCGCCGTCTATCTTGTTAAGCTGTTTCTCGATATTGTTAAGGGTAAGCATTACTTGTGTGTCTTTCGCTTGTTCCTCTCTGGCGCGCTGCGCTCTCTGTTCGTCCTCTGCGCTGTCTGCTCTTTTGTTGCTTAGCTTTCCGTTTTTGATGTTCACAAAAGCCATAATGCAGGAAACGAGCAAAGCGCCTATGCTTATGTAGTTCGCTGGTGTCATGCGTTAAGCCTCGCTCTCGTAAGGCTCGCCTGTAATAATTTCGTACTCTTCTGGTGTAATGCTACCCGCTCTAACAAATACTGCTACGTCTGCCTCGTCGTAAATGCCTTTGTCATAATAACGTTTTACGGTCTTAAAAAGTCTGCTCATGGTTTAAACCCCCTGTACTGTAAGTAATATGTCTGCTAGTACCTCGTCTTGTTCTGCTAGCGTTGCCTGTGCGTCTGCCTGCTGTAAAAGTACGTTGCCGTAAATGCTGTCGTTAGCTGCCTGCTGCTCGATAACTACTACAAGCTCGCTGTAAATTGCCTCGTTTTTCTCATACTCTGCGCGGCTAAGTGCTGCCTCGTCGTATTTCCATACGGGCACTTTAACGCCCTCTGCGTCTTTTACTGTCGCTTTGGTAATGTTCTTTCGTATGTAAACCGTACTAGGGCTGCTGTCTAGGTCTAGTACTGCTGGCTGTGTTGTCTGCGTTCCTGTCGCTTTTCTCCACTCCATTTTTTAGCACTCCTTTCTTAGCTCTTTTTGATGTGAATTTCTTTAGTTTTCCTATATTCACATACGGGCGTATATAGTCTCTGTAAGTGCCGTAACAGTCCGTATGCTTAATATAGCCCATGTAACTAATCATACCTTGCGCGCCCTGTATGGTCGTGTGTTTGCCTACGTGTCTTGCTTTGCGCACAATGCGTAAGTATATACTTTCGCGTAGTATGGTTTTCTCGCGGTAAAATTGCCAGCCCATAAAGTCTAGTGATCTGCCGCGCTGTCGTCCGTTCCTGTCGGTATATACAAGCCTAAATACTTGCCAGTTTTCCTTAATGCGTAAGTGTAAGCGCTCGCTTAAGTACTTCTCTATAGCCTTGTGTATCTTGTGTAGTTCTTTCTTATTGCCGCCCAGTATTACTATGTCGTCCATGTATCGCATATAGTACTTAGCGTGCAGCTGCTCTTTTATGTAGTGGTCTAGTGGCGTTAGCATAAAGTTTGCAAACCACTGGCTAGTATAATTGCCTAACGGTAAGCCCTTTTCGCAGCTGTCTATAACTGTGTATATAAGCTCTAGTGCTTGCCAGTCTTTTATTTTAGCCCTTAGCATGCTCTTAAGTACGTCTTGGTCTACGCTCTCGTAAAAGTGCTTAATATCCATTTTAAAAACATACTTAGTGCCTTTTGCGTCGTTCCTTATCCACTTTTCTAGCCGCCGCTTGCCGTAGTGCGCGCCCCTCTTTGGAATACTGCCGCAGCTGTACTCGTACATAGGCGCGGTTAATATCGGCTGCAGTACTTGTATAATACAGTGGTGTATAATCTGGTCGTACTTGTAATGTGGCTTGCGTATGCGCCGTACTTTGTGGTGTGTACCCTCATTAACAATACATGGCGCGTCTACGTGTGCCTTATAGCTGCCAGCAAGTAGCATGTTGTGTACTACTTCTACGTGGTAGTCTATATTCTCTATCACTTGTTTAACGTCTTTTCTATGTCTTTTTCTCTTGCTTGCGTTAAGTATTGCCTTTCTTACGTTGTCTTTGTCTGCGATCTGCTCTAAAAGGTGTTTGTAGGTTTTCAAGTTGTGACTTATTCTCCTAAAGGGTTTTCGTTATTTCTGTACTACTAGCCCTTACCTTTTGCGGGTGTATTTCCACTTGCTAAATAGCTAGGCGTGTTGCAACGCCCTGCGGTGTAGGATAAAAGGGCACATTTTGTTAATATTCCATAATTAGAAAAGTCTAGGCAAGCCCGTAATTCCAATTCGAGTTCGAAAGCGCATTGTTCACATTCAAAGCGCGCCCAACGTGCAAGCCATTGTTACCATTGCTGCCAAAGCGGGCAAAGTAAAAGCAGCTTGCAGCTCCGCTAAGTCGTGCCCTTAAACCCCTAATATATTTACACTTTTAAAGCGCATAGGGTATGCGGGGGAGTGCTCCCCCGTTCCCCCTGCGTCTTACGACGCTAAAGGTTGTTCGCAAGTCAAGGCAAGCCCGCAATCCCAAGACGAGGCCGAAAGCGCAGCGAGCACACCCAAAGCGCGCCCAACGAGCAAGCCAACGCCACCATCGCTGCCAAAGCGGGCAAAGTTCTGCTGCGTAGTATTCCACCATGCGCCGTCTGGTATGTAAGTGCTGTCGCTGCCGCTTGCTGTTGTAGGTAAGCAGCCGTACTCGCTCATATTGTGGGCTGACTGATAGCCGCCACTTGTACCAGATAAGCCAAAGCTCGTAGCCACGTAGCCGCTGCCGCTGTTATTGTATGGTGCAGTCATTTTTACGCCGTACTTGCCAGTGGTGTTATATACAAGCCCCTGTACAATTTTCCAGATATTGCCCCAAAAATTCTCTAAGTGGAATACCTTAACGGTGTTGTTTTCTCTCTTGCCCCAGAATTGCCCTTTAGCATTGCCTAAGCCTGCTGCCTTAAGGTGGCTAGCCTGCGACATGCCAGTATACCAGCCGTAGCCCCATGCGTGCTGTACGTCGTCGTCTAACGACATAAGGGTTAATAAATCCCAGATAAGAGCTACCCTGCTCCATGTGTCGCTATCCCATAAGCTGCCGTTAGCCTGCGCATAGCTAAGCTGTGTGCCGCCCGCTACTGTGTTGTTAGGTGTAAGCCCGCTAATAGAGCGTGCCTTATTGCTTACTACGCCAGCGTCATAGATAGAGCGTGCAAACCACTCCATAATAGTACCGTCGCTGCGCTGGTGTGCGTATGCCTTAAAGTCGTCGTTAAGTTTGATATTGCAAACTTGGAAATACTCGTAAGTGCTGTCTTGCCAGCGCTTAACCCAGCATGTAGGAAAGAGCGCCATAGCGTTACCGTCGTAACTTGTGTTAGCTACGTCGCTGGCTGTGCCGTCTGCTTTCTTTGTGTAGTCGTTAGGGTTAAGCTCGTAGTCTATTGTGCCGTCGCTCTTAAGCATTACTGGCTTATTGCCTGTTACAAACCACGCGTTAGCCCAGCCGCCTAAGTCTATTTCGCCTGTGCTGGCGTTCATGCTGGCGGGTGTAAGCCCTACTGCCATGTCTGTAGCTACTACTCTTGTCTGCGGGTTGCTGTCTGCTTTAGTTCTCTTAAAGCCGTACAAAATGTACGCTTTAGGTGTTGCTGTCTGTCTGTTAGGGTGGCTGCCTGCAAGCACTCTTAAGCCTGCTGCCCTGTTAACTACGCCATGATCTGTATAAGGGAAAGCTGCAAAGTAGTACTGCTGGTCGTTTGTAAGTCCTGTAACCTCTGTTGTGTATACGTCGCCAGTTGCTACATGGTCTACTACTACTGTGCCGTCTGTCTCGTCTACTGGGTAGTGGTCGTCGTTCATAACGATTTTAAAGCCCTTGCAGCTGGCAATAAGCTGCCCGTCTACCTCTGTGTCTGCTGGCTCTAAAGCAGTAATGCCTACTTTAGCGTCGCCTACAGTTACGGCAAACTGCTGCATATTTGCGGGTGGAATACCTACGGCAGCGCCGTTAATAACCTCTGTTAACTCGTCGATAGTGTAATTTTGCTCTGCGTAACTCATGCTATGCTGTACTCCTCTCTAATGCGCTTTTTAACTGTGGCTGTCGGCTCTGGTATAAATGTAGTTACCTTAGTGTAAGTGTGTGCGCCTTGGCTACTTGTGGCTGCTGTTTCCAGTACCTCTGTAATTGTCTTGTAGCCCGTTTCTGCGTCCACGCCCTTAGTAACTGTTAGCGTGCCGTCGTCGTTTGTTACTACGATCTGCCCGTTAGTTTTAATGTCTGTCTGCTGCTCTGCCATGCCGTAGAAACGCTCGAAAGTATCTTTAACGGCTGCCTCTATTTCTAGCTGTAAGTGTCCTGCTGTCGCCTCGTCCAAAATGTCTCTAATTGTGTCTACCCAGTCTGTAAAGTCCTGCTGCTGCTGTGTGCTCCATGATGTAAAAGCACTTTCCTGCGTGCTCGTCCACTCTTCAATGTCTGCAATGTACTGCGCCTTAAACTGTGTTAAGTAGCTCTCAAACTGGTTAAAAATGTCTGTCGTGTCTGCCTGCTCAATAAGCCCCGTAACGATACCGCAAAGCGTTGTATTAAGCCTCTGGTCTGTAATATCCTGCTGCGTAATGCTTGTAGCGCCTGCTGCTACGTAAATGTCTGCAAGTGCCAGCTCGTAGTTATCTGCGTTACGTGTAAGCGCTGGTGCTGTTGGCTGCGCCGATAAGCTACCCTGCTTTACTGCTACGTATACGTCGCGCTCTGTGTAGCTGCAGCGTAGTACTACTCTGTCTATACGGTTAAGTGCGCCGTCTGCATTTGCAAGCGTAAGCTGTAGCACACTGTCGTTAATATATCCTGCGCCAGCTATCCAGCCTGCGCCTGCATTTACGTTAACGCTCATGCCGCTACTTTCTACTACCTTAAGGGCGTTAGAGTTCGCATAAAATACGCCGTTACCGATAAACTGCGCAAAGTATGCCCTAAAGTCCTCTGCTTTATAAACTCTGTCGCCGCTGTCGCTGTTAAACGGAAAGCATTTTTGTGCCATGTCCTTACCTCACTTTCTTAATTTTATCTAGCAAAGTCGGCATGCTCTCGCCAAAAGTAACCTCTAGCGTGTGCTTACCGTTCTGCCATGTCTCGCCTATTTTGGTTATACGAGCGTCTATACGTATTCCCCAGTTTTTCTCTATCGTTGTTACTATGTCGCCTACGTTAAAGTCGCGCTTGTACTGCAAGTTTTTACTGGTGTTAATAGTGCTCTCAAACGTCATAACCTCGCCGTAGTCGTCCAGCTGCGCGTAGCCCTCTGTAGTCATAAGCTCTATGTACTGCTCTGGCGTTAGCCTTGTCTCTTGCCCCTGCTCGTCCTTAACAGTCCAGCTTATATTAGTCATGTCTACGTAAAACTCGTCGCGATCTATGCCCGCCTGCGCGTCCTCGTAAACCTCTTGTGTATATATTGTACCGTCCTCGTCTGCAGCGCTGGTGCAGTAGCATACGTTTTTTATGTTCTCTATGCTCTCTGTGTAGTCCTGCTCTGTTACGTTGTCAAAGTCGCGGCTAAATATGCAGGGCGTGTTACCCTCGCTATTGCCGCTGCTCATGTCGTTACCTTTGTACAGCCAAAAGCCGTATAACCTATTGCGCTCGTTTACGAGTATGTCGTAGCCCAGCTTGCCGCTTAAAGCTCTCTCGTATACCGCGTCTGCTAGTCCGTCGCCGTACTTGGTCGTGTAGTCTACGCTGCTGCCGCCTAAGCTATCCTGCTGCAACATAATAAAGTTTTCAAACTGGCGGGCGCTTATGGCGTTGTCGCCTACGTTGTTAACTACCAGTGCGTTAATAATGCTCTGGTTAGTGCCCGTTATGATCTGGTTAGAAAGCAGCACGCGCTTAGAAAGCCATTTCTTTAAAAAGCAGCCTTGTAGCTCTATTTGCTCTGTGTTGTTTTCGTCCTTTGTTATGTGCCTGTAGGTAATCTGCATAGCGCGCCGCCACTCGCCGTACTCGTCTGTGTACTCTGCTGCCTCGCCATGCAGTACTACTATGTTGCCCTTTACAAGCAAGTTGTTGTTATTGTCTGTTACGGGCGCAAGTAGTTTGCAGTCGTCGTAGTTGCCCTGCTGCCAGTATGTAGGCTGCCATATTGTGCTTATAAGCTCGTCTACAATTCCTAACGGCTCTAAGTCTCTTGTAAATACTCTTAGCTCCATGCGTTACACTCCTAAATACTTAGGGCTGTAATAAATAGATACTTCTAGCTGGTCTAGCCCGCTGGCTGCATTGTATCTAAATACGTTGTCGCCTATTTTAAGCTGCATAAAAGTGCTGTCTACGTCTATGTATCTAAAGTAGTCGCTATCTACGCCGCCTCTTGTAAGCGTTGCCCCTTTGCTGCCGTATTCTGTGTTAACTGTTACCGTGTCGCCTGCTGCTAGCGTCTGGTTAACTTGTATAAACTCTCCCGTGTTGATGTTCAACAAAAGCGGGTTAACTACAGTACCGATAGCCTTAAAAGCTACTCGCATGCCTGTGTCTACGTCGCCCTCGTTGTATACGTCTACAATTACGCTAGGCTCTCTGTAACCAAACTGTATGCCCTCGTTAATAGGTATTTCGAGCGGAAAGTAAAAGCTACCTATCCAGCTCGCTATATCTTTCTTAGTTTCCTGCTGGTCGCGCCAGAATGGAGACGGGCAAGTAAACTGTACTGTAAACTGCTCTAGTACTGCCCCGCGCTTAAATACTGGCGCGTTGTCTACCTTTACGTCTATTACCTTTACAAAGTCGCCGTAAATGTATGTAAGCGTAGCCTTAAGCTCTGGGTTAAGTATCTTTTGCATAGCGCGGCGCAATGTAAGCATGTTGTCTTTGTCTTTCCTGTTAATCACGCCTGCTATGTCTATGTCTCTGCTGTTAATTTTCTGGCTTATAAATGTCTCGCCATGCTGCCCCATAGAGCTAGACGTATACAGCGTATTACGTATGTCTGCTATGCCGTTTACGTCCTTAGAGACGTTAACGTAAAAGTCGCTGCCTACGCTAAACTCTATAGCGCCGCCGTTTTCGTTCTCATATATAAGCCGCTCATAGTTTATAAACTTTGCCATGCTTATACCGTCCTCGCGATCATTCTAAAGTTTTTCTCTGCCTCTCTCTGCTGCTTAGCGTAGTCTGTCGTATTAGCGTAAATATTCTGTATTACAGTTACGCCACGGCTAAGTAATGTAGGCTGCTGCCCGTTCTCGTTTGCATAGTCTGCAGCAGATAAGCCAGTAGTAACATGTGGCGTTACGTCAAAGTCTGTCGGTATAGCTTGCTCTATCTGCTTAGAAACGCTCTGCATTTCCTGCTCAAAGCCTACGCCGATACCCTGCGCCATGTAAACGCCCACTTCGTCTCTAAATCTCTTTGACGGGCTGGCAATTCCTAGCGCGTCCTTAGCTGCGTCTAATAAGCTGCTGGCAATGTTGCTAACCTTTTCTTTTAGCCAGTCCCAGCCAGCGCTTATGCCGTTCCAGATACCGTTAACAATGTTGCTGCCCACGGTCTTAAAGCTCTCGCCTATGTTACTAAACACATTAAGTATGCCGTTTTTAACCATGTTCATACCGTTTTTAGCAGTCTCTAGCACTCTCTGCCCCCACTGCTGCACTTGTGCTACTGCGCCTATGATAGCGTTGTATAGCTTTACTGGTATGTCTTTGGCTGTGTTAATAATGCCGTTAACAAAAGCTGTAATGCTGGTTACTGCCTGCGTAAGCATGTTGCCGCCCCACTGAATAACGCTATTAAGCACATTGCTAAAGATAGTTACAAAGCCGTTAAGCATATTAGCGCCCCACGCTGCAAGCTCTGGCAATACTGCTGCAAGCCCTGTAGCGATAGCCTGCACTATCTGCGGCATAGCATTTATAAGCGCCTCTACAATTACTGGTATAGCCTCTAAAAGCGCCATAAATAACTGTATGCTGCCCTCAATAATCATAGGTAAGCCGTTAATAAGTCCGTTAACTATTGCCTCTATGATCTGCGGCAAAGCTGCTGTTAACGCCTCAATAATTACGGGTATTGCCTGCACAAGCGCCATAAAGAGCTGTATAGCGCCCTCAATAAGTAGCGGTATGCCCTCTACAAGTGCATTAACAATGCTAGTAATAAGCTCTGGTAGTCTTTCAATAATTACGGGTATTGCCTGTATAATGCCCTCTGCTAAGCCAGTTACCAGCTGCAGTGCTGCGTCAATAAGTAGCGGTATGTTGTCTATAAGCATAGTTACGATATTAAGCATAACGTCTACTATTGTAGGTATTAACGTTGGTAGCGCCTGTGCGATACCCTGCGCCAGCTGTAATATAATTTGCATGCCAGCGTCTAGCAGCTGCGGCAGTAGCGTTAGTATTGCGTCTACTAATAGCGGTACTATCTCGCCCAGTATGCTAAATATTTCTGGTAGCATATTAACTACGGTTGTTGCCAGTTCCTTTACGCCGTCCATAAGAGCGGGTAACAGTCCTTTTAGCATTGTCGGTATGTAGCCCGCCAGTGCTTTGCCTATCTCGCCCAGCCCCTCTACTAACCTTGGTACAGTCTCTATAATTCTAGGCGCGATATTATCGGCTACAGTTACTAGGCTGTCCGTAAAATTCTTTACCAGCTCGCCCATGTCCTGCTCACTGTCTGACATGCCCGTTAATAAGTTCTGCCATGCAGACTGCATGCTAGCTAAGCTACCAGAAATAGTGCTACTAGCCTCTTTTGCTGTCGTGCCTGTAATCTCCATTTCTGTTTGTACTACGTGTATAGCGTCTACAATGTCTGCGTAGCTGCTTATGTCGTACTTAACGCCGCTAACTTTCTCTGCGTCGTCTAATAGCCTCTGCATTTCTGCAGCAGTGCCGCCGTAGCCCAGCTTTAAATTATCGAGCATGTTAAACTGCCCTTTGGCAAAGCCAGCATAAGCATTTTGTAGGCTGCCTAAGTCGCTGCCCATTTTATTAGCGTTATCGGACATGTCCGTAATAGCCATGTCTGCTTTTTCTGCTGCTTTAGCTGTGTCGCCGTCTAAGCTCTGCAAAAGAGACGCAGAAAAGCCCGTTACGGTTTCCATGTACTCGTTAGCGCTCATGCCTGCAGTTTTATAAGCGTTAGCTGCGTACTCTTGTACTTGTCCTGCGCTATCCTTAAAGAGCGTTTCTACGCCGCCTACTAACTGCTCGTACTCTGCGTAGTTTGCTATAGCGTCTTTGGTAATGCCTACAATGGCTGCGCCTGCTGCCGCTGCAATAGCTGCACATGCTGCGCCGATAGCCGCGCCTACTGCCTTAAGTTTCTGAGCTGCGCCCTCGTACTTGTTGGCTGCGTCTGTGCTGTCGTCGCCGCTCTTCTTAAGAGCTTTGCCCGTTTCGTCTGCCTCGTGCTCTACGTCGTCCAGCTCTGCTGCCGTCTTTTTAAGCTCGCCCTCTGTGCCTACTAAAGCTGCTTTCTGGTAGTTAAGCTGCTGCTCTAGCTTTTTGCTAGCGTCGCTGTTTTCGCCTGTTTCCTTACGGCAGCGCTCTAGCGCTTTCTCTGTAGCCTCTACTTTTGCTTTCTGCTCTGCGTAGACTTTCTGCAGCGTCTCTTGTTTGGCTTTCAAAGTTTCAACGCTAGCCCCGTTAGCCTTGTACTCTGCGGTTACTAACTTCATTTCGCTATTAAGCGTTTTAAGGTTGCTGTTAATATCCGCTACGGCTTTCTTGTAGTCTGCCTCGCCGTCGAAACTTATTTTAGTTTTGACTTGTTTTTCTACTGTATCTGCCATTTAAAAGCCCCCTAGTGCTATGTCTATAGGCGCTAGTTGTTCGCCTTTGGTGGCTGTCGGTGTGTTCATGCCGTTATATTCTTTATGCAGCCTAAATAGTCGCATGATCTGGTACGGCGTTTTTTTCCATGCCTCTCGCTCTGGTAAGCGCAGCATAACTATTGCAATGTAAATAAGGCGCGCAGTGTCTAATTTTCCTGCGCGCTCGTCATGTTTCCCGCGTCGCCCTCGCCTGCTGTTTCCTCTGTCTCTGTTTCCTCGCCGCCTGTTGCGCCGAAAGCGAAAGCGTTAAAAATAGCGCCCTTAATCTCTGCAAGGTTGCCCACATGGATAAGCCTACCTACTTGCTGCTCTGTAAGCTCTGGCTCGTCCTCTGCTCTGCCCTCATTTAAAAGCAGGGTAAAAAGCCAACGAATATTTTTAATCATGTCTTTACCCTCTGACATTGCAGTATCGAGCTTGTCATAGCCGCCGAAACGGTCTTGTATCTCGTCCAATGCGTTAAGGCTAAAAAGCATATAGTACTTTTTGCCGTTAAGTTCTATTTCGTATCTACCGTCTTTAATTGCACTCATTTTCTTTTACCTATAAAGGGCGCAGCTATCTTTACTGCGCCCTCTTTACCTTTCTTATGATCTGGTTAACTGTTAGGCGCTTGTTACCTTTTCTGTCTTAACTGATGTAAACCAGCTAGCAGCTACGGCGCTTGTTGGCAGTCCTGTGTAGTCTGCTTTCCACATGCCGTTTTTAATGGCTTTCATGAAAGTGCCCTCAATTTCTGGTGTCTTAAAGCTAATGCTCTCGCCCTTAGTCTCAAAGCTCTCACTAGGAATTTTAAACTGCACTTTCTGCAGCCAGATATAACGGTAAATGCCGTTAATCTTTGCAGCTCTGAAACCTACTGCAACATAAGGCGCTACGTCGTCGCCGCTTGCCCATGTAATGCCTGCTGCGTCTGTTGCCTGTCCTAAAACGCTTGCCAGTGTCTCTGCGTCAAGGTCTGCAACGCCCAGCTTAATAGTGCCGCTGGTAAATTCCTTAACAGACTGGTTAAGCGCGTCGTCTGCGTAAAGTGTAGCCTCTGCTACGTTTACGCTAAGGTCTGCAGTAATTGCCTCTGCGAGCTTAGCGGGTGTGCCCCAAACTTCCTGCCCGTCTGTCATTGTGATAGGTGCAAAGTAAAGGTCTTTTAATCCTGTAGTCATGGTCTTTTACCTCTCTTAACTTTTGATAGTTTGTACTGTAATAGGTATTTTGTAATACCCTGTGTCTGTCTCGTAGTCCTCGCCCTCTACGGCGTTTATATAAAAGCCCGCTGCCTTAAGCGCTGCCTTTATAGTCTCTAAGGTGCTTTCGTAGTCGGTCTTGCTAAAGAGCGTTACCCTGTAGGTAATCTGCCCTGCTTTCTCGTCGTCGTCTGCACTTAGCGCCGCGTTTTCTAGCACTCTCTGAAAAGTGCAGTAGGTGCGTGGCTTGTCTTTTCCTGTGTAAATTACCCGCTCTGTAGGTAAGATAGCGGCTAATATCTCGTTAATGTTACTCATGCTGCGCCCCTCTCTAGCTTAAAGTACCCTCTACGTACTTGCCCCATATTTCCTGCGCTTTCTCATACGCTGGTTGCTCTGCTTGTAGCTGTCCTTGTGTTAACCACGGGCGCGCTGCAAGTGTGCTAGTACCGTACTCGAAAATATAGCCTATTGTGGCGTAGCGTACTTTGCCGTTTTGCGCTTTGCCTTTTCTCTTGTTTCCTTTGTTGGAATAGCCGCCGCCATAGTCTGCGCCATGATCTGTGCGCCCCTCTGGTACTATTTCGATACTTTTAGCTGTGCCCTCGTCCTTTATGCTGCCTGCTTTTATGCTTTCGATAAAGCCGCCAGTCTTTCTTATGCCGTAGCCTGCTGCTGCATGCTTAAGCGCTTTAACGTACTCGTCTGCCTCTGCTTGTAGCATTTCCTCTACTGCTTTGTCGGCTGCTGCCTCGTGCCTCATAAAAGCGTCGCTTAATTCCTCTAGCCCTGTGGTGTTAATCTCTGCCATAATAGCCCCCGTTTCTGGGCTACTGCGCCTGCTGCCGCAAGTCGCTTAAGGTAAGCTCTATTAAGTCGTCGTCTATTTCGTATGTCTTAAGCACGCTATAGCGCCTGCCCTCTAACGTTACTAATAGCTCGCCCTCGTAGTCTACCTTGTGCAGCTCCACTTTTAAACTGGCTGTATGTCCTGCCTGCTGGCTGCTAAAGTACTCTGCGTAGCCCACGCTTTTTTTATTGCAAAAAACTGTACGCTCTTTTGGCTCGCCCTCGATAGGAAACCCGTTTCCGTTAGTCCTCTCTGCTGGCTCGTCTGATGTAACAAGCGTAAGCTCATGTGCCCACATTGCCATAACTTAGCCCTCGCTTTCTTGTGCTGTGTTGTAGTCAATGTCTAACGCTAAGCTCATTTTCTGCATGTCGTAGCTGTTTCTAAACTGCTCGGCTTTCCCGTTGTAGTTAAATTCGCTACGGGCATAGAGCTTTACGGCTCTAATAATAAGCGCGTCGTCTTGGTCTAACTTAACTACGCCCTGTGCGCTTAAATCGTATAAGCACGCTAGTATAGTGTCGTTAATTTCTGCGGTTATTGCCTCGCTGGTATTAGAGATACGCAGCGCATTTCTAACCTTTTCTGTTAGTTCTGTTGTAACTGTTATTTCCATGTCTGCGCCCTCTTTTCTTGCATTATAGGCGGGTAGCCCATGAAAGCCGCCCGCCCTTTGCTCTTATACTTTCTCTACCAGTCCTAAGCCGCTAAGCAGTTCTAAGCGTTCCTCGTTAGTCTCGAAAGTCTCGCCCTCTGCTACGATACGGTTAAGTGCTACGTCAAAGTAAAGCGTACGTACTCTTACCTCGATAGCTGCAGCTGCTTTCTTAGCTGCTGCCTTTGGCTGCTCTTTCTCTGCTACGGGTGCTGCTGCAGCTTTAGTAGCTGCCTTTTCTGCTGCTTTCTTAGTTGCTGCCATAACTTAGCCCTCGCTTTCTGGTATTACACGCTTGCAATCTTCTTAAGGATTACAAGACCGTAGTAGTCTACTACCTTACCGTCTGCAAGCATGATAGCCTTTGTGATCTGGTCGTCTGTGTCGTTGTCCTCGTACTTCTTAACGCCCATAGCATAGTTAGTGTTAAGGTCGTAGTTAGTGAAGTCGAAAAGGAAACCAAACTTAGCGTTAGTCTCTGCAG
>Ga0326512_10002023_pt1 | contig 15148 bp, 25 predicted proteins | sample 1_2617_0518_D_FD_203652 | JGI IMG/M metagenome (GOLD analysis project Ga0326512, IMG submission 203652) | Bovine rumen microbial communities from UC Davis, California, United States - 1_2617_0518 | ecosystem: Host-associated > Mammals > Digestive system > Stomach > Rumen | place: USA... | reverse complement strand
GATTTCCTCAAGGTTCAATTTGCTCATTTTTCATTTCCTTTCAAAAAAAAAAATAGAGAGACGCCGATTTCTCAACATCTCTCTTCATTATAAGAATTGTAAATTTTACGAATACATAATTTTATTGTAGTAAGCTTTAAGTTGTTTTCGTATGTGAACTTACAAGATCTTCGATACAGTCTGCTGCGTTTTCAAGAACGATTTCAAGCTCGGTCGGTTTCCCTCTTGAATAACGCTTCCGTTGTTGGAGCGCGTAATATCGCAGAAGATCGACCATGTTTTCATATCTCGAATAATCCATATAAACCTCCGAAAAAATAGGAAGGAACCTGTAATAGATTCCTCCCGTTTTTGGTTACTTCAACAATCTCATATCATTGAGAACATCGATTTTAGATTCCCCAGCTTTGATTCGCATACTAAGCTCGACCTTTTCTTCTGGTTTGAGCGGTCTCTTCAGCTCATGGTACATACCGAGCGAATGGTCATAAACGCTCAAGTCCCTGAATCTCTCTTCTTTTTTCAGGTCGATTTTACGGTCCACCGAACGAACAGCCTTTTCTGCCGAACGGAAGAGCATAACACCAACCGGAATCATAGCGAGAGCCAGTTCTTTGTTTTCGCTTGCCCATCGCGCAGTCGCACGAGCTTTGGTCTCCACTCGATACCGAAAAGCCCAAAGTTTCGTATCCAGATCCTGCTTGATTTCCTTAATGGTTTTCATGTTCAAAACCTCCTATAATTTTGTTGGGTTCCATTATAAGGGTTGTAATATTTTCGAAAAAGAAAGAACCGATGTAAATTACACCAGTTCTTTCATATTGGATTTACTTTTTCTTCTGTTTAATCTTTTCGCAGATAACGACAGCTCCAACAGTCAGTCCGGTGAGTCCAATGGTTGCCGCCTCATACAAAGCAATCAGTTTGGGAATGGGCTTTACCATTACCTCACAGACAAACTCCTTGAATACATCTTTTGTGCTCATAAGATTTTCTCCTTTCTAAATTTATGTATCTCCATTAAAGAAACTGTTAATTTTACGAAAAAAAAAAGAGCGACTGTAATTTAGTCGCCCATAAAGAATTCATATCCTTCTTCTTTATTGTGGATAATTCTTTTTCAGATATGCTTCGAGCGTTGTCTTCGGATGTTTTTTAGCATAATCTCTCATGTTGCGAATGAACCATTCTTGAGTATCGTTCGAAATCTTGTGTGCTTCCTCAAGACCATTTTCCCAGCCTGCTTCATAAACAGTTTGCATCTGTTTTGTAAAAGCGTCCAGTAGATAATCTGCAGCTCCGTACACTGGTTGATTCCATTTCTTCTTGTTTTCGACGGTCCATTTTAAATGTTCGATTACAATGCTAATAACTTCGTTTTCTTCAGACTTAGCCATAATGCATCCCTCCTCATTTATGAGTCTGTAAATTTTACGAAAAAAAAAAATAAAAAGTTGTGAGAGTTACTCCGCTTCCAACGGAGGTCTCTCGATTAAGTCCCCATGACACCATAAGGAGTATTCCCTATGGCCGAGCGTGCTACGATTGCACCATTATGGATCGTCAAGGTAATTTCAACCCCGGCCCTGCATAACCGATTTATAAGGCTTTTCGCCTGACCTTTCGCCTTCTCTCATTAGAGAGCCTGTAAAAAATACGATAAAAAAAAAGAGAAGAGTTGTCAGCTCTTCTCAGATTTTAGTCTGTTTTTTATGCCAAGATGCATAGTTATTGGCCATGAAACAAGTAGTAACGTTTCTACAACCATAAGGACTGGAATGCTAATGATGGGAGCTATCGGATACTCATCGACAATTTCACGAAATAAGTTCATATAAGCTTTAATTCCACCATTTCTTATGATTCGCCAAATGAAATTAACCGTAAATCCGATCAAATACAACATTCCAACATTATTTATTGTTTCGATACTCATGATTATTTCACCTCCTTCATATAAGTAATTGCAAAACTTACGAAAAAAAAAAAGAGAGTCGTTGTGACTCTCTGACTAGTTAGATTAAATATCGTGCTCTTTCTTGTACATCAACGCAGATCTCTCGAATTCAAGTTTTCCGCAACGTGCAAACTCATAGATCTCATCGGCCTCTTCATCGCTCATGAATCCGTCGTCGAACGGGATCGTAGTCAACCATTCTCTAAAATGGTAATCGATCTTTCCGACATACTTTGCCCATGAAGCGACATAGCGAGACTTGTGATATCCGTGAACTGTGGTGTTCAGAAATTCCTTGTAGTCGATATGAATGTGGTCAATACCATTCTCTTCTACATATTTAATCACGTTTTCCTTAGTCATCATTTTCGTTACTCTCCTTTTTAAATATATTTTGAGATTTCTCTCAATAAAGACGCTGTAAAACTTACGAAAAAAAAAGAGAAGCTGTTAAACTTCTCTTTTGCTTGCAAATCGTTGCTTATAATAACTAATTCCCTCATTAACAATAAACGCCATCATCTCATCAATTTTATCGTCCGGTACTTTTGAATATGCTGTGTATCCGTAGCACGAACGCAATCTATGTTTTACATGATTTCTGATCGCATCTTTATCATAGTCACGTAACTCACGATATACATTTGGATCAGAAATTCGAATATAATCCCAGACTTCAATCCAGCCTACGCTTGTCCAACTAACATCCTTCTTAAGTTTTTTGACAGAATAACTGTTCTGCTCTAATATTGTTTTCATTTCTTCAAGGGTCATTTATAAATCATCTCCTTTCTGCATTAAAGGCGTTGTAATTATTTCGAAAAAAGCTAAGAGCATGTAGCTCTTAGCCGAGTGTTCTAACTCCTTCATATTTAAATTCGCGTAAACCGTATTCATTGATTAATTCTTTTCTAAATTGCAAATAATCCCATGCGGATCCCTTTAAACAAATGACATATGCTTCTCCAACTTTAACATTGTCTTCGTCTCGTTCAATATCACAAGTTCTGATTTCAACAAGATGAAAATTCCGATTATTGATTAAATCACAAAGCATTTTAACTAAAGTATCAGGGTTAAATTCGCACATTACTCTGAAATTAATCATTTATGATTCGCCTCCTTCACAATAAGAGATGTAAAACTTACGAAAAAAAAAGAGCCGCTGTTAAGCTAGCTCTTCTTGTAGAAGTTTTTCAACAGATTATTTATAGTTTCTTCCGTGCCATATAGTGTACTCATTTCAGGTTTCACTACCAAAGTATAGCCAGCAGTATTATATAATTCTACATTTTTAGTATCGTGTCCGTATTCGGCAAGATCCTTAAGTAATTCGATATACGCATTGCCTACCGCGGCGTTAAATTTTGAAATGATTCCTGCTAATTCTTTAGCACGTTTCATATTATCTATAACTAATTCTTTCATAATTTTCGCCTCCTCATTTATAGAGGTGTAATAATTACGAAAAAAAAAAAGGAAAGCCGTTGTTAGCTTTCCTTTCGGTCGATAAGCGAAAAATATCTTTTGATTTCTTCCTCAGCTAAACGAATTTCAGCGTCGACATCACGAATTGCATTCAAGCGCCATTTGTCTCCAATTTTGTCATTTTCCGGATCAATAACTGTGACGTTATTCGCATAGTATTCCTGACACATTTCTAGCTCACACCGCTGAACGATCTCCATAATGTTTTTATCGCGCCGATCATTAATTGCTTTTTTAATGATTTCTTTGATTTTTCTATTTTTCACAAATATCACTCCCTTCATTATAAGAAATGTAAAATTTACGAAATTTATGAATTTTCTGTTAACAATCTCACAATATCGCTCGTATTTACCATTTCCTTTTTACAACTTTCTTGTCTTTATCAGTAATACTATATTTTTTACCATTCACCTGCATCTGGATTCTCCAGCTTCCAGACGGGAGTTTTTTCGGTTCCGGGATTTTCAATGCAATCTCCTTTCGTGCAAATCCCGCCGCCACATTGCTCTGAAAATATAGCATAATAACAGAATTATTTCAACAGAATATGGTGGGATTTGAAAAAAAAAGAGGAGATGCAAATGATCTCCTCAATTTGATTTACATGCTCAAAAAGTAGATTGCGGCCATAAAGATAATGACCCCCATAGGCCCAAGCTGGGCATAGGTCCACATAGCTCCAAGACCAATCAACAACAATTTGAGTCCACTGTTCTTCTTGATTGTTTCTTTCATTTACATATCCTCCTTTTCGTTTTCGTGAGTAAATTCTCTTTTTAGTCGATTTAAGGCATCGATCTGCCCATCGAAATAGTCTGTCTTGTCTTCCGTAATACTTTTCAAATATTCCGGTCCGGCAAGATGCATGTCGATCAGCTTCAATAGCCTTTTCTTCGTGATAATAAACATTTTACTCACCTCCTCATATATAAAGTTGCAGATTTTACGAAAGAAAAAAGAGAGAACCTGTAAAGATTCCCTCTTTCTCATATTACTTCAGTAAACCCATTTCATTCAAGGCTTCTGCTTTTGAACAACCTGTTGTCATACGATTACCAAGCTCCAGAACTTCGTCGTTGGTAAGCGGATGCGTAAGCAAAAGACTCTCGCCGGTAACATCATCCTCGACCCGACAGCTTTCAAGCCTCTTTTCTCCGCTTCCGGCTACGATTTTAAATCCTGTAAATAAAATTGTAGCCAAACCGCCGACAAAGGGCATGATCGCCTGCGGGTTTTCGGTGAAAAACTGACTTGCGACTTCTTTTTTCTCCTTAAACCACTGCTTTCCACGTACGAAAATGTTCTCTTTCTTCGTAGTTTCAACTGTTTTTTCTTCCATTTTGATTTCTCCTTTTCGTTTATTTTGGGTCTTCCACTATAAGGCTTGTAAATCTTGCGAAAGAAAAAAGAAGGAACCTGCAAAGATTCCCTCTTAATTGGACTATTGCTTTAATTCAAATACCAGTTCCAACCAGCTTTTGCTCTTGCATACATAATTGCTACATAATGTTTTATAATACTAATATTACGGCCATCGTCGGGTTTGACGGATTCTCCTTTCATGGCATCGCATCTCATTTTATTGTAGATGATACCTATGATCAGATACGCAGTCCTTACGGCGATTACATTCCACAAAACTATCAATGTCCATTTGATGATTTTCCAAGCAATTTTCATTGGTTTTCTCTCCTTTCAATGTAAGCTTATAGCTCCATTATAAAGGCTGTAGAATTTACGAAAAAAAAAGAGAGAACCTGTAAAGATTCCCTCTTTTCTGAAGTTTCCTAGTTTTACTTTCGGTTAATCAAGTTCCGAAAGTCTTCTCCGACCCTCTGCAGCTTCGGATCTTTCTGCACCCAAGGATCAATCAGATAGCTAAATGCCGTCGTACCGACCGCACAAACCCCATAAACAGCGATCTTCCACCAGTCGGTCCTAATGCGCTTACGTTCGTTTTTTACTTTCTGCTCTTCAACTTCAATTTTCCGCTCATCAATTTCATTATGAGCGTAATTATTGAGCCGCGTAGTTTCATTTTGCTCGTAAGTGCTCCGGATTTCCTCCAGTTTCTTGACCTCGTCAAGGACTTTTCCGCGATTCGGATCATCATATTTCAGCTTACCAAGCTCCTCATATGCCTCTCTGAGCCTCTGCTCATTCAGATCGACAGTGCTTTCTTCCATGTTTTTACCTCCAAATAAAATATTAGGATTACTCCCACTATACGGGCTGTCATTTTTGCGAAGTTTCATCCTCAACTTTCAAGATTAGCTGCTTTTTCAGTTTAATATCATCGAGATCCATATCGAGAACAAAGCGGATCCTCTCACGCTGGCCGTCTTCAGAGTTTTCGACAATGATTGTTCCGTTTCGATGACGAGAGAAAATATAACGACCAAATATGTAACCGATGAGCCAGACTACAAGAAATGTTAATGTGCAAAGGATGTATTCTTTCATATAAAACCTCCTAATAAAAAAAAATAAAAAGAGAACCCGTTGTAATTTGGGTCCTCTTTTTCTCTTAAAAGATATACTTCAACATCTTTTCTAGATCCTCTCTGTTTAGACTTGCTCTGATGTTCAAATGTAACTCCGCTTTATCGCCATTATAGGTTACCTCAATCGGCGATTCGAAAGCGATTTTCGGTTCGATACCGATCGTCTTCTTCGTCGATTTCGAGATAATACCAGCGATGACTCCGGTAAACAATTTTGAACTAATTCTGATTTCGTCCAACATAATAAATCCCTCCATAATTTTATTAGCATCTCTGCTTCATTATAGAGGCTGTAAAAGTTACGAAATCAGCGTTTTTTACTGAGTAACCAGAAGAATTGCCGATAGGAATAGCGCATTTCCGTAGGTATAGTGATCCCCTCCTGCGTGACAAGCGGCAAAATATCACAGCCTGTCAATCGAGCGCAATCTTCAATCATCTCAACATAGGTCTTAATATCCCCGCGCTTGATTCCATCTCTCGAAGTCGTGTCGCCCTCACCGCTCCAGCCATCCGCATCCAGGTAGGCTTTTTTCCAATCCGGGTATTGCAGACAAAAATGCTTGAGCTCGTAAAAACGATGCTTACTCAGTTGGTATTCAGTTTTCATCGGTCGCCTTTCCGGTTGGCAATCCGAGTATATAACGGAGATTTTCGTTCGACACATTCGCAAGCCTAAGACAAATGCAGACTGATTCCAGCGGTGCTTTTCTGAAATACTCGGGCTTTTTTCGATAGCGCCACAAACTTGAAGGATCACAGCCGATTTTCTCAGCCAGATCCTCAACAGTCCTGTGATTTGCTCTCAGATACTCATGAACGATTGAGTCGAAGCGGTCCATTCGTCTACGAAGTCGCTCCTGTTCCTGTTCTCGTTCAGTTAAAACTACTTTCATTTCGGCAATCCCCTGTTCATTTTTTAAAAGATTATCGGCCGGTGAAGTCAACATAACACAGCTAAAATGCAAAGTCAAACGAACCGGGTCGAGAAGTCTTGCAAATATAAACGAGTTCCTTTATTCCGACACTTTTTACTGTTTTTCTGCATTGTGCATTCATATAAAATATCATTTCACCAATGAAAGACCCTTGTGAAAAAGAGAGAGACTGCGTTGATTACAATCCCTCTCATTTTTAAAATCCTTCTTTAGCTTGTAAAATAGTTATTTAGCAGCCTCACTCCTTCCCGTTTCCATACCGTTTGAACATTTCCGCTTTGCTCTCATCGATCATCCGGTCCAGCCATTCCGGTTTCTTGACTTTTAGCCGGTCATCTGAGGATTTCCGTCTTGATTTAAATATCTTCCTGAGCCATTTCAGCATCTTTCTTTCCCTCTTTTTCTTTCATTTTGAATCCGATAAACTTCGCAAGACCAAAGCTACCATCTTTGCAGTAGTGAGTGCATTTCGGAAAGGCATAACTTGCTCCGATCCTCCTGAGAAGATCCGTGTCATTAAGCGCCATTCCAATCATGATCTTCCCGGCCATTTCCTCGCCGGTTACATAGGTTCCAAACCGTTCTCCGCAAAGTTCGCATTCATACATTCCGATCATTTCAATACCTCCACGTCCGTACATATTTCGAATCAGTGAACTCGTTCTTCAAATAGATCCCATCTCGGCGAAGCTCCGCCCAGCAATAATCTGAAGAACAGGGCCGAACTGCGCCGCTGTAATAATTGTTCACCACTTCGGACGCGATCTTGTAATACTTATCGATCAGCTGATTGTCTTCCGAGAATCCGACCCATTGACTTTTCTGCAAAATAACCTCAGAGATCGTGTTTCCGAATCCGCTTTTGCTATTGATAACGCGATTAATGACGCATTCCGCATAGGTTTTAATATCGCCATCTGAATATCCATACTTTTCGACGAAAGAATCGATCCCTGCCAGAAGCTTTGCCATCAGCACCCGTTCATTTTCCTGCTGCGCCGCTTTGGCCTGCTGCTGCGCCAGAAGCTCTGCCTGTCTCTGCTGCTCTCGTGCTTCTTCTTCGGCTCTCTGTACGGCGGCGGTTCTTTGTGCGATTTCAGCTGAAACATTTTCCGCATGTACTTGAAAGCGCCACCAGCAAAAGCTAACAAGAAATACGACAATCCATGCGATAATAAGAATGTTAAAGATTTTCGGTATAATCGGATAGGCAAGCATGGTTTTTCTCGTCTTTTCGTCTTGCTCACGAAGAACTTTTTTCCAGAGGTTTTCTTCAGCCGTGGTTCTGTTCTTGTTCGGGACGTAAATTTTAACGGCTTGATCCATTTTTATCCTTCCTTTCTAATTCATCAAAAATTCTGTAGACATTTTTTACAGATTCTCTCTTTTTTCGGTTCTTTTGCTGCCGGTAATGCTTTCTCTCTGCCGGTGTATTGCGGGAGATCTTACGAATATCTTCTTCAGCCAACTGATAGTTTTTATCGTGACTTAGGATATACTTGATGGCTTTGCTGATTTTTCCGCATTCCCTGAAGTCCTCCTGACGATGGAAGGATCCGCGCATTAACTCTTTGCTCGGTAGCTTTTCGTCAAAGCATTTCCACCCCCTATGATTCATGTGGAATAAATGCCAGACCTGCTTGTTCTCACGCCAGATCAGTTTCCAGAATCCGACTTTGGTTCGAATACAAAATGCCTGATCGATTGGATCATAGCTTACATTTAGATCGCTCTCGTGCCGGTATTTGTAGACAAGCCCCCGAATGCTCCTACAGAATTTGCACTCGCAGTAACCTTTATGAAGGGCTTTTTCTTCCGGCATTTGCCTTTTGTTTTTTCTCTGGATTCTTAAGATGTACGGACAGAATTCTTCGTGAAAAACTCCTCCTTCCGTGCTGACAATAACGTCGCTCATTTTTTTCCACCTCACTTCTATTTTGATTTCTCTGAAAGGATAAAAAAAGAGAGGAAGCCGCCAAATAACGACTTCCCCGTCTTTTCCTGGTTTACAGTTTGGCATTAGACCAAAACGTGTCTAAGCATACGCCTCCTCCGTTTGCAGCTATAAGCTCTCCATAAATCACTCCTTTCGACATAAGATTTAATAGCCTTACGAGGGTGTTCTTAAACATGTTGGTACACCTCCTTTTCCTGTTTTATCCTTTCATTATAAGAAATGTAAATTTTACGAACTAAAAAAGCAGAGGCGTTGTAAAGCTTTTGCCTTACCGTTCCTCCACTTATGTCCTCACACCAGCGCCGATTCCTATCTTTTCATTTTGTTAGTGTCTAAAAATGCGCCGAACTTCTTCGCGATAGTTGCGTTTCTCTTCATTATAGAGATTGTAATTTTTACGAAAAAAAAAAGAGCCGTTGCAGGAAATACGATAGCCTGGCCTAAAGGGTTACTTTAAGCCAGGCTGAGTGTTTTTTTTTTATCAAACAAGATGTTCATTCCATCTTACATAGTTGTCGTCAGATAGAACAAGATGTTTAGTATAGCCAGCTCCGGTAAAAGCAATCGTCTCAGTACCGTTAGTGATTTCTAACCAATTTGTAGCTAAACCGCCGGCGGTGACATCAATCCCTTTTGCAAATTCCGCAGGACCATATACATTTAACGACCCTTTTGACCCTATATTTACTTCTTTTGCGAATGTAACCTCAATTTCAGCTAATGCTGCTGATAATTTTGCAGTCGTAAGAGCATTAGTTAATATGTTATTAAATGCCGCATCAACTTTACTTGTTGTTATACAACCGTCTTTAATTTTATTTGTCGTCACAGCATCAGTCGCAACTTTATCTTCCGTTACGACGCTCGTTCCAAGAGCGCCAGTCGTCACAGAGCCACCTCTTAAATGCCAACCTCCATCCACGCCGCCTTCCGCGATCTTGGTTCCGCTTACCGAACCGCTTGCAAGCTTATCGCCGCTGATGCTGTTCGAAGCGATGCGGCTTGGAGCAATCAGGCCACGCTTGAGGCGAGAGGCATCTTCCAGACCCTTCCATTTTGAACGGTACTTGACGTTGCTGATCTCAATCTCGGTGATCTGCTCGGCGAGAACGTCATAGGTATAGCTCGTGACTTTCGCTTTGATGTCAATACCGAGATCTGGGTGACGGATCGTGACCGCGTCATGCAGATAGAGTTTCTGACCGAGATTGGCGTAGGAAACCGTTGCCGTGACTTCTGGTACGCCAATGCCGTTTGCTTCAATATACTCATAGCCCTTTGACTGAAGCTCACTCTCACTCGGCTCCCGGTCCTGAAAGAACTCAGAAAGGTCAACCGGTTCGATCGTATGTTTCTGAATTTCACCGGAAATATAACAGATCGGGCCGTAAACGAACTTTTCTTCGTCATCATTGCCAGCTATCGCCTTTGATTTGTCTCGAATATGCCAGCCGCCAGAGCTTCCACCGCTGCCGCTCGAACTGCCATCGTAATAGGCTGTTGAGCCACTGGACGTGTTTTCTACATTCGGATTCCCCCGCCAATACGGAAGGATGCCGGTGATCATTTCGGAGATATCCTCTTCGAAGGTGAGATCGGTAATATCTACGCCGTATTCCAGCGTAACGTTTCGATCGAAGCCGCCGTTGTATTTGTTAGTGTCGTCTATATCACCGGGTGGATTTGTGGCTGGCCGCAGGAGGTAAACTTTGTAGTTATCAAAAACCAGATCACCACCCCAGGCTCCGCGAATTGAATCGTCACCATCTAGTAACAGAGACCGGGCAGAACGAGGCTCGTCAAACTTGAAAATGTCATCCTGCATGTGAGGATAGCCTTCAACGTTTGAAGAGAAAGTAAACGGATGACCGTCTTCCGATTCGCTCCATGGATAAGGCAGGACCATGTACTTCTGCCATTCTGATTTTCCGCCAACACCGCGAGTATTCATGTGCTTGATGGCGTTATATGCATAATAATTCCATGTCACTTGTTTTCCGTCCGGCGTATAAATCGGGACAGGATCGACTCTAAACGGCTTCACAATATAACATGACAGATCATAGCTCACATGCTGACAGGAAACAGTTACAGTGCCGTCAAGATTCTTTTCAATATTGTAGATGCGAAATGCCTGAAGAGCACTGTCGCGCGCCGGATGCGGGTCGGTTTTCGCCACGACAAAGCGGTTAACCTTCAGTTCTGAAAACAGTTCACCGTTCATCGGGTACTTAAACTGCATTTCGTACTCGCCCTCGTCCGTGCACTGTGCCTCGCACTCCATGGTTTCAACCAGATCGCCGATGCCGTGGGAGTTTAAGTCAAATCGGTTGTGGTCAAACAGAATTGGGTACAAAATTACTCACCAACTTCCATTTTGAATAAAAAAAAAAAGAAGAGGGCCTCCGATCAATAACCGAAGGCCACTCCTCTGCGTATAGATCTTGAATTGATTCGTTCAATCACCGCATCAGCAATCTCAGTGGGATCCTGATTCGGTGTAGGATAAACATTGACTGTGATCTGGTCGCCGTTGATAGTCTGACCGCCGCCAAGCTCATTCATGTTAGAAGCCAGACGTTCAACATCGCTCAGCCTGCGATTGATGGAGTCGCTCATGCCCATCGTCATACCGTACGCCCCGGAAAAAGCTCCGGACATATATCCGGCAGCAGAATCCACGTTGGTCATATCGACAACCGGCGAGATAACAGGCGAAATGTTCATGTCTTCGTTTGCCAGAGCTGCCACCTGTATCATTGCCATCTGGATAGCCGCCAGCATTCCGGAAGCCATGACGGTAACAGAATCGGCGGGCATTTCGCCTTCTTTTTCCACACCGTTGGCAAGACCGATCGAGAAGAACGCGCCCATTTGTTCGGCAATTCGAGAAGGAGAATGCTCATCAAGTCCTTCTTGTCCAGCAACAACCATGCCGCCAGTAATTGCCGTTACAGCATTTGTCACATAAGGCGCATGCTCAAGAATGCCGTTACCAAGACCAATATCAAAATTTTCGGCAAGATTCTTAATACCGTCAAGGAAGCGAGAATCATTAGAAACATCTCCAATGATACCAGCCATGGTTCCTGCTATCGTGTTCTTTGTAGAATCATCGCCTTCGGTCATTCCATCAGTGAGAACGCCGTTGACTTTTTCAATTGCTTCCGGGGCGCCAGCTTCGATATTATCGACGAAACTTGTGAGAAGACCAGAGCCAAGCGCTTCACCGCCTTCTTCTCCGGCCTCTTCTCCGGCTTCAGTAGCAATCGGTGTTATTTTACCTAAACTTTCGCCCGTATCTTCAGTTCCTTGCTCAACCAGAGCCTGTGCACGTTTTTGAATTCCGAGAACTGCGTCGACATTATCAGAAACGCTTACGAATTCTTGCTCTGGAGTATTATAGCCTTCAAGAGTATTATGGAACTGTTGTCTCCTCGCTTCTCGTGCCGCCAACGATTCTTCACTATTTGCCGTTTCTTCCATGGATTCATACCATTTGTCGATGCCTATTTTTGATCTTATTGCGTCGGCAGCCTTATTACCAACAACCGAACGTATTAACGCGTCAAATGCATCAATAATTATGTGAAGAATGCTCGGAAGTAGTATATTTGAGGCAAATATTACAGCGTCGTATATCAGTTCAACTAAAGTTATAATCATTCCGAAGACGGAATGCTCAATAGCTCCAAGATTCGCTTGAAATGATTGATGTAACGTTTCAAAGAATACAATTATGGCTTCCATCACTGTATCAACCAAAGTCGGAAGCATTCCTGTCAGCCAGCCAAGCGCGATGAGTAACAGACCGCCGATCAGTTTTAGGATAGCCGGGAAATCTTTTACTAAAGTAGAACCGATATTGGAAATCAGAGCCTTGATACCGGCAAGAAGCTTTTCGCCTATCGTCTTGATTCCTTCGCCGAATTTCGCGAAAGCATCGGGTTTAAGCGTCGCAAATAACTTAAATGCTTTTACAAGTCCGACAGCGGCAATGGCCAGAACAGCGAATACTGCCGCGCCTTTTGCGAGATTGATCAGATTGTCTTTCGTCATCAATTCACCGGTTTTGATAAGCCCTTCGATGAACAAAGGCATAGCAGCGCCGGCAGCAATCATACCGGCCGCCATCAAAAGCAAGCCGAGACCAAGAGCGATAAACGCCACGCCAACGAGTAAAAGACCGGCACCGAAAACAACAAGAGCCAAACCCATTACCGCTATAACACCGGCGAATTTCAGAAGATTACCAAGTGCTTTTCCGAATTTCTCCGTATCTTTCGATGTTGCGCCAAGAGTATAAGCAACCGCCACAAAACCCATCAACGCGGGAGTAAGAAGCAGAATGGCCAGAGCAAGAATGGCGATACCGGCAGCAAACTTGATGAAGTTTCCGGCGTCCATATTTCCGGACATCAATCCGGCCAAAGCACCGAGAGCGGCCAGAATGAACACCAAAGCACCGATAACACCAACGGCAAGCCAGAGATTACCGCCAAGCAAAGGCGCCACAGCCGCGATCAAAAGCAGCGGAACCATAAGAAGTACAATGGCTCCGGAGACCATCAACATACTCGTTGCGATTTTCATCAACGTATAGCCGACTGCGGTAATATCAATGCCTTTCTTATTGAGCAAGATCATAAGTGCCATCAAGCCAGCCATAATACCGCCAAGTATAACAGCAAGACCGGTAATAATGAAAAACGCCGCTCCGATTTTTGCGCCAAGTCTACCGACGACTGCAATTGCGATCAAAGGGCCCACAAGTAACGCGATGGCCGCTGCTACAACGACCATTGAAACAGCGACTTCCCGAAGAGTTGATGTGAACTCCATATAGTCGATAGCACTCGTTTTCAGCGCATAAAACAGCTTATAAAAACCAAACACAAGACCGGCCAAAGCGCCCACCAGCGTTGTAACAATAGCGGCTGCCAAGAGCATCGATCCAGGATCGCCGACTTTTGCAAGGCTTCTCAGACCGCGCACAATAATATAAACAGCTCCGCCAATCAAAAGCATGGTTTTACCGAGATCGATAAGAGTTGACGAATACTCTTTGAGCGCGTCAACATCTTCGATCTCTTTCATCGAATTAATTAAAGCATAAGCGATGATTCCAACCAGCGCGATTATAACGGCGATAGTTAATGCTGCGTTACCGACCGTCTTTGGATCGAGTTTACTCACCTTCGCAACAGCCATGCTTACAGCCAATATCACAGCAGCGATTCCGAAGAGTGCTCCGGTGAGATTATCGAACAGTTGGAATCGTGCCTTAATTTTATTTCCGCTGAACTTATTTCCGCTATTTCCGCCGCCAAATTTTGTCTTTGAGAACGCTTTAGCCAGACCCGCAACAAGAAGCGTCATCGTACCAAGCGTCATAAGGGCTTTCTGAAGATTCTCCTCGGGAACAGACGCCAGATAGATAAGCGATGCTGCCAGAATACCGATACCAATGGCAACTTTCAGAAACATGTTGGATTTAAAACTTGCGGCGAGGGCTTTTCCTGCTTCACCCCAATTTCCGAACATACCGCTGATCGATTCACCAATGCCTGTAAACTCTTTCTCTGCCTGTTTAAACTGACTGATTACACCAGTAATTTGAACAACAATAGAACCAAGTGCGGTAAGTTTTGCCGCATTAATTACATCTTTAACACTAATATTCGAAAGCCCCTCCATGAATCCGTTCCAGGCATTAATAACAAAGTTCTTAATACGAGCCTTGAACTCAGCAGGGTCTCCGAAAATACCCTCCATAATGGTGGAAATAACAGCGAAAACATCTTTGAATTTATTTTTGATCTCTTCAAAATTGATTCCTTTGAAACTGAGCGAGCTAATCATGCTGAGAACCGCACTTCCGGCCGTTTCAGCACCAGTGGAAACTGCAGCCATGATCGTTGAAAGCTTCGAATCAGCAGGAATTAAACTTTTTATAAAGTCAACAACCTTTGTAAAAGTGCCATCAAAAATATCACTAAGTTTCTGGAAATGTTCGGTAAGCCCCGGAATACCATCAATAATGACATCCATGCCGGACTTTAAAACTTCAAAAGCCCCGCCGAGACCTTTGTCCAGAAACGCTTCTTTTACGTTTTTAATTAATTCCGCTACAGATGTACCGATTTGAGAATTACCGACTATTCCGATAATGGTCAGAATTTCATCAACGATCTGCTTTACGACGAGAAACGCTTTTCCTGCAACGCCTGTCACGCCGCCGATAACCTGCATACCGGCTTTCAGGACAGAGAAAACTCCACGGAATATCACGCGGAGACCT
>Ga0326512_10002021_pt1 | contig 15164 bp, 43 predicted proteins | sample 1_2617_0518_D_FD_203652 | JGI IMG/M metagenome (GOLD analysis project Ga0326512, IMG submission 203652) | Bovine rumen microbial communities from UC Davis, California, United States - 1_2617_0518 | ecosystem: Host-associated > Mammals > Digestive system > Stomach > Rumen | place: USA... | reverse complement strand
ATTTTTGATTGCGAAAAATGTCAATATAGTTTTTCGTATAATCTATACTGATTGTATCCCCTATAACTGCAACAACCCTGTCAGTTTTAAGGTAAAAGACATACATTTTATCTTTCATCTACTCACTCCTTTCACTTCCACATTTCGTTTTCCCAAACTGTTACAAAATTTAATGTGCTTTTAGACACATAGCCTTTTTCAATAGCGTGCCTAATATCTCCTTCTGCATACCTTAAATCTCTGTATGTCTTGCGTAAATCATCCCTGATTATGCTATCTATTTCTATGCTGAAATTGTCACGATTTTTCAGAATTGAAGCAAATATACTGTTCATATATCCGTTAATCTTCTGCCAATAGTCTAAAATCTCTTGCGTTCTCGCTTCTTTGATTTCTTTGTTTGGTTCTTCACTAACCTTTAGTTTTTCTTCCATCTACTCACTCCCTTTTATTCTGCACCCACAGTTAGGACAATAGTTTGATTTATTCCTAAAACACACCCTACATTCAGAGCATTTAAATTCTTGTAAAACATCGCATCTTATCCAATGCCCTGACTTTGGTTCTTGTTCCATCATCTTAACCGCCGTTTCAACAAACTCATAAGTTGCTGAACCTTTTTCGCTTTCTATGCTTTTGAGAAAAATCTTCCCAAACTCGATTGCTTTTTCAGTTGTCATTTAATCACTCCCTTTCAAATATGGTGGGCGATCATCACAGCCATAAATAGCTTTTTCCCTCTTTTTATCTTCTCTCGCCACTTCTTCAAACACATCTCTTAACACACCCTTAAAGGCTGTCAAATATTCTTCTTCCGAAAAACCTCTAAGGATTTCACAATCGAAACTGACAGTATGTTTTTCTGTATCAAGCGTTACATCTTCGATAGACATAATAGGGATATGCTCTCCTTCATTTATGTTTATTACATTTTCAATATTGGCATTTATTACATCCTCAATATTTATATTTTCTTTTTTCTGTTCTCCCCATTCTGCCATACACCTATCAATAATTCTAAATGTGTCATGCCTAGTTGTGCCAAAATCTGCGTTCATACAGTATTCCTGAATTTCGGATTTGACATATTCCACAAAATCTGTTAACGGAGTGCATACCTTGCCATGTTCTGTATCATATTCTTTGATTTTAGATATAGCTTCGTCTGCATCCCACCGCCTTAAAATCAAGTAAGGATTGGTAGTAGTAAATATTTGATTAAGTTCATCTTCTGTAAGTGCAAATGGCTCTACTCGATTTATCTTCCTCGCACATTTCCACGCATCATTTAAACCTTTGTTGTATGCTTCTTGTATTTTTTTTATGAGCGTTTCACTATCTATGTTTCCGTCTTTTATTCCATCCTGATAACCCATTCTGTATATTTCATCATACAGTTTTTCGATTTTGTTAAATGTGTCTTGTGTCATTCTCTCACTCTCCTTTCGTTCCCTTAATCTTCTCTAGTGTTCCACAAATCATACCTATACAGATTATTTTGGCAATACATACCATAGCCGTACAAAATATGATTGTGTTCATCCAATCGCTCAACATTTAATCACTCTCCTTATCTGAAAACGGACAAAATTCGCAAGCACCATATTCAGAGCAAGGCGAATCTCCATATCCATCAATGAAATCTTCGTACTCTTTTTCTGTTATTGTGCAAGTATCTTCTGTCATTCTCTCACTCTCCTTAATCTCTTGGTTTTCCACAATTCTTATAGACCAATTCGTATTTCTCGGTTTCTGACATATCGTTCCAACACTTAACTCCTTTGATATTAAGTTGGCTGAATGTTGCCATTAAAACTGATACTACAATTGAGTTGCCGGCTTGCTTGTAAAGTTGACTTGAAGAGTTGACACTTGCAGCTTTCTCATAATCTGAATCTTTGAAATTCATCAATCGCCAACACTCTCTTGGAGTTAACTTTCTCAAAGCGTATTCGTATTCTTCATTAACCTCTGCTATTGTTATCACTTCCTTTCTTGACCTTTACTAAAAACTTTGGTTCTCTACCACCCCCCCACAAGTATTTAGGGTAGGGCATAAACCTTTCGTAGAATATACTCTGTTTGTACTCTCAAATGAATTTTCATTATCTTTATCCATTTGACCTATCACTTTAACCTGAATCATTTTTAACCTTCTTTATGACAACTAAATTGCAATGATGTATGTGTAACCCCGGTTCAGCACAAGTTAGTGTTCTTGCGCACCCCCCCTCAATTTTTCAAGCCTTGCGGTATCTATGCTGAATTTCTTGCCATCAAGACTATTCTTGTTTATTGTTATTACTTTGTTTATCATTCTTTCTCCTTATAACCAATACAGCGTTTGTATCAAATCCTCTAACCCCCTTATAATCGGTTGCGGTCACAGTAAATGCAATATGTCTGTACCCCCCCACTCTGAACCATTATGCCTTAAACTTATCGACTTGTTGCGTACCGTCATTTGTGTGAACCTTTCTTTTGACTAAAACTCCGTTTGAACCACGATTATTTAACCCTTTATAATCTCTTGCCATTATAGCTATGGTTATGTGCATACTTCCCCTACAAGAAGAACCAACATTCTCTAATATACAAGGGTAATTCTTTACTTTATCCATTTAAAAACTCCTGTACCAAATTGAGCGTAATTACTTACCCCACAATCATATCTTGCATAAATACAGTTTGCTCTATGTATCAAGCTAGGGGTGGTTAATTGTCAAGTCGCAAGGTTTCTGCCCCCCTTGACAATTAGTTTGAAATCGCCTTTATTGTAGTTGTTATACAAAGATACAATAGGCTTTATATCATCAGGGATATTAGGTGGTGTTTCAGGTTCTTGTTCTAGTTCGTCAATAGTTCCGTTTTCAAGTAATTCACTTATAAGCTGTTCTGCCTTTTCACTTGTAAGAAAATACTTATCGTCAACTTCTTCTTCCAAAACATTGTCACACCATATATAAAGTGGAATCTCTTTAGGAAATTCAAATTTATAGTTACCTAACAGACTAACCATTATTGTTCGCTCTCTGTTTTGAGGTACACCATAGTTCTTTGCATTTAAGTCTTTAAAGTGATTGGTATATCCTATCTTTTCAAGAAACGATAACCACTCGATAAAATCTGACCTAAACTTTTCTCCGTGTACTTGTGGCACATTCTCCATAACAAGAATCTGTGGTAGTTCTGTACACTCTGTAAGCAATCTCTCAACTTCCCACAATAGCCCTGACCTTGTTCCGCTGCCTTTAGACATTCCTTCTTGCTTGCCAGCAACTGACAAATCGGTGCAAGGAAATGAGTAAGTAAGTAAGTAAGTAAAGCGGTCTGTGTCTACAATTTCTAAATCTTCTCCCTTAACTTCTGTTATATCCATTGTTGGAAAATCTGTACCATGAATAGCGTTGTAGCTATTGACAGCAAACTTATCAAATTCAACTACTCTGTAATGTTCAAAGTCAACTCCCAACCTCTCTAACGCCATTGCTTGTGAGCCGACACCGGCAAAGAGTTCTATCAATCTAATCTTGTTATTGACTTCAAAAGGTTTTCTTCCACCATTGAAGAAGTCAAATACATCCATCTGCTCCAATTTCTCACTCCCTTCCTACTTGTTCTTATATGCCAACAAAATATCGTGAACATCCTGATACTTGTTAGCCAAGTCAATGCGTGAGTTGTATTTCATTAAAGCTATTTCGTCCTCGATAATATCTTCTTCTCTAGCAATCTTGTTAGCACCCATTAAGTGTATCTTTGCTCTGTCTGATAAGAAGTCCAATGCATCGTTGACAGTTAAATGATTATCTCTCGCCATGTTCCTCACTCCCTTCCATAAACTCTTGCAACTTGTTAAACAAACTCTGCTTGCCATCCCTAACACCGTCAAGGTAGCCTTCTTGATAACCTTTGTCATATTGATTTCGGTCATATTGCATAGCCTTTATGAGTTCGTCTTTATCTACTTCATAACCCATTGTTCGATTGATTGCGTATGTGATACAATCTTCATGTTGTTTCGTAATCTCTTTTACAATCTTTTGGGTTTCAGTTTGGATAAAGTCAGGCTCACTCCATGTCATTTTTACCGGGCTTTCCCACATCTTTCCTCGCTCCTTTTCTGTTTAAGTGTTTTAATCAACAGTTTCAAACAATCGTTGCAAATATCCATACCGTCAAAAGGCTCACTCCCATAACAAACGCCACTATCAAGCATATAGATTCTCTGCTTTTGATTATCTTTACCGCAAAAGTCACATATCCGTTTCGTCATTTTGTACCTCCTTATCTGCTTCTACGATTGTAGGTGCATTTTCTATATCAACACTTCTCAAACCAAATGTTTTGCACAAAGTGCTCTCTGTTAATTCATCTGCATCAATTAAATTTCCGTGCCCTTTAGGAAGAGGCACGCCATTTATAATTGCATCTTTAATGTCCAATACATCACTATTTGCAATGTGGTGGTGCTTATGGGTATAATTATAAACTCGCTTAGGTATCTTAATCACTAATTCTATATCTTTCATATTCATTCCTCACTTTCTGCCTTGTATGTTCTAAGAATATCAAGAAATCTTTGGAGCATATAATCAGCACCTATAATCTTGCCATACTCTTTTGATATTCGTTCTTGACATTCTTTTACATAGTCATTTCTGTCCTCTGCTAATGCTTTGAGAATTTTATCTTTTTGTTCTTTTGTCATTTCCTTATCCCTCACTTTCTGCCTTTTTCATATCTACGCATATATTTAACATTTTCTTCTTCAAGCAGTATCAGAAAGCGTTTCCATAACTTTATAGGATGTCTATCACTGCATGATAAGTTCGGAGCATCTATCAAAAATGTGAAAATATAATTCCTGTTCAATACTAAGTAGAAATTGACATATAGTTCGGCTTCTTCTCCCTCAATACCTTTTATCGCTTTAGTGGAAAATAGACGTATCTTCTTCATTCCTTTACCTCACTTTCTTTTGCTTGTCTTTTAATAGTATTTTCTTTATCCAATTAGGCAACATACATATCAAATCTGTCTTGGGATAATCATTTCCATACTCTGCCATATAACAACCGCAATCGTAACATTCGCCCTCATAACTTCTATCTTCCCAAGATAACGGACAATTCTCGCAATCGCACTCATACCAACAATGCAACTCTGTCCAATGTTTAGGCGTATCATTTTCATAAGAGCCGTAGTGGAATGTTTCTATGTGAAAATTGCCGATTGTTTTGTCAATCTCAATACGCCTTTTAAACTTCAACACTTTCATTACTTATCCTCGCTTTCTGCTTCTATGATTGTTTCACCAAACATATTTAATGCCGTTTCAACGCCTGCTGTTTCCCATATTGACCTATCATCTTTCAGTTTTTCTTCTCGTTCTTCCATTTTCTTGATAACTCTATCTGCATCAATCAATCTTCCGTGACCTTTTGGAAGAGGAGTTCCATTCATAATAACATCTAGTACATTAAATGGTATGTGTCCATCTTTTAAGGACTGATAATCTTTCTCGTGTATATCAATTACTATCTGCATCCTATACCTCCCTTTCTGTATCTGTTTTCAACTGTTCTGTTTTTTCTACAAGTTCGACATAATCATCAACCATGTCGAGTATCTTGTCAGCACATTCGATAGAAATATCACCATATGCTCTGTCAATACCACCATAACATAAAGGTATCATTCTACAACCTCACTTTTTGCTAATTTTCTTGCATAGTTATCATACCATTTTGCTTTTTCTAAATCTTCTTTTCCTCCTTTTAATTCATGTCTATATCTATATTTATAGGCATTTAAAGTACAAAATGTTATTACAGCTTCTTTTCCAAACTTTTCTAACATTTCTACAATACACTCTTTTCTTCCAGGAATATTGTAGTGATTTGGATGATTTACATTATCTCCACTTTCTGACACAACTTCACAATGTTCCATTAATAATGCAGTATCAATGATAGCGACATTATCTACTAAAGTATCACCATCTGGTAAAGGTTGAACTTCTACAATATCTCCTGCTTTCCAATTTTTAGCAAAATCTGAAATAAATCTAATTTTCATTCTTCTACCTCGCTTTCTTTCTCTTCTTTTTCGTCTAAAGGACATAATATTGGAACATAGAATGGACCATAAGCATCACAATCATCTACTTGAACATGAAGTTTGTCACATACATTTGTGTAATCATCTATAGATAAATCCCAACTATGATAATACGGACATTCTTTTGTGCAATTTTCGGGAAAAGTCTTACTCATTCCTCATCTTCTCCTTTAGTAATAAAATTCTTAACATTATCACATAGTCCCCTACCCTCTGCATTGTTTAATATTGCTCTCTCAACGGGTAAAATTTCGCCTCTACATACTCCAAAAGATTTATCATAGTATTGACATTTCTCACAAACTGACTTAAGAACCGTTTCTCTTGTCATTCTTCTACCTCACTTTCTTGCTGTGGTTCTTAAATCTTCGGAAAACTCTTTTAACACCTTAAAATGACTTCTCATATGCCAACTTTCTTCGTTGCGAGTATATCTACCATCTCTCTCAAGGTACAAACATATTGTACATAAAGTTTCTATAATCTCTATCAATAGTGCTTTATAAAATCGGATTTTCTTTATCATACTTCCTCACTCCCCATCTTCTTTCCTTTCTTCTTGCGTCTGCCTTTAACCTCTCTGCCCTCACAAGGCTCTGTTCTTGAAGTATTACCGCAAGCGTCAAAGTATTTGCAGCTCTGACAAGGGTGTTTAACATTCTTCTTTGTTTCCATACCTCTCACACCTTTCTATAAACTCAATCAGTTTCGGACACTTTCCTTCTTTCAACACTTCCTCGCACATCTTGTTACCGGGCGTTTTGATACATACCCGGTAAATAAGAGTTCTGCTACAACATTTCTCGACAATCTCCTTCATTGCCTTATACCTTTCACACTCAACCATTATTGTCCTCCTTCTCCGGTTTATCCAACTTGATATGATTAGCAATATAAGCCAAAACTTTTCGCTCTTTATCCTGATTATCAGCAAAATACATAATTGTTTTAGCAATGACATTGAGTGTTGTATCAATCTGCAATATAGCATTGATTAACTCGGTATTTGAAGTATCTATTGTTTCGGGAACAACAGGCGTATTGGATTCTTCTTTTTCTTCTATGATAGGAATTATCGTTTGTGGTATCTTTTTAATGTCTAAGCTAAGAATTTTAGCAATCCCGGCAATATCACCAACATTAAGTGTATTATTTCCACAAAGCCAATTTGAAATATAACTATCACTTCTGCCTATCTTTTCCCCTAACACTCGTTGCGAAACGCAAACATCTTTGATTCTTTTTCTTAAAAACCTCTCGGTGTAATAGTCGGTGTTGCTATCGGGTGTTTCTACTTCAATTTTAGGTGCTGCATATTCCTCATACTTAATGTTGCTTGTATATTCGATTGCTTTCATTGCTGATACAGCTATTAAACCACGCCTACAACAATCTGCGATATAATCAGGATGTCTGCCTATGGCTCTTGAAACATCCCTTAATGACAAATCTCTCTTGCCAATGGCGTTCCTTAATTTCTCGCTATCAATTGGTTTTGTAACTACATTGCTACCCATACTTAATCATCCTCACTTTCGTTTTCTCTCATTTCCTTTTGTAGATTTCTGATTTCTAACTTCTGTAATTCGACTTTATTTATCATGTAGTCGTTTGGTATGTGCTCAAAAATAAACTCAACATTATATTTCTGTGACAATTCAACACATCTAGGAAATAACTGTAACCCGTTGACCGTTTTATTCTTCCCTTGATATACGTCTATCCAATTCCGCAAATCTTCAAGGCATCTAACATGATGAGAATTGTATGTTTTGATAACAACCTTAATGTTAGGATTCTCTGCAAGAATTGATAGACATTTCTCAAAGGTTTCGCTTCTTCGGTCAAACCATATGTGATTTTTAAGTTCTCTTATGCTGTAAAACCTAATCTCCATAGTTCAACCTCCAAAACTAGAACGGCACTTCACTTCCGAAAACATCATCGTCAAATGTATCATCGTTAAGGTCAGGTATTCCATCGCTACTATTAGCATTAGTTCCACCGGTGCCTTTCTTAACAATCTCAAAGTCATAGATTACAAAGTTGGTGTAGTTCTTGCCGATTGACTCAACATAGTTAGTGTTAACCTCACATTCAAGTATCTTGATTACATCCCTTTCTTTTAAGTCCACAACCTTGTCATTAGCCTTGCCAAAAAGTGAAGCAAAACCGCTAAAGTCTTTGGTGTATTTACCGTCCTTGCCTTTTCTCTGTGTTGAAATGTTAATTTGTGTCATTGTGCCGCCTGTTCGTGTTTCTCTCTCAATCTTCTTCCAAACAGTAGCATAAGCGTTATTTCTAAAACCCATTGTTGTCTCCTTTCTATCTTCCCGTGCTGCCGATGCCGTTCAACCCACGCTCGGTATTCTGATAAAAGTTATCCTTATCAACCTCTGTCAACTCGTTAACCTCTGATATAGGCATAAAGATAATTTGTGAGATTTTATCTCCCTTTTTAATCTTGTATGGTTCTCCACCTAATTTATAAAGTTTGACTATAATAGAGTTTTCAAATTCTGCGTCAATCACTCCAAAGCTCAATATATTCTCTTTAACATTCAAGCCACTCTTTGGCATTATCATCCCAACATAGCCTTTAGGTATCTGAATGTGTACCTTTGTGTTGATAATAGCCGGTGCTTCTGTTGATACAATAAAATCATCAGGTGCAAACAAATCAAATCCGGCATCAGCTTCGTGTGCTTTAACAGGCTTAAAACCGCCCTCGTCAATCAATACTTTCATTTTCCTCTTTCTCCTTTTCTTCATACTCTTTCTTCAACTTCGCTAGTAAACTGTTGTAAATAATAGGTTCAAGTGCCTTTACCGTTATTGCCACATCTACGCCTGAATCTAAAACTTGTAACTTGCAACTGTACTTGTTGTACGCCATCGAATCTGCAAGTGTTTCAAGTAAAGCTCCGTACTTGAAGCGTGATGTTACTAACGAATCATACTCTGACTTTGTGATTGTTATCATATTTTCTCTCATGCTTTTCACTCCTTTACCTTGAAATTGTCTAAACCTAAACCTCTTAACAGACCTTCATCAATAGCAGCCATTGTCTTATCAGACACTTTAGCAATCGGTCTACCTAACCTTCCTCTCCAACAGTAAGTAACAAGCTCTCTGTGAACAAATCTTTTTCTGTTGTTGTAGTTGACAGGTACAATGTCATACCCGGACGGGTTATCACCTATCATTATGATATTAACCATCTTGTCATGGCTTCTGCCTTCACTTGATACAACAAGTACATCATTCTTGTGAGTTCCGTCTTTTTCCAAAAACTCATAGATGTAACCTCTGTTTGCAACTGTCATTTCCTTGAATCTGTCAATTTCTGTTTCACACATTTGTGTTGTCCTCCTTTTCTATTATCTCAACCTCTATGCGAGGATTTTTAGCATCTACCTCAAAGTTACACTCAAAACCGACAATCTCTTTCCAACCATCGTTTTTAAGTGTGCCACACTCGACTAGGGCATCTTGTATCACTTTCATGGCAAACGAAGCTACATTATCATGGTCACGCTTCTTATTTGGCTCATAGAAGGTGTATTTTAGCAAGACGGGTTTTTCTACCTTTAATCGTTTTAAGTCTCTCCTAATTGAAATGGTGGCGTTGTGTTGGTATTCTTTCTTCATAGTCGCACCTTTGGTTAAGAATTTACCTGTGCGACTTCTGAATTGTGTCCGTTCCGCTCTGATAAAATCATTGAGGTTTGGCATTTGCCCTTCAATTACAAATTTATGCGTCATTTTCTGCATCGTCCTCTCCTTCTTCCTCAACATCACCCATAAGGTCTTGCCACAAAATGGGTTTCGTGAGCTTCTTTGTACCGATACAGTATTTACATACTTCACATCTGCAAGTTTCAATCTCTCTGTTTTTGATTCTTTGGATATGCTCAATATGTGGTTTTATCCACTCTAACTGTTCATCCATATCTTCTTGTGCTATCTGTATAACCTCATAATCAGTAACAGGCTCTTTACTTATTGCAGAAATGAAGAATGGTAGCTTTTCACCGGTGTTCTGATACACAATCTCCTGATAGATTGCAGCTTGCAAGAAGTAATTGTATGCGTGCAAGAATGTTTCTCTGCGCTTAGTAACAGGATTCCAAAAACCTTTTTTAATACTCTCTGTAGTCTTTAGGTCTGTTATATACTTTCCTTCCTTGTAAACATCCATTTTGATTTTAATAGGCGCACCGGCTATCTCTCCAACCATAATTGTTTGGTGGTCACCGACAAGCGTTCTCATAAAGAAATCATCTTGTTTCACTCTCTCAACGCTCTCTGCTGCTCTACGGAATTGTGCTTTTAGCTTACCTTCCGCAACCGTAAACATCTTTGGGTGTTTAATCATAAACTCGGTTAGCTTTTCAGGTGTTAGCAAAGCAACGTCAACATAAGAACCATACAATAGTGCGTCACTTTCAGGTGGCTTATATCCCCCTCTGATAGTTGCATAAGCTCTACGTTCACAACCATGTATCATTGGTGTTCCTACAAAGTCTTTAATCTGTGACACGCTCTGATATGCGTTATTAGCGTCAAATGAGAAGTAGTTTTCCTCTGTCAATTCAATCTCCGGCTGTATCATTGTTTACCTCACTTTCTTCTATAACTTCCGATTCAACAACAATATCCTCGGGTTCATCATTAAACGGATTCTCTACTTTAGGTTTCATAATTTTGTCACTTGTATCAATCTCATTCCCGGCAATAAACAAATCTCGTTGATTGTTATTCTCAAAATCTAGGTCAACATTCTTACAAAGCCTGTGTAATACTGTTTTTCTATACATTTCGCCCAAGAAATTTCTCCATGCCGGACTATTTTTAGCCTTACTCTGATTCCTTGCGGCTTCAAGTTCCTCAATATTCATCATTTCCCACTTGACAACTCCATCGGTGTATCTCACATAAGCAAATGCTCCGACTATGGCACCAGTATTCATTGGTATAGGTTCATAATCAAATGTCTTAACCCCACCTATAATCTTGACATCAAGTTTATCTCCCTCTCGGACAATAAAACTGTCAACATCATCAACAGGCTTAATACTGTACTTCTTAACAAGTTTTCTGCTACCTCTGAAATCAGGAATAAACTGTACTGTGTTGCCATAAGGGATAAGGTGTGCTTCTTTATTAAAGAAGTCTAAACCTAAATACGCTCCCTTCATTAAACCGCCTAATACTTGTGATTTACCTTGCGGGGTTTTAAGAAGATTAGCAAGGTTAGAATTGTCTTTAAGTACGGCAATACTGTTTTGAACAAATCTCTGTTTGTTGAAGTCCTTTGGTAGTGCTTCTTCGTTTGTTGTCAACTTATCCATAAGCGCAACATCAAATGTCTGTTTTAATGCTACTTCGTTTTTCTCTGCCATTGTTTAACACTCCTTTTCTAATATTCACCTTTTGGGTCATAAACTTCTTCACACTCATTTGCTAATTCTGACAAATGACTATCTTTACAATGTTCGCAATAAATTTCATTATCAAAATTCCAATAATTATAGCCTTTGTAAATCTCACCACCGCAAATATCACAAGTGATGTATTCTTCGACATCAGGCTCTAATAATGCGTCAATCACCCTTACACCCCCCTTTAGTAACAGAAATACATACCTTCTTGTTGGATATACACACCCTTGCCTTGTGGAAAATTCGCTTGCCAAACGACTTCCGGCGGTAAAACTGAACCTTCGTTTAGAAGTTCCGTTGCTATCTCATAACTTCTCTCGTTCGGCATTGTGTACCACCTTGTGCTACCAACAGGGCTGTATTGTCCGGGTGCATAAGCAACCTCTTTAATAGTATTTGGAAATCGGTCACTCATTACTCTGTTTAAGACAACCGAGCCGACATAAAACGATAATTCATCAGACAGATAAGCTGCGCCACATTCTGTATTGATTATTTGAGCCAAAATCATTACATCTTCATTCGTGTAATTGAATTTAGGCTTTAAGATTAGTTTTTGCTGACCTTTCATAAATTCATGCTCTGCTAATAGGCTTATTGGTTCTTCCTTGCCCTCTGCGTGAACATCTATTGTCAACAAATTATAGAAATTCCATTTATGGATATTAGGTCTGTTGTGGAGTACATCAATATGTGATATTAGTACCCACATCAAAAAGATTATTGTGATTATGTTAGCTATTCTGTCCTTCTGCTTGTCGGTCATTGTCTTGCGTTTGCTCATTACTTATTCCTCCTGTTTGATATTGCTACTAGAATCCCGATTGCTGCAATCTCAACTAATAGCGTTCCTACTACTCCTACTACTATGGGATTTATATACATATTTCTCACTTCCTTTGAATTGTGGTATAATCAATCTAACTCTCTAAAGAAAGAAGGTAACTACTATGATTGAATCTGCTAATTTTAATATCAAAAGCCCTAGACCGGTATTTCAACCTACTCATTTTGAGTATGAAGGCTCTGAATTAAACAAAATGGCTGATGATATAAAGACCTCTATTCAACCTCAAATTGAAGAATTAAAGCAATTAAACAACACAACTATAGTTATGTCCAAACATGCTGATAAATCTTCAAAAACATCAACCGTTTTATCAGTTATTGCCTTAATAATCAGCATTGCGTCACTTGCTATTAACTTATTACTCCTAATCTTATGAGAAGTGATATTATGCTCGTTATAAAGGTCAAAACTGAAACTATTACCGCTATGATTGCTAGTTTTAGTTCTTTGTTCTTCTTCATTTCTCACGCTCCTTTCTAATGGTGACATATTGTCTACTTTAAAGTAAAAAAAATATCATAAGCGAGTGATTTTGAAATATTGAGAATATTCATAATTGCTACAGCTTCATCGACATTAAACTTTCTTTTTCCTGACATTTTAGAATAATAGGCTGCTTCTGTAATTCCTAATTGCTCGGCAATATACTTGTTTTTTAAGCCACTATCCTTTATCGTCTTTTTCAAAAGCACAATATCTGCCAACTTTTACCACTCCTTTCTTCAATATATTGTTGTGGACATCTTGTCTACATTTGCAATAATATCACTTCGTGGACAACTTGTCAACATAAAGCTTAAAAAAAATTGATTTTTTTGTCTACTTGTGTTAAACTTCAAGTATATCAAGGGATGTAGAGAGGTGGTAGTTATGCTTGAGGTGTATAAAAATATAAAAAAGTTTAGATTAGAGAGAGGATATTCTCAAACAAAACTTGCTGAATTAGCCGGATATAAGGATAAAACCGCTATATCTCACATAGAACTAGGAAAAAGAAAACTAACACCTGATAAGGTTATTAGATTCGCTGACGCTCTTGGCGTGTCTCCTATGGACTTGATGGGATGGAGTGATGAGCAAAGAAGGGCTGACATAGTTTCTGTATTACTTGAAAATAATGATAACGAGTTTTACAACCTTATTATCAACATAGTCAAGCAATACAGAGATAGTAATGATGAGAATAAACAAAAGATGTATAATCTTCTATCCGCTTATTCTGATACATTGAAGTGATTAGTCAGTAAAACATAAAGATAGATTAGGAATTTATCATCATTTTCCAATTTATATACAAGTTGAATGATATTATCCCTGTAATCATTAGGTATATTCATGGTGTTTACCCCCTTTCGTGATAATTCTATCACTAGAATTTGGACGAAAATTATATAAAAATTGTAATATTATTGTTATTTAAGTTAAATACCCTCTGTAACTTCACAGAACGGTCATAGAGAGGTTTAAATATATTTAAGGTATAAATTATAGGTTAAGTATTGAAAATCAAAGGAGATGGGTTTATGAGGAAAACAATACTATTATTATCCATAATCTTAACAGTATCGTTAAGTGGTTGTGGTAATAAGGTAACTGAACAGGCAACAACCGAAACGCCTATTACAACAGAAGCAACTACAGAAGAAGTTACAACGGAAGATGTAAAAGAAACAACAGAAGAAAAATTGAGTGCAACCATAGAAGAACAAAAAATATATGATGGCAATGGTACAAAGATAAGGGCAACAAGTTTAGTAGACGATACTCTTTCGTTTGAGTTGGAAAACACTTCAAAGAAAGATATGTCAGTTTCTATTCGTGCTTATGCGATAAATAACATTATGATAGATTCGTCATGGGATGAAATGGAAACAAATTTGCCAGCAGAATCAACAGCAAGAAACTCTTTAAAATTGGAAACTAAAATACCATCCAATATTTATGAACACGAATTTACACCGATAAAGAATGTTAAATTACAATTTTGGTTTTGGGATAGTGAAGGTAATGAGATTGACACAACAGATGTAATAACTATAAAAACCGATTGTTATGATTTGGGTAAAGATAAAATAAAGAATAAAAAGATTATTGAAAGCAACGGCACTGTGTTTGGCTCTATTGATAACCCATTTAACCCTACGTTTCTGATAAAAAACAAAAATAAAACATGGTATAGCTATACACTTAATTCACTTGTTGTAGACGGTAAAGCATATCAAGGCGATTTAGATAGTTTAGGCATACTTGAAAGGGTTGTATTTCCTAACTGCATATTACCTATACAAATAGAAGCTAATGTAGATTCTTTAGGTACTTTCTGTATGAGAGAAGGAATAGTAATAAGTGAAGCCGATTTTACTTTAGGTATAGACGCAATCCGGCATACAGATTACGATTCTTCACAAGCCATTAAGTTTACTTTAAAATAAAAAATAAGGCTAGATACCGATTGAGTACCTAGCCTTTATCTATGCCTATTTTACATTGGTTTTGGACTTATATACATAGTAATAATCACCCTGATACTTGATGTACGCCCATTTATCGTCTTTACCACGCAAAATAAACTCTGTATTTGGTTCAAGATTGCCAACCTTTGTAGATTTAGCAACCTTCCTGTCATTCCTCAAAGCAACCTTTTTAGTAGTGTGCCTTGTAGGATATGTTGATAATTCCTTGCCGTTGTCAAGGTGTATGCAAGTGTTCTTGATATATCCGGTGTGGTTGTTAAAACTTACTCTAC
>Ga0326512_10002020_pt1 | contig 15172 bp, 23 predicted proteins | sample 1_2617_0518_D_FD_203652 | JGI IMG/M metagenome (GOLD analysis project Ga0326512, IMG submission 203652) | Bovine rumen microbial communities from UC Davis, California, United States - 1_2617_0518 | ecosystem: Host-associated > Mammals > Digestive system > Stomach > Rumen | place: USA... | reverse complement strand
TCTGTGGGTTTTATGACAGTGAGCTTTGCAACAGTGAGATGTTTGACAATCTGTATCACGATGAAACACCTGAAGGGTGGGAGTTCGACTTCACGGACGACGGCTTTGAACACTACAGCGATGAGATGTGTTCAAGGTGGGTTGAAGAGATGAAGGGCGAGCTTGCTATGCTGGCAGACAACTTTGTTGAGATTGGAGAGTTTAAGAAGATGAACTCACCGAGAGAGTACAACTTCAGAACAGACCGCCTTGTGTTTGATGTTGAGTTCGACGAAACAAAACTCGAAGCGTACTGCTTTGATACTCATCGCGATGAGTTCGACGAGTATCTCAATAGCCATTGGGCTGACCGCGACGGGTTCATCTCATTCATTCCTAGCACAGTGTTGCGGTTCGAGTTTGAGTACGAGAATGATTGCTGTAGCTATGTACATCACGATGATTTGCTTGATGTAATGCTTGAGTTCTACTTCTTGCAGAACATCAACTTTGATTATGTGTTGGAGGATACTCTTGAGTATCAGAGAGAGATACTTGATTACAACATTGCGTTGTACAAGGACGGCAAAGGAGAAGGACACGACTTCTACTTTGATAATGAAGAGGAAGTCTACAAGCCTATAGACTGACAAGCATAGCCGCCTAGTAAATCTAGGCGGCAAGGAGAAAAGAATTATGGTTATTGTTGCTAAGAGTGTTAATCAGAGCTGTCGTTATGACCCGTCAACAGCGTGGAAAGTTCCTGCAAGTAGCAGTTACTTTATCAGAGACTTACTCAATCAAAACATCTATGAAGTTGATGAGTATGGTCGCCCTGTATTCTGGGAAGTGTACACTGTCTATGACTGGCAGGAAGGTTATGCTTATGGGTCTACAAGACACATAAGACTTTACAAAGGCGAGCTGGTCTACAAGTATGACGGGTTCAAGAAAGTCAAATGCTGGCATAACAACTAGCAGTTGATACACTCACTGACACACTAGCATTTCTAGTGTGTCGTATGAGTTTATTAACTCAAGGAGTTGCACTATGAATATAATAGTGAAGAAGATGTTGGACGGCACTTACAATGTAGGTGTCAGGTATGAGAAGAAGGTTTGCACTATTGCGACAGGCAAGACGGAAGCAGACTTAAATGATTGTTGGATTGGTGTGAACAGACATACAGATGTGAACATATACAAGAGCGACATAGACGGTAAGTATATGTTTGTACAGTATGATGTGGATAATTATGGCACAACGATTACGCGCAGTGTAAGAAATGGGAACTATGCTATTATGGAGGAAGAAATGGACAAGGTACAGTACATTCGAGAGAGAAAGTTGTTATCGGTTGCGCGACAGCGCAAGGGCTACACAGCAATCAAGAGAGGCATCGCACAGCTCTTGGCTAGTGAAGGCTCTAGCTTTGATGAAGTCCGTAAGGTAATCCTTGAACAGAAAGGCAAGCTCTCAATCAGGGTTTGTGAAGACTGGGCGCGTGGCTTGGGCTGGGAAACGCTGGGGTTCAAGCAGTCATTGCTTTTTGCTACAGAAGAAATCTTTGACTTCTTGGTAAAGACATTGGTCGGCAAGACGGACGAAGTGAATGAAGACCGTATCTATGTATACGGCAAAGCTACCTACAGCTATGACCTCAATCAAGTAGATGAGTACTACTGGAGATGTGTTGGTATGATTTTGTGGAGTGCTAGATAACTCTACAGCAAGAGGCATAAGCCTCTTGCACTTTATACATAAGGAGTTCTATTATGAACACAGGAATTGAGAACCTTGCTATTGCAATGTGGAACGTCAGCAATTATGATGCTGATGAGTTGTTTGGAAAGATGGACATCGACATTATTGCTTCCGCAATAAAAAACATCAGCGAATATGCTGCTGCTGATGATGTGAGAAACATCGGAACAATCTGGACGGATTGCATAGAGATTGCAGCAAGTCAAGTCGGGGTAGACGATACGGGAGCGTTGGATATACAGTTCAACTATGCAGACTCTCACGTCTTTATCGATAGAGAGTTCGTGGCTGACACAGGCGAAGAAGATTTCGAGCGTATGGGTAATCTTTTCTACGCACTTACAGGCTATGAGTTTGAAGTAGCTGACTGTTAATGCACTCACTGGTACGCTAGGATTTCTAGCGTACCGTATGAGTTTATTAACTCAAGGAGATTGATAATGACCATACTTAATTATCTTTCAAGGAACTATTCACTCGGAGAGTGGAAAGGACATCATCATTTCTTGCAGTTGCAGGAGAGATGCGAAGGCGGCGACGGTTACTATGCTTTAGTGTTTAAGGATTGTAATCCAGTTGATATGACTACGATTGATAGCGAAGAAATATCGACTGAAATGAAGCAGGACGATGTTCAGGTCGTGAGAAAGTTAGCAGCAATCATACGCTTTGAACATCGGGAGATTGTGGAATGTACAGTTGATGAGTTGCAGTCTTTGCTTGTCAAGGTACGAGAGTGCTGCAAGGAATTCGGTTGGGAGGTAGAGAGATATGATTAAGTTTACAAAGAGTGGTCGGTATAACAAACCGAAGCAGGACGGTGAAGGTACGGAAGACCTTAGATTATGCAGCAACATCTGCACAACCATTGCAGCCGCTGTCATACAGCAGTGGGTTGCAGATGGTAAACCTAAAGCCGACGAACCTATCATCAACATCTGGAAGCAAGTGTTAAAGGAAGGCTTGCTATATGACAAAGGGGTTTGATATGAACAAGGTACAAAAGGCTATCAACCTTATGGACAAAGAGGATATGCTCAAGGCTTTAGAAACGGCAGAGCATATCCTTGAAACAGCATACACTAACACGGCAGAATGCAAAGATGCTAGTGGAAAAGAGCTGTTGAAAAAGACAGCACAGAATAGGCGAAGCCAGTATAAGAATAAACTTTGCATAGTTTATCTGTTGGAAGAGTTATGCAGAGCTGTTCCCGACGGTTTCTGTATTGCAGATGAGAACTCACAGCTAGGGTTTAACAGGCTGACGGAGGTTTAATATTATGGAAGAGTTATTGGTAGCAATAGCAATCATATCAGCAGTGCTGGCTATGATTAACGCGATGAAGTTTTGGCTGGAGGATTTATAATATGGATTATCAATCAGCATTTTCAAAGGTGTTGTCTTTAATGACAAGGTGGCGCAGTGCATATCCTTCAAGGTACGATAAAGTACCAGAGAAAAGAACGTTCTACCTTCCTGATTATTATGTGATAAACACATATCAAGAAGTGAGAGTGTTTGATATGGAAAGAAAATTGGTGTTCATTGTGTTCCGTTTAGAAGACGGGAGCGTGGACGTATGGTACGGGCGCAACAAAGATAAGTATCAACATCAAATTGATACTTGGCTGAAGCGTATGAACAAATAGCAACAGTAATAGTAGGGTGGTAATCATTCACGGGATTATCATCCTACATCGCGACAGTTTTACAGCTCTAAATTACTATCTTTTACCATTAAAATGTATATAAAATATGTTTTGACGCTAGAAGTTATAGAAAAAATGAGTGTAAAAGTTGTAGATGTAGGATGATAATCCCGTGAATAGCTAACCCTACTAGGAGGAACAATGCTTGAGAAAGATTTTTACAGTGAGCTTTATCACAGGTTAAAGCGAGCGGGCTATGAGTGCGTGCGGATAGAGTCGGGCAGTACCGAGAAAGGTATTCCCGATTTATTTGTGCAGGGACAGGGGCGAGATTTTTGGGTTGAACTCAAAGCGGAAAATCGAAAAGTCTTATCTATTAAAGCGCAGAAAGTTAAAGTGCATTATCGCAGCGGACAGCTGGCGTGGGCACTGAGATATGCGCTTGCACATAACGATAAAAAACATACCTATACGATGATAAGATTTATTGATGCGATCGCTGTGCTTAAAATGACCACAGAAAACGTGCGTATAATAGAAGATAATTATATCCCTATCGCACAATGCAAAATTATACCATTAGATAAATGGCGTGGTATCTCTATCGATGATTTATTATCTACGGATAACACGGATTTATCATAAAACATAAGCGATATTCCCGTGAATATTAAATAAAATAATAATCACGGGTGTATAATAACGATGTCATAGGGGGAAAGATTATGACGTTTGAAGAATTTTTAGGAGATAATCCGAGCTGGAGATGGTCGCAGCTGAATGAGCGGACAGGCAACTGGCATTTTTGTGATGTTGGTAACTGGCATCAGGACGATGACACTGTGAAAAACTTGTTAAAGAAGTTTGTTACAAGTGGATATTACAAGCACTTGGTGGGTTTCGATAAGTATGGAAAATTGGTGGTAGCTTTCTACTACTTCCTGCTTAAAGAACAGATTGGTATCTACAACAATGTAGGCAAGAAGCCGAGAGAATTCGGAACGGAGAGAGCTTTTCTGGACAGCTATTACAAAGGCTGGGTGCAGAATTATGAGCAGAGAAAAATCCTGAAAATCGTTTCGACAGTGGGTGTGTCTTGGAGTAAGGATACACAGAACACTTTAGAAGATTTGGCTGATTACTGCGAAGGCAACTATTGCAGTAAAGAAGAAAAGACAACAGATGTATATCTGTTTAATGATATTGCAAAGTGGAAAGACGTATGCAAGAAGCTCAAGAAGAGCAAGGAGTTCGACGAGATGGACAATGAAGTACAGGAGCAGGTTATGGACAAACAGGCTATGGAAGAACAGGTTGAAGAACAGGCTGTTGAGGAACAGGTGGAGCAGGTTATGGACGAACAGGTGGAGCAGGTTATGGACGAACAGGTGGAGCAGGTTATGGACGAACAGGTGGAGCAGGTTATGGACGAACAGGTGGAGCAGGTTATGGACGAACAGGCTCAAGAAGAGTCAAGGGTGGAGGCAGAACCTATGGAGGAACGTGAAGAGTTCAGCGAGGAAACTCCTGTTGTAGAAGACAAACAGGCTGTTGATAAGAAGCAGAAACACGCCGAAGCGAACCGCCGCTACAAAGAAAAGCAAGCACAGGAACAAGCGGAACTTACAGCCGCTTGTGTACAAGGTATTGAGTTACTGAAGCGTATAGGAATGTGGGAAGAGCTTTCAGAACGTTCGAGAACAGCGTTGTTGAAGTATGCTTACAAGCCGACGGGTAACAGCATTGTTCGCAAAGTGTTTGGAGATGTAATCAACATCGGCGACACGGTAACAGTGGAGCAGGTGTTCCGCATTACACAGTTGGGTATCAAAGAGTTTCAAAAGAAACTTGATGAGTGGTTTGAGAAAGAAGGTGTCAAGGTTGAGTACAAAGAAAATCCTGACAACATTTTCAACAGCACATACACTATCGTACAGTGCTAGACATATTGCAAGGGCTTTAAGCCCTTGCAACTGGAAGGTTACTATGAAAAAGATTATGTTAATGCTGTGTATGTTAATCGGCTTTACAGCTTATGGGGAAGTACAGCTTGATGATATTACACGAGAGCGAATAAACGATACGCTGCAAGCATCGCGAAAGAAAGTTCACGACGTGGACAGAAACGGAGAGATTTCTTGCCTTGATTATGCTGTAACGTTCTACAGGCAATGGGCGATATGGGGAACGACGACCGATGATGTTAAGCTGATTGTAAATCGCAATCCTAATACTCTTCACGGACCATACATCTTAAACCATATCTTTATGGAGATACGGTTCTGGAGTGATATTACACATCAGATTGAGTATTTCAAACTGGACTCTAACTCGGTTAAGTTTGGTAAGATATACACACCTGCTGAAGTTTTCGGCAAGTTATATGACCCTGCTTATGACATAAGGAATGAGCAGAAGTTATGGCTAAGCAAAGCTAAATACTAAGGAGAAAGCTATGAAAGATTTTCCTGAAGAATGTGAAGGCTGTCCATTTGCGACAGGGGATTTTGTTATGACATCTGAATACTTGGCAGAGTTCAAGTGTCAGTGTGGGTGTGAAGCTAACTGCTCATACTTGGATAGAGCAAGAGAGTTTATTGAGGATTGCGAATGAACGTAAAGTTACAGGCGGAAACAGAGTTCGATAAGAACATAACTACACTTGCTAATGTACAGGCAAAGTGTAGGTTCTATCGAATGAAAGGGGTTTGCAAGGCTGGCGATTGTACAGCTTGCAAAACGAAAAAGTATTACGATGCTTGCTATGATGCGATGGCGATGTGTGATAAGTTGTCAGTAGACGATAAGGCTACTACAGTTTATTACAATCTAAAGCATAACTATGCAGCAACGATGAGAGGACAACGGGCTTACAATAGCTTTGTTGGTTGGTTAATTATTGTGGCAATCTTTGTAGTGATTGCTATTTCACAAGGAGTCTAAATATGAATATGAAATTTCAAGCGTATGATGACAACGATATGTTGTTGGAAGTGGAAGGTTTTGTTACGGACTTGCAGGACATCGATGAAGATGAGCAGGTATCAAACTCATTTGAGTTTGGGTACTGGGATTGCTACGGCAAGCAGGACGAACCTACAGCAGAAGGCGATGGTACTCTTTGGGTAGCGCGCGATGGCGACAAGTATGTTGTAAGAGATGTTGCTATAAACAACATCGGTGCAGGTACAGTGGGCGAAACATTGGACAAAGACCTAAAGGGTATCTTAGAAGCAATGCTTTATGACCAGATAGCAGAGTATCTGTAAGGGGTTGTTATGAACAGGGCGTGGAAATGGTTTATCTATGCCCTGTTGTTTATCCTGTTTTATACAGATAGACAACAGAGCAACGTTATCAAGGAGCTTTCAGAACGTGTTGAAGTTTTGGAGCAAGAGTTTAGCGGACAGTGTTTGGAGGATTATGATGTGGGTACATACAATCAAGTCGATTAAAGGTCGTGGACTTTGGGAAGGGATTTCTTTTGTTATGGAATGGAATGACAAAAGACAGCACAGAGAGCTGTCAGATATTTACGGCGTGTATGATAAGCCGTCAGTAAAGAACTTGAGCAAGCAAGCTGCAATTTTTAATGAGATGGATGCTTGCAGAGGAGAGTACGGCAGAGTATTATACAGTGATGATAAGGATTTTAGCTATGGGTATATCAATCCTATGACGAAATGCCTTGTAGTACATTGTGCTACATCTGGCGTGTACGAGATACCTGTAGAGATTGAATGGGAGAGTTGAGAATGAAACAGAGTTACTATGCTTATGTACCATACAACAGAGAGCCTGTAATGACTCCGTATGGACATCAGCTAGAAGCTATCTCAAAGTTCAGAGATAGCGATAGCATCGCCCTATTTTTTGAAATGGGGTGTGGCAAAACATTTACTACGCTGTGTCTTGCTGAAGACAAATTCAGACGAGGATTGATAAATGGTATGCTGGTGATTGCACCTAACGATGTACATCGCCAGTGGTACGACGATGTAGTAAATGGTGTTACAATTGGCGGCAAGGTCTATAGAGAGATGGGTGTAGACCTTGAGGCACAATGTGTTGGCGGTCGTGGCGGAGCTAAAGAGATATGCAACTTTGCAGACCCCGACACATTTAAGTTCGTGAGTGTAAACATTGATACATTTAGCCAGCCGACCAAGTGGCAAAAGGTTGTTGGCTGGGCAAGAAGCCAGCCAACAATGATTGTTATTGACGAGGCTACTTGTATTAAGAACCCAGAAAGCAATCGTTCAAAGAGATTGCTTTACGAGTTCAATAACATTCTGTCGAAAGACAGAAGAGGAAGACCGTTGCTACATACCAAGAATGAGAATACAAAGTATAGATGTATTCTCACAGGAACGCCTGTAACAAATGGTACACTTGACTTGTGGGCTTTAATGGAATTCTTGAAGCCTAATTATTTCGGCAGGAACTATTACAGCTTTAGAACATACTACAGTATGTACACAATCTTAAAGTCAAAGGACAGAGGACGTGATGTACAGATACCTTTGACACAAAAGACGTGGGAAGGTGTACAGCATTGCAGGGATTACGAAACGGCGTTTTACTATTTTGGAGTAACGCAAGACACATACTTCACAATAAAGCATCAGTCGAGATATATGGGTGCTTACAAACACGCCGACGAATTGAAGCTGGCGATAGACCCTGTGAGTATGTTCAAACGATTGACCGAGTGTGTTGATATGCCAGAACAAAGCTACACAGTTCGACGAACGGGATTGTCGGCAGAACAAAAGAAAGCCTACAAGACGATGGAAGATGAACTGCAAGCTACATATAAAGGCAAGACAATGACGGCAAAGAACTCACTCGTAGCTGCAATGAGATTGCAGCAGATAAGCGATGGCTTTATCGTCAACACGGAGCAACAGTGGATTGAAAATGCTGACGATGAAGAGCAGGACTTAATGCCTAACGAGATACAATGGTTAGGCGAGAGCTGTCCTAAGCTAGATGCTTTGATGAGAGATGTAGAAGAGAGTGATAAGCCATTGATAATAATGACCAAGTATTCTGCGGAAGCGGCGAAGATATATGAGCTGTGTAGCAAGGCTGGCTATAGGACAGGCTTGTTTACAGGCTGGAAAGTCATAGGTGGTATTGAAGATTTCAAAGCTGGCAAGCTAGACATTCTGGTAGCAAACTCAAATAAGATTGCACGAGGATTTAACTTGCAGGTTTCTCATACAATCCTATTCTATTCAAACTCATTCTCGATGGAAGTACGACAGCAAGCAGAGTTTAGAACATTCAGAATGGGGCAGAAAGAAAAGTGTGTGTATGTAGATTACATTGCGTCTGATGTTGACCAGATAATTTACAATGCGTTAAAGTTAAAGAAAGGCTTGCTTGATTACATACGAGAGAGTAAACCTACGGAACTTGTGTTTTAGGGGGAATGTAATGACACAGAAAGAGAAAAGCAGATTTCGTTATTCAGATGAGTGGAAAGCGTTTAGACTTCTTTGCAAGAGAAAATCTGGCGGCGTAGATTATATCACAGGTGAACCATTGCAAAGGGGCTGGGAATTGCATCACTTGGATTTATCAAGTGATGGGTATACAAAGATTGGTAATGTGCAGGATTTTATATGTGTCAATCATACAACACATACATACTTGCATTATCTGTATACTTTGATGCAGGACTTATCGGACGAAGAGCTGACAAAGAAATCGGTTATAATTCTCAATCGGTTTGCAGATGTGCTTATTGATATGCGAAAGAGAGAACGAGTATGAGCTACGGGTTGTATCAAGGGAAGCTGCCATCAATGATTGCTGGCAGCAGAAACCAAGTATCACAACATTCTGTTGAGTATAAATGGTATTGCTTATTCAGAATGTTGGTAGCAAATGATTTACATCATAAGATGTTTTGGTATTTGGAAGGAACGAAAAGATGTAATAGGCTTACCGACGGACAGAAGCAGCTTTTGAGTAATCCAGATTTCTATTCCCGTGAATATTAAAGACAGTATGTGATATACTGTTGTCAATACGGAGGACTTTATGTTGAAGCCAGAAGAGATGAAAGAGCAGGTTAAATCACAGTTGCAGACTATCTGTGATAAGGAAGCAGAAGTTATTGTAACGATGTACACTTATGTGTACGAAGCTACAGAAGGTATGACGGACACACAGAGAGAGTTCGTACTCCATAAGTCTATGGAGATGTTATTCAACACTATGGAAAAAGGCGTGAACATTTTACAGGATAGTCTGAAAAAGACGGCAACGCCAGATAGTATTGCAGAGCTGATTAAAGAAGCTCAAGGAGTTGTAAATGACGAATGACTATGATTTTATGCTTGAAGGCATAGAGCAGCAGGATAAGAAAGTACTGTCGAACTTGTCAAAGATGGGGCAGCAGTTAAAGAAGCTGCAAGAAGTAATGGACAAGAAAGAGGAAGAGTACGAAAGAGCTAAGAAAGCGTTTCAGCATTTTGCAAACGTGGTATTGCCGCAACAGATGTATGCAGCTGGCGTAGACAGTATAGCATTAGCAAATGGCGGTACACTTAAAATAAAGTATAGCTACTATTGCCAGCCTAACAAGAATGCGGAAGACCGCAAAGTGATTGCGGACTGGTTGAAAAAGCACAATGGGGAACATCTTATTGAAGAGTCTGCAAATGTATCTTCTGCGGATATTGACTTACTGAAACAAAGCGGTATACCTTATGCAGAGAGTTCTAATATAAACACGTTGAAACTCAAAGCATTTTTGAAAGACGGTATAGGAGTGGGAACAGGACAGCAGCAATTCACATTGGAAGATATACCAAAGTGTATTCACTTTCAGGTAGTATCTACGGTAGAAATAAGCGAATGAAAGAGAGTGCTAGATGTCAGTACAAGATGATGTATATGGGAAAACATATAAGGTAGCGCAAGAGCAGATGATGCTTTTGCAAAACGCCTTAGCTTTACAAGAAGGCAAGGGGTTTGAGAGCATAGAAGATTTGGAAAAGTGGGCTAGTGAACATTGTCTTGATAAGCTATTGTTTAGTAATAGCTCACATCAGTTCTTATGCGTATCTCACAAGGGAGAGATAATGTTGCCTCACGCCTTTGAACAATACTATGGTACGATATTGTTTACGATGGGGGGAACAGAAAAGAAACCTACTAGGTTGGCGTGGTCGCCTAAAGGCTTTAAGTATTTCAACAGAGCAAGCATTAACGGGGAACAGGGAGATGGAATACATAAGCCTTTGTACTACAGAGATTACTGTGTGCCGACGGGGTATTACTCAAAAGAGAGAGATGCTTTTAACATCGCAAAACCTTTTCCTGTATTTGCTAAGGCAACGGGGAGAGATACAAGCCATATCTATACATACATACAACACATAGCAGGTGAGTGTGCGTTACATTTGCTGGCGTGGTTAAGGGCGAAGATGATGTACCCGACAATAAAAACGCAAGTAGTACCCATCATTGTAAGCCGCGCACAAGGTTCTGGCAAAACAACATTTGCGGAAGTAATCTGTAAGGGATTGTTTGGCAAAGATAATGTCATTGTTTCTGACCAGTACGATGCTTCTGCAAGGTTTAATGCTGATTATGCGGATGCTCTTATTGTATGTCAAGAAGAGAAAGAGGAAACAGATAAGAGAAACCCAGCTGGTACATTAAAGAGTAGGGCTACTGCCACTACTATAAGAAAAGAGCAGAAGGGGATTGACCCTATTTATCAAGAGAGCTATACAGATTTTATCGTAACAACAAATAAAGATGTTCCGATAAAGTTTGATGGCAGGGAAGACCAAAGACGGTTTATGATTATGGAAGCTGATGAGAACTTTACAAGAAAGAAAAGCGCATTGGCAGACGAAGTATTCTCAAAGTTATATGGGTTTGATGCGAACTACCATAAGGTAGGAAAACCTTTTGTAGAAGACAAAGAACTTATAGCACAGTTCAAACACGAACTATTTAACAATGCGGCACTTGATGAAGTATCATTAAGAAACTTTCCGAAGACTGCGGCATATAAGAGATGCTTTAGCTTGCCTAGAACAAACGAAGCAACAGATATTGAAAGCATTATGCGTTCGATTGCACCGTTTATTCGTGCATCACTAGAGCAGAATGTGCTGGTGCAGAATATTAACAACAGCTATTTGAGTGATGTTATTGAGAATGTAAATGCTATTGAAGTGATGCCAGCGTATGCAGACAGAGCTGCGTATGTAGCATTGTGTAGACCATTGGTATTCTTTGAAGTGGGTACACACAAACCTTACGCACACGCAGTAGTAGAAAGGACAATGCTAGATTGTGCTGACTGGTTGAAAGCACAGTACGGGCTGGCAATAGTACCAGATACAGAGCCGCTTGTATGGGGCTTTAGACAGTTGCAAGGTCGTTACAAGAAAGCACCTACTATAAAGTTGTGTAAGATAGAAGATGTACCACAAGTCCAGATACCAAAATTGGACTTAAAGCCTGTGCTGAAAGAACTTCCGAAAGCAACAGAACGGCAAGGTCAACGCCTTAGGGTAAACGAAAACTTTAAGGTAGACGAGATGGGCTGTTTTGAAACTGTAAATGAAATGAAGCCAGGCGTTACATCATTAAAGAACAAGACTGCGAACGTTGCTTATATGGACACATTCTTGTTTGAAAGCGACGAAGCATCTGATGTGATTGTAAAGCAAGAACAAAAGAGAGCTTTGGAATACGCATCGAACTATGGGGAAGATTACACAATCGAAGCCGAGATACTATACAAAGAAAGACTTGAACTTGCTTTGAAAGAAGGACAGCGGCTGTATGACGAAGGTATTGTAGCGCGTATTGTATACAGCGGGGCTAAGAGCTATCACTTCTTGGTGAGAGTAAAAGATGCGCCTAGCAACATTGATGAGTATAAATGGCTACACGCTTACTTGAGTTTGCATTTATCTGATAAGTTATTGTTTGACAGCCAGTGTTCAGACCCTGCAAGACTGACAAGAAGTCCTCTTGAACTTGAACGATACACAAGCAAGTATGGCTTACAGATTATCGGAAAACAGAAACTCGTATGCGAAAACTGGAATAACGTATATGACTTTGAATGGCGGAACTTGTATGCACAATGGTGTGCTAGACCTTTGAGTAAGCTAGAACAATTCAGAGGCAAGCCATTGTACCCGACAAGACCAGAGTTCAAAGAAGCGGCAGAAGCTGTATCAACAGGAACATTCTGGAGCAATGAAAAATATAATGGCGACAGACAAAGATTGTTCTTCCCTGCGTACAGATTGTTACGTTCATTGGGTGTAACACACGACGAGTTATGGCACGATATAATTCCAAATGGACTGAAAGGGTATAACAAACCTAGCGAAATAAACTATTGGCTAACGAGAGAGAACAGTCCTCTTATTATGACAATAGACGAAGATATTAACGACAGAGGAAACAAGGATGAATGATGCTGAATATCTTTTGACAACAAGACTGCTTCCGTATCTTACAGATATGAGAGAGTTCTGGAAAAAGGTTGACACAATCAACACAGTCATAACGGGGGAACATAAGTACAAAGGCGAGATTTCTTATCGGGTAACGAATTCTCCTGGTCGCTCTCCGATAAAGAACGTGCAAGTATTTCCCTTTATTGCAACAGCTGACTTGGGTATTGCGTTATCGGGTTATCAACAGATAATCGCAAGAGTGTGCCGTGAAAACAAATTCAGAATAGAAGAGTTTGTCATTGTTGTTAAAAGCGGCATACCGACGATGTGTCAACGCGGACAATGGATTTCATTTGTGCCTATCGATGTATTGGAAAAAGCCCAAGACGTAGGCTCTTGGGTCTTTCTAACTAAAGAAGAGATGCGAAACCTTTGTATAACAGATGGCGTATACGCATCTATAAAACAAAAAGTTATCAGGTTTTTCTAGGGATATTCCCGTGAATATACAGCCTTAAAAACAAGAAGGGTGTATAATACAGATGTTAGATGTGATGTGGACATCTAGCACTCTTAGTTACGTGATAGTGTAGTAAGCTCGGTAGACTGTGGCAGGTTCGACTCCTGCCATTACTAATAGGTCTTAGACCGAACATATCTTATATGGGGGTGTCAATTATGGACACACAGGATTTCTTAGCAGAATACGCAGGACAGGGCTTTGAAGCTATGACTGCGAAAGAAATGACATCGGCTTATCTGTCATTGGTACAAGACGGTTCCGATGTAGTGGAGCAGGGTATTGAAGCTGGGCAGTGGCGTTGCAGTTCTACAGGTGATGTGTACGGAAAGGAAGTCAAGGTTGTAGTTCTTGACTTTACTACTGTATGGTGTGAGAAAGATGCAGTAACGGGTAAGACGGTTGCACGTTATGCACCTAATTCAATCAAGGTTGATACGAGAATTCCTCCGAAGAACGCAGCTAATCAGTTTCCTAAAATGTTCAATCCCGATACGGGTAATGAGATTGTTGAACTCTTTATGTATGCGCTGACTTTGGTTGACCATCCAGAAGTTGGAACGTTGTTGTACAATCCGCCAGTGGGTAATATGAAAGTGCTGAAAGGCTGGAATAAGATGATGCACTCTCAAATTATGCCGAACGGAAAACGTTTCCCGATTTTCGGATATATATGGACACTTTGCTGTGATGCCGTCAAGACAAAGCAAGGTAAGAAGGTATGGCAGTTGGTGTCTGTTAAGAAGGAAACTCCGATTACACAGGAGTTGTTTGCAGGTTCATTGAAACCGCAGCTGGAAGCCGTGAAGAAAGTGAATATGATTGCTCTTTCTGCTCCAGAAGAAGAAGAAGAAAGTGAGCCATCAAACACGGAGATGTCGCCAGAAGATGCAGCAGCTCTTGCAGCGATGGATATTGAGTAACAACATTTAGACGGGGATTTCCCCGTCTTCAAAGGAGATTTTTTTATGGGTTCATTCAAAGACGATAAGGGCAAATTGGATTACAGCTTAGTACCAGAAGAATGGGAACGCGGCATTGCACTCGTGATGGCTCACGGTGCTAACAAGTATGGTGCTAATACTTGGCAGAAGGTTGATAACGCAAAGCGCAGATATTATTCTGCATTGCGTAGACACCTTGCAGAGTGGTGGCATTTCATTATGACAGACGGAAAGGCTGGCAGTCTTTGTGATAAGGAGTCAAACATTCCGCACTTGTTTCACGTCGCAGTCAATGCTTTGATGTTGGAATATTTCACAAAGAAAGATGTGCTGGAAGGCGGAGTGGTCAGAGAGTGTCCTAGACACAATCCGCCGAAACAAGATGTTCCTGAAGAGGTAACGGTAAATCTCGATGAGTTGAGAGAAAAGGTTTGCGAAGAGTACGACAGACTTATGAGCAAGGTCAGCAAGCACAAGGACAATCGTAAGGTCGTGAAAATCAAAGTCGCAGATGAGGAAACTGCCGAAAAGATTGCAAGTGTTCTTGAGGAGATGTTCAATGGCTGATATAAATGTTATGACGTTCACAGGTCGTCTTACGTCTGATGCTGTATACAAAGTAACGTCAAACGGAAAGGGCTTGCTTACAATGAACGTTGCAGTGAATACAGGGTTTGGGCAGTACGCAAAGACGACATTCTTGAAGGTTCAACAGTGGGGAGAGCGCGGTGCAAAGGTTTGTGAGTTCTGCAAGAAAGGACAGCTTATTGGTGGTTCTGGTGAGTTGTCTACAAACAGCTGGACTACAAGCAATGGCGATGCACGAACTGACCTTGTGGTTGATGTGCTTTCTTTCCAGCTTCTA
>Ga0326512_10002019_pt1 | contig 15175 bp, 11 predicted proteins | sample 1_2617_0518_D_FD_203652 | JGI IMG/M metagenome (GOLD analysis project Ga0326512, IMG submission 203652) | Bovine rumen microbial communities from UC Davis, California, United States - 1_2617_0518 | ecosystem: Host-associated > Mammals > Digestive system > Stomach > Rumen | place: USA... | reverse complement strand
TGAATCTGCCGAGTTATTCGTCTTTACCCAATCAAGCGGAGCCATTCCATTCCACGATGTTATGTCGGAACTGCTTATCCCCGAAGCCGCACTTGCGCTAAATACTGGGTCTGTTTCGGTATAGCCCGTTATGTACCCCGCATCATTCGTAAATGCACTTACGTTAGTCGGCACGACGGGTATAGTCGGTTTGTTCAGTATCAGGGCATCACCCGATGTAGCGTTCCAGTCTGACTGGACATTCGGCTCTGCCTGATTCCAAGTGTACTTCTCGCCAGTTGTTACAAGCGACACCGCAGTACCACCGCTTGCCGCAGGCTTTGACTCATAGGTCGTGTCAGTAGCACTGATAACATTGCTCGAACTTATCTGCACGTTAGTGCCTGCCGTGTACGTCTTGCCCTCGTCTGTCCACGGCACGTTGACTGATAGCTTGCCGTTGGCATCGGGGTTGACTGCGTACTGTCTTCCGCTCGTTTGCGTTATCGCTTCAGACGCTTCTGTCGAATAGGTGTCCGATACAAGGTCAGCCTTAATCGTACCGCTCGATGTGATAGCACCGCCCGTCAGACCGACTCCCGTGTCCACGGATGTGACCGAGCCTGCGCCCTGACCGTTCTCTCCGTTTTTCACCTCAAAGGTCGTGGACGTGCCGTCGCTGAATGCGATAGTGTATATGTCGATTAGACCCTGCGAGCCAGTCTTCGTGACAGACACTATGGACGTTCCAGTATCGCCCTTGTCGCCCTTGATGGAGTCTATGCCATGCCACGAACTGCCATCTTTTACTTTTAGTACAGCCATATACTGCTCCTTTAATGTTTGCCTAAATGCCTAAATAACTTTTCTTGTGTTTTATAATAGTTACCTCTGTATCAGGAAGTCCTGAACTTTCGCTTCTTGCTCTGCCATCTTGCCAGTTGAATTGTTAGTTCTTAAATGCTCCAGTATTGCAAGGTCGTCCTGAAGCAATAGGGATATAGCTTTCAGTATAAAGGCTGACTGGTCTTCGAGAGCCTTTATTCTCTTGTTGTCGTTATCCAGTTTTTCGCGCACGTCTATACTCGGTTTCATTAACCCCTTGATGATTTTTAATACCCAACCGCCTGCAACACATACAGAAGAGAAGCTCACGCAGACGGCAACGAATGCTGTTATAATCACTTGCCATTTTTCCATACGCTACCTCACTTTGCTCTGTAAACTACAACCGATTGTTTGCCGCTCTTTGACAGCCTTGACTTTAACGTGTTAGTAACCTTTGGATACCACCCGCCGTATGACGCTTCGAGGACTTTGCCTTTGTACACTATCGCCCAATGTGGCAACCCGTTATTCCAAATAATCGAAATGATGTCGCCATCCTTGACATTATTAGGAGTAGGAGTCTTGACTCGCTTGAAGTTCTTCGATGCATCCATCCAAGACCTGCCCATTCCTCGCGGTGCGTTGCCAAGCCCTGCCGCTCTTATGCAAGTAGCATCAAAGACATCACAGCTTGCGCCCTTTCTCGCAGGCATCGACCATTTGCGGTTCTTCCCGAAATACTTGTCGAGCGCTTTCGTATACGCAGGCTTCGGCTTGCCGCCCTTGTATGGAGCGTTCTTATCCTTGCTACTGTGATAAGCAAACTCCCACGCTTTTTCAGCAATCTTGTCGCCGTTGGTCTTCTTCGCAGGTGCTTCAACAGCCTTGTGTGCCTCGTAGTGCATTGCGTTTCCCATATAAGGGGCATTGACTGCGTACCCGTTAGAGTTGATTCCATTACCGTATATGTATTCCGTGTTATCAAGTTTCTTCATCCACTTGATAGCCGCTTTGCGGTTCGCCAAAGTGTCGGTCACACCGCCCATATAGAAGTCGCAGGCGTATCCTTTCAAGTGACCCGAATTGACGACCGAGCCTCGTAACTCACGATTCCTGCCAGTACAGCGAACGCCCTGCGTGACTTTCATCGGCACACCGTAGTGATTGCGTATCTTCTGCAAGTTGATGAGTTCAGCCTTTTTCATATATGTCGGGTAGCCAGTACAGAATCTACCGCCGCAATCGCACTTGAACTCTTCAGGCGCAAAACTCTTTGTATAGCGTTTTACATTATAGATGTGCCGTAAAGCATTATCCGAGTCGATGCCCCACTCTCCGTCTACATCCTGCTTGCGAAGATATTTCTTCTGAAACTTCTTGATGTTGGCTTCGTTGTACTCGCCAAGACCGAGGTATTCAAATCTTTTCTTTCTCTGCTCTTCTGTTAGGAGTGCCATTACTCATCACCCTCTTCGTCATCTTCTGTGCCGTCGCCGACTTCTTCGATTTCGTCCTCTTCGTCAGGGTCATTGTCGAGCGCATAGAGTGTTTCTGTGAGCTGAACTTCAGGAAGACCTGCAAGCGATGTGAAGATGGATAATACTGCCGCCATTGCAGATACGGAGAGTGCGCCGACCCAATCGAACTGGACGATGCCTACCGAACCTGCTCCAATCTGCGCGACCATTGCCTGCGCAAAAGTCTTGATTGCTCTTATAAGTGCCGCTTTCCAAAAGTTTTTATTCATTCTTCGCCTCGCTTTCTTCAGGTATTGAATTGATTATGTTTGCCAGTTCCCTTAAACAGTCTGCCATCATCAGCGTTGACTCTCCACGGGTTTCCACTTTCTGTAAAGTGTTGAATACTGCTATCAGTTTTTCTTTCATTGCTATACTCCCTGCGTTGACGCGATATACAGAATCGTGATAGTCATCGTAACAGATGCCGTGCTTGAGCCGAAGTTGTATCCACGCCACGTTACCGTGCTACCCGATAAGGAAACATTGTAGATGTTAAGGTGTCCGTAGTTTGAACCGCTTGGCTCAAAGCCGAGAATACCAATAGGCGTGTAGCCCGCCAATGATGCGGTAGCAGTACCGCCACCCGTGCTATCTGCGGCTATCGAGCCAGTAGACGTTACTGTGCCAGTTGTTAGAAGTTTGTAATCGCCTATATAAATTGGGCAATCGGTTTCAACATAATTGCCATTAAGCAAAACATATGCTGTTCCGTTGTCATTGTGGCAATACACTCTCGAAACATTCCCGCCATACGCGGCGCGAATCCCCGCCATACTGCTATAGGTATTGATATTCATAGTAAGCATCCCGCCGTGCGTATCGCTACCTCTGATTAGCCTTGCATACGGCGTTACTGACGATGGGTCTAAAAATAAGTTTACGGTATTATTGCCGTTGTATAGAACAAGCCCATTTGCATTAAGGTTCAGCCTATACTGCCCCGCATATATATCTCCGCCGCTACTTCCGAAACTTGCTACTAACGACCCGTTTACATACGAACCCATACCGCTCGCATTAATGTTTACATAATTTGAAACATCACCTGCGTTGTGTACGCATATTCCGCTACGCCCGTCAATAGTAGTTATGTAGTTGCTTGCGGTAGCACCTGCCGTCGCAATTGCATTTGTCACGTCACTTGCCATCTTTCCAATCGTCAGGCTATTAGCCGTTATCTTGCCCCCGTCAAGAGATGAAATCTTTGCGTTTGTAATTGCCGCGTCTTTTATCTTTGCGCCCTCGATAGTCGCATCAGCAATCTTCGCATTGGTGATAGCGCCGTCCTGAATGGTCGCATTCCATATGCTCGCATTCGCAAACGCTCCGTTGCCGAACTGCTCACGAATCCAGTTAGAGCCGTCCCACTTGTACATACAGTACGATTCTGACGAGTTGAACCAAGTATCACCGACCTTGTACTCGCCGCCAGTCGGGGCGGTTGCCGAGTGGTACACCGTGTTCTTGCCGTTAGCCAGTAGCGTTACATCAGACACAGATGTTTCAACGGATATAAGCCCGCTGTCAATCGTGTTCTGAAGACCCGTCAGAGAATCCGTAAGCCCCGTTATCGCACTCATCGGGTGTTGGTCTGCCGCGTCACGATGCAGGAGTCTTCTGTGGTCTGCTCCAAGTTCGCCTATCGTTTCCTCGATTGGAACATCGACAAGTTCCTCGTCGTTTATATCAGCGTTCAGAAGAGCGCCTGCATCCTCTTCGACATCAAGCACGACATTCGAGTCGTCATCAACAAGTGCGGATACGTCTGAATCGCTCGACACGGATACATTCGGTTCTGTGTCGTCGTTCACATATACGTTGTAGTTGTCACTCATTGCTTACCTCGCTTGCTTCAAGAATCTCTACTTCTCCGCCAGTATCCGTTACGTCAAGGTATTTGAACTTCGTACCGCCTACAGTACCGTCACTCTTCAGATACCTTGCATCGGTAGCGATACGCTTCTTTGCTGACAGAGAATATGTTTCCTCTTGTGTCAGTTGTACCGATACCGTCTGCCCGCTGAACGTGCAGTCGTCTTCGGTCTTTGTGAACAGCGTTTCGCTACCTTGCAGGAAATTGATTCGGATAGCTTCTATCGTTGAAACGTTGAACGGAAAGTTATACGTTATCGTTGGTGTTGTGCCTCGTTTCATTTGCTATCTCCTTGCCTTTGGTGGTTTTACTTTGCTTTCGGTCTTCTTAATATCTTCAAGTGCGGCGGAAAGGTTGCTCGATGTCCTGCCAGTCTTGGCTGATTTAACAGCCTTGACGTTGAGTGGCGTGATGTCTATCTTCGGGTTTGACGATACTCTCGCCGATGTCCTGCTGATATTCGATGCACCGCTGACTGACATCTTTGGACTGCTACTGCCCGATATGTTGGCTTTCTTCGCTTTGAACGCGGAGTTGTTTGCGCTGATAGGCTGTCTGCCTTTTCTGCTGTGACTGCCGCCCCAACTATGCCATCTGCGGTATCCGCCTCTGTAGTAGCCACGGTATCCGTTACCGCTACTGCCCTCATCAGGATTCAGCTTGATGTCTTCGCTCTCACCGCTTATAGCTTTTACGCCGTTCTTCTTACCCATAAGAGCCGCCTGCTCTCGTGTGTATTTGGTCGGCGTACCGAACGGATTTGATTTGCCCTGATAGTAGTACAGCGCATCGAACAGCGTAGCCTTGTCTTTGAATCCGCTATTCTCAACGTAGTCTATTATCTCCTGCTTGCTTGGGTAGCCGTTGCCGTTAGTATCAAGAGCCTTTGACATCTCCTTGTAGTCACGAGCCGTGAAGCCCATAGCCGCAAGGTTGATACCCTTTTGGATGTTCTTGTCCTTGATGTCGTACAGTCTGTATCCCCTTGCAGGAGCGTTAGCCTGCGCAAGTGATGCGGCAAGTCCTAAATAGGATATGTTGGCGTTGTACTCGATGGATTTTTCTCTCGCATCGCGCTCTGCCCAATCGACCTCGCCTTTTGCCAACTGCTTCTCTAACTTGTCGAGTTCGCTCTTCTTTTGGTCGTCAGGCAGTTTGCCAAGAGTCCTGCGTGCTAATTCGAGTTTTGTGTACTCTTTTTCAGAACCGCCCTCTTTAAAGTAGTTCCTCGCACGAGTCATCTTGTTTGCGGTTTCTGTACGGCTCTTGTATATTGCGCCGTATGCTCCGAACAAGTCGTCGTCTGCCTTTGCTCCCGCAAGAGCGACAGCCTTTGTCAGCGTCGTGTTGCTCGTTGTGCCTGCTTTTACTATCCGCTCTTCGAGATTGCCGATAGCCTTAACGCCCTTGAAGAAGCCCTTGTCTTCGTTGATGGCTTTGCGCATCTCCGCTTTAGAGATGTCGCCATACTTCGCCGCGCCGTACTTCTTCATAGCGTCTTGGTCTACTTTCTTGCCGAAGTTGTTTATCGCATAAGTAGTACCTGCATATTTCTGCACGGTGTTCATCGTCTTGTTGGAAGATGGAGCATCATTGCCATCAAGAGCATCCTGCATAAGCTGATTCCTGAACTTCTGCATACCGCGAACATCATCCAGTTTCGTTTCGCGCTTACTGCCTTGCAGGTCTTTTATAGCCGCATTGACTTTTGATATTTCGGTCGAGAATCCGTTGAGCCTCTTGTACTCATCGGCTTCCGCTTTGCCGCCTTTAGAACTTTGATTGTTGGTGTTTGCCTCTTGCAGTTTGTCGTAGAATCTTGTGGACAGATTGTTTTGAGTTACTGTATCTATAGTGAACTGCCTTGCCGCAGTCTTCCTGATAGATTCGCCAATGCTGTTGCCACGCTTGCTTGGTGTTGATGCAGGGAGTGCAAAATCTCCGATGACTCCAGTCAGCGCGTCGATTGCATAGTCAGCTTTCTTCGGCGAAATCTGCAATCCTTTTGGCAATTTTTCTGTAGCCTTGCCGAGTTGCTTTCCGAACCACGAAGTATTCACATCGTACTGTTCCGATTTCGGCAAGTCCTCAAGGGCTTTAGGAACGATTGGTGTTCCGTACCACGTCTGATTATTCTTAATCTGTAAAGCCTGCGAGAAGACATTGCTTTCAAGCGGGTCGATTGGAGTTACTTGGTCTTTAGCGACCTTGAATGCCTCTGCCCACCCCATCTTGTTCTTGTTGAATGCATTTACAGACGGAAGACCGTATACTGCCGCAAATCTTGAACTTGGAATCTTCAGGAACTTGTCAGTCTTCTTTGCATCGCCCAAAGGGAAGATGTAGTTGTTCGCCTTGTCACGCGCCGAAATGTTCTGATAGTTCGGGTTGTCCTGAAGCATAAAGTTGTTTATCGTCTGTGCGCCTGCGCCGAGTGCAGTCGCTTTCAGAGCAAACGACAATGCAGTTTTTGCGTCTGCGTGTCGAAGTTCCGTCAGGTTTCTTGCGAATTTTGACCAACCTTGTACCGACGGATTGAAGAACGGAACGAATCCTTTGTTGAGCATTTTGCCAACAGACCCGCTTCGACCGAAGTTGACTGTTACATCAGCCGCATTCGCCGCCGCTCTGTCGCGGAGAGCCATATCCGCATCTTTAAGGCTCACTCCTGCTTTCTTGAACGTCGCCATATACTCGACGAGTCTTGGGAACAGTTCTGTGTACTCGTTGCCTATTGCGAACAGATTCTTTTTGCCCTTGCCGCTTTTGAGCGCCTTGTCGAAGTCGATGAATGTGGACTGTGATATTCCTGCGTCCTTTAGCGCTTGCGTATATTCGCCGCCAGTCGCGAGGTCTTTTAAAGCAGGGAGCATACATTCCACAAACTCTTTGGTCTGCCTCGTGTTGATGAACGCTTCAGGAAAATCTCGCATAAAGTTCTTTATCATAAAGATTGGCGAGTATTCCGTGATGAGGTTTTTGAACACCCCCGCAGGTATCGAAGCGGCATCGTTCAGTACATCTATGCCGTTGCCGAGTCTGCCGTTCTTGTACAAATCCTGAACCGCATCGTAGAACTTCTTTTCTATTTCTATTGACTTCTTTTCGCCGTCAACAAATACGTTCGCATAGAACTTGCCGTCCTTGCCTGCGTGCAGGTCGATGGTATTGTCAAGAACCTTTTCGATTCCGCCGTCAGCTTCTTTTGCAAGCTCATTTGCTATGTCCTCGCCGAATGTTCTTCTGAACAGATTGTTCATCGACATATCGCGCCAGTTCCTTGTAGTAGCATACTCAAGTTGGTCACGGACACTACGGATTGCTTGGTCGCCGCCTCGTGCCGCTTTCAAGCCCTGCGCACCCGTAACGGCGCTATCATAGACGACGCTGAAATCTTCATCCATATCTCTGCCAGTAGGGACATAGAACGGATGGTCTTTCATCCACTTGTCAGCGACATCCTGCGAGAGCAGACCTGCATCCACTCTATTCTGAAGTTCGTTCTGTGTGTACTGATATATCTCTTCAGCCTTTGCCTCAAATTCAGGATGCTTTTCAAGAAGTTTCTGCGCTTCTCGCCTGCACACTTCAGGGTCGTTCAGGCTGTCGCCGTTCTTCAGAATCGTATTGTCGAATATCGGCTTGCCCTCTTTGATTCTGTCAGGCGCGTGCTTCAGGAGCAGATACGAATCGAAGTCCTTTTCAGTTGCCTCGTCCATCCCGTCATAGATTTGCTTCAGGCTCTTGCCGTTTTCAAATGTATGACCGTTACGGGTAACCTCTCCGCTGAACCTATTGCCATTCCATTGCTGTTGATGTTCTATCACGGAACGGTTAGCAATCGTCTGATGCCGCCTGACCTTATCTGCCGCGCCGTAATCATCAAGCATCTCATCTCTTGATTTCTTGCGTGCTTCGTCTTCAAACGCAGACAGCGAGTCGGAAATCTTCGTTCTTACAGACTCCGTAAATTCTTTTATCTTTTCACGACGCGTTACTTTTGCTTTGCGCTTGTGTACGACCTCGCCAACATCTTCGATGACTCTTGGCTCTTTCTTGGTAGCAGTCTTCGGAGCAGATGTTTCAGCCTTTGTTGTCAGCGTTTCTGCCGCAGGCTTTGCGCCCTTTGCAGGAGCTTTTGGCTCTTCGCCGCCAAGAGCGGCTCTGATAGCATCCGCCTTTTCGTCAGCTTCAGTCACCATCTTTGCCTGCCGCTCTGCCGCTGTCGGTCTTGGTTTCGGTGGCTCTGCAATCGTCGCTTTCTTTACATTCTTCCTCTTGGATGCTATTTCAAGAGCCTCGGCTTCTGATTTCGCTTCGACTGTTATCTTGCGCTTTCTGCCCTTGTTGCTTTCGACCTGAACGGTGTACTCTTTCTTCTTGCTCTCATCGTATGCCTTGAGTGCATCGTTCTCTTCAGCCTTGACCTCTTTTGTTGTCGGCTCTGCCTTGACTTCGGTTTTCGGCTCTTCAGCTTTGACCTCTGCCTTTGGTGCTTCAGTCTTTGGTGCTTCAGTCTTGACTTCAGGCTTTGGCGGCTCTGCGAATCTCTTGCTCGCTTCGAGTGAATTGCGCTCTGTCATCAGGTCATCGAACCGCTGAATAAGCGCATCCTCTTCCTGCGGCGACATTCCTCTTATCCTTGCGAGTTCGTCAGACACTTCGCCGAGTTCTCTGTCGATTTCAGCAATACGTTCATCCGCTCTCCCGCGTTTTCTCACGAGGTTGTCGAGAGGTCTTTCTACATTGCCGCTCGGATTTCTTTCAGCCGCCTTTGAGAATAAGCGGTCGCTCACTTCTCTGCGCTCGTTGCCACGCAGACCGATTTCTCTCGCCCTTGCCGATTCTATGGACGGGTCAACATTCATTGCTCTTGGCGACGGTGTGACCCCTCGCATATCAATCTCGCTTGGTGGCAGAACGCCTCTGCCAATGTCGCCATATGCGCCGTCATTTACCATCGCGCGTCCGAGCGCTTCGTCTGCTTGGTTCGCCCTGCGGATAAGGTTCGGCGCATCTGCTCTTCTGACCGCATCATCGGCATTGTTCCTGACCATATCGCGGATGTTGATTCGCTCAAGCCCCTCATCAACATTGGCGCGGTTTGCCCTATTGAAAACGTCGCCTGCAAATACTCTTTCAAGCCCGCTGTCAGCGCCATTCCTGAAAAGCGGTGCGGCAGATGTCACGCCACCGAGGACTACGTTCCCTGCCGCGCTGATGCCCATATTCTTCAGGAACTCCGCAGGATTATCGCTTTCAATGATTGCGTGCGATAAGTCAGATGCAAAACCCGTTGTCACGTTGATAGCCGCATCTTCTCCGAGTGCCGCCACGAGTTTAGCCGCTCTCGCTCTTGCAAGGCGTTCTATCTCTTCTTTAGTTGCCGTAGTGCCGAGCTTGCGGAGCGCTTCTTTTTCTGCCGCTCTTCTGACAAGCCCATTCTTTGCAAGATACTCTGTAGCGCTCTCGCCAAGACGCGCTGTCGTCTTCGGTGCTAATTTTGTGACTGCCGCTTTTGATGCGCCGCTCGTAAGACCGAAGCCTAACAGAGAACCTGCCATCTCTCCTGCGAACTCTGCGCCCTTGCTCTTGTTAGCCTGATAAAGGCGCTCCGCCTCTTCGACTTCTTTGCTCTTCGGGAGCAATGCAATTCCGAGTTCTGACAGCCCGAATGTTGTGCCGCTCAATGCGCCGCGACCCGCAGACATTGCAATCGGATGTTTGAGCGTTTCGTACTTCATCACGTTAGGGTCGCTCTGATACTCGCCGCTCTTGATGCGCCGCCTGCTCTCTGCGGTATCACCGCTGTACTTCTCGTCGATGAGCGGCTTCAGTTTGTCAGCCGCCCTTGACTGATACTTGCGGTTCTCGTTGTAGGCGTTCATCTTTGCTGTGCGTGTGTCTATGTCACGCTTCGACATCGTGCCGAGCGCAGTAGACTGATGCGTGAACTTCGGTTGAGCGCTTGCCTTGAATGCGTTCTTTGCATTGAACGCGTCGGACTTCTTCGAGGTCTGTCTGTCTTTCGCCTCGGCTTTCCTGACACTTGGCGGAGTCGCCTTGAAAGCGGAGCTACTTGATTTGCTGACAGCAGACTGCTGATATTCGGTCTGCTTCTCGCCGCGCTTCTTCGCCTCTGCCTTGACGATGCTCCGCTTTACTTCTTTCTGAACGCTCTTTGAAGAAGCCCCGCCGCCGTAGTTTGTGACACGGTTGGCTTCTTTGACCTTGCTGTCTTTGCCGACAATCCAGTCCTTTATTTTTTTGAAGATGCTTTTTTTAGCCATATGTAAGTATCCTCACTTACTTGTTATCGTTGTACTGCTTAATCCAACCGATTCTCGCCTGAAGCGCCTTGACCTGACCGTACTTGGTTCTGTCTTTCGCCCAGTTCTTGTCTTTCTTTATCTTCTCGATTTTCTTCTTTATCTTTGCTATGTCGGATGTCGTTACATACTGCTCTGTGCCTGCGGCATACTGCTCAAGTTTTTGGTCACGCAGGAGTTTAGTCCATTCCTTTTGTTTCCACTCTTGGTCTTTCTTGTACTGTTCCTTTGTGAAATCAAACTCCTGCTGTTTCCACTTTTCATCACGAGCAATATCTTCAGCACGCTCACGAGCCGCACGCTCAACTTCCTCACGGTATCTCGCTTCTTCAGCCGCCCTCTGTGCAAGCGTGTCGTCATACTGAATCTGACTCTGACTCAATGCCAAGTTGTTATCCAATATGCGTTCCTCTAATGCGTTGCGAAGATTTGCGATATTGGTGTCGTATGAGTTCTGAAGCTGTGCGATTGCGGCGGCTCTTGATGCCTCGTTAGCGCCCTGATTCATAGCGTAGTTGTTCATCATTCGAGTCTGCGCCGTTTCAGATGCGCCGCCGTTAACGCCCATCGCCCTTAACTGTTCAGGCAGGGCGTTTCTCTGCCTCATATAGTTGATGTAGTTCTGCGATGCGTTACTGTCATAACTTGACTTTGTACCCTGCTTTGATGTCGCAAGCTGTTGTGCAAGCGATGCTTCTTGCTGTGCGAGAGCATTGCGTGCGCTTTCCTCATAAGCCTTTGCCAAGTCTGTATAAGGCGTTCCGCGATTGGCGTAAGCGTCCTGCGCAGGAGTCGCGACTGCCTGCTGTCGTGGTGTTTCCTGCGGAGTATTTTGCAGGTTCGCAGGCAGATTGACATTTATAGCGTTCCGTATTTGGTCTGCTGTCGCCCCCGAAGATAACAGTCCCTGAAACGCAGACGGTATCCCGACGCTTGGAGTGGTCGTCGCAGGCTTTGTTGCGCCGCTGATAGCTTTCATAGCATTGCCCGTGCCGCCTATTAGAGTGCCAGTTCCATATTTCTTTGTTGCCATCTGTAATTACCTCTTTGCGTAATTGTTAAGAACGAATGATTTGACGATTGATACGATTCCGAACGGTTCAGGTTCGTTGTTCTCAATAACGAACTGAAGCCTCTTGTATTTCTTTACTTTCTTCTTGGTGAACGCATCAAGCACTCCGTCAGACAGAGAGAACGTCGAGCCGTTGAAACGTCCGACATATACGATGTCACGCGCGTCCCTGATAAGAGTTATCTGACAGCTTGTCTGCATCGGTGGTGCAAGCGTTACCATCGTGCCTTTCTTCTGCAAGGTCTTGTAATACTGCGGTGCGCCGTCACCGTCCAATGGCGAACACCATTTGCACTTTACTGGTGTTCCCGACCAAACGTATGTCTGCGCATCCATCACGGCATTGTCGATGTACTGATACGCCTCTTCCATATCGTCGTTCCAAGTGTATGTATATGTGCCGTCCGAGAAGAACATCCTATTGCTTATGACATCAATGCTCGTTATGTTCGGCATATTGTCGAAGTAGTAGCACTCATACGAGTTGTCACCGTTCCTTGATGCTTCTTTGTGCCTGCTGTCAAGAACGTACATATGCCCATTGATAGCAAGATAGAAGTATCCGTTGAAGTTCCTGCCGACCGCCGACTCCAAGTTCGGTTCTTTACACAGAATTCTGTTTATCTTTCCGCTTCGGTTGATAGCGTATTTCTCGCTCAAGTAGTTCGAGGATATTCCGTAGATGCCCGTCCTGCTCAAGAATATCGGCTCATCATTCATCGAGCCTGATACGTTTGTTGCGACCGCACCGATGCCCGTGTTGGACGCTTTCATCGTGTACACGACCATTCCGTATGTGTCGTTGTAATTACCGCTCGCAAGATATATCGTGTTCTTACCCGTATCCTCGCCGATTATTGCAAGATAGCTCGATGTCTTGGCAAATGCCACTACATCGTTGTCAACATCGAAGTAATAGTTGTCGTCTATCTTGTACGGTTCACTTGCCCTTGAATAATATGTGTGTACTCCGTATGCGGCAAAGAGCCTTGAGTCGTACATATTGATTGCGTCTGAAGCCATCAGGCTGACCCTGCTCTGCCTGCAATATCCGTTGTAGTACACCGTACTGCCCGAAGATGCGAACTCTGTTGAGTCGAACGGTGCGTATGTAATCCTGACGTTCGGTACGCCCGCAGGAACGTCGATTGATGTTGCCGTCCTAAATCGCAGGTACTGCACATCATCGACAGCTACCGCAACATACGGTGAAGCCGTGAACGCTATCTGCCCGTCTATTACATCAGTAGTAGTATTCAGCAGATTGTCAGGTCGCCTGCATCCAACAAGTGACGTTGAAGAGGTCGTGTAGTCTGTCGTGCCTGCATACACCCACTCATAGGTTGACGGGTCAAGTACCTCGACCGTCAGGACTGGCGACATCTTTGCGCAATTCGGAATCACGAATACCGTTTCCGCCGCCGTGTCGGTCGTGACACAATACTCAACGCGTCTGAACGGCGTTAGGATGTTCACGCCCTCTGTCGCACCCGTTAGGTCTGTGCCGACTGGCAATGAAATCAGTTCCTTGCCATTAGGCTTGTACATCGTCATAACGGTCGGTATGTACTTTTCATCAGGCATATCGAGCGCAATCTTCGTTGATGTCGCATAATGCCACAAAGTTCCTGCCGATATGCCGAGAGTGCGTACCGTGTCCGTGCTTGTATCGTACTCAAGCCACTCGTTAGTGCAGAGAACGTAGAGCGATGTCTGAAACCCGAAAACGTGCTTTATCTCACCAAAATTCGTGCGTGTTGAAAGCGTCTTTGTTGTCACTTCCGAAATCTCGCCATACTGGTCAACGCTTATCTGCACCGCCGTGATGTTGTATGTTTCAGGCGTAGTGCCGAGCGCGGTCAGCTTGACAGCCCAGTCGTCGCCGTCAACGGTAGCGTAGCCGAGGTAAGCGCTTCCGATTCGTCTGTATCCGTAACGCTTTACTGGATTGCCGCCGAGGTCGGAAATCATATTCACCATTTCAGGGCTGTGCCTGCGGCTGACTTCCGTGGAATCGCTCTGATAGTCAACACCCATCAGGTCGCCGTACATCAGCGTCTTGGCGTTCTGTTGTGTAGGTATATTCTGTCTTGCCATTAGAATCCCCCTACGATTACCGCTCTTCTTGGTGTCCTTGCGTTGGTGATGAACTGGTTCTTCAGGTCATCGAACTCGTTCCAGTAAATCGTTGCTTTCGTCAGGTCATCATCGAGCCACGCATAGTGTGCCGCAAGAAGCGTATATAGCGGTACAAGTTCATCGGCTATTGAGATTCGAGCTGTGTCAGGAGTGTTTACCGTTACCTTTGTTATCTTCGGCAGGGCAATCTCTTCTCCGTCTTCGTCCACATACTCAAGGTCGAGAACCCTGCGCATATAGCCCTCTGTAGCGAGCATTATCGTGCTGTAGATTATCTCGCCCGCTCTGTTAAATGAGTTGACATAGATACGCGCATACTCGCTTTCTGCCACGTCGTCTTCCTCGAAGCCGAGGTCTGTTAATCTGTCTTTAAGTTCTTTGTATGTGATGCTCATCGTTTATCCTTTCGGTCGAGTGATTGCATAATTGGTGGACTCTGCCGACTCGAACGGCACGCATTCCTCTTGCAAGCCCATAAGAACGAGGGGCGCGTTAAACGCCCCTCTGTGTCCACTACTGTGGAAGTTCTACTACTGTGAACGAGAGTGCGGCGGATGGTGTGATTGTCACGCAGTCCTTTGCTGTTCCGCTTACGCTCTTCCAGTATCCGCTGTCAAGCACGATAGCCTTTGTCTTGCCTGCACCTACTGCTACGGTAAGAGCAGAGCCTGCGCCCTGAATGCCGTTGCCTACAGAGAAGACTGCGTTAGCCGATGCGCTACCTGCGTTGTTGATGAGAATGAGAGTCTTGTAGTCGCCGCCAGTAAGCTCGACCTTGAATGCCGCGCTGTTGGATGTAGCGGCGACTTCCTTTGCCTCGTTCAGTTTGAGAATCGGATAGCCTGATGTGCCATTCCATCTTGCGATATCTGCCATAGTATATTTCTCCTTTACTATTGCTTGGTTATAACGAGTTGACCGTCAGATTAGATGTATGCTTCGAGCATAACGAGTTCTTTAGGTCTGACAATCTTTGCGCCGTACAGCTTGAAGCCCTTAACAGCATCGCTGAATGAAGATTCAGGTCTGTAAGCCTCTGTGTGAGCCTCGGACATAGCGAGCGCGATAGCTCTCTTTGTTCTAACCTGAATGTAGTAATGCTCCTTGCTCGATACAGTCTTGTGTGCAACATTGTTGGACATCTTGATTGTCATATTGCCGTATCTTGCAACCTTACCGTTTGTCAGGTATTCGCTGTTATCAGTATCCTTTGCCTGATAAGCCTGACGGAACAGCATATAGATTGACGGTGGAACAATCATCTCAACCTCTGTAGCAGGGTTTACATCGTTCTCATACAGCTTTGCCTGAACAGCATCCATTGTTGAGAGGATGTTTGCGTTGGAAACCTGCGTTGCTCCGAATGCCTGAACGCCGATTGTGTTCACGTCAGGATGTACGAGGTTAGCGATATACTGGTCGATTTTGTTAGCAA
>Ga0326512_10002018_pt1 | contig 15175 bp, 9 predicted proteins | sample 1_2617_0518_D_FD_203652 | JGI IMG/M metagenome (GOLD analysis project Ga0326512, IMG submission 203652) | Bovine rumen microbial communities from UC Davis, California, United States - 1_2617_0518 | ecosystem: Host-associated > Mammals > Digestive system > Stomach > Rumen | place: USA: California... | reverse complement strand
AGCAATAATTCTGCTTGTAAGCAAGCTTCCAGACAGTCTTATCGCTAATATCGTTACCCTTTCAGGGATTTCTATCTCATCATGGAAAAACCCTCGGCATTTTGCCGAGAAAAAAAACAGTTACTCCGTACGAAAACGAAAACCAAAACGAAAACTCTTTAACCGTTAAACTTTAAACTTTAAACTTTACAAAAAGTGGTTTTTGTTAAAAAAAATTGACAGAAACACTTGTATTTCATTTTATTTTTGTAACTTTGCAAAAAATTGCGAATTTACTTGCACTCGACATAAAAATATCTACTAAAAATGAACTTTCTATATATGAACAAAAGAGGACATAAATGGCTTTGTGCTGCTGTGGTGGCATGGGGGATGATGCCTGCAGCGATGTGGGGACAGAGAGTTGTCACAAACATCGACAGTTGGGACTTTTCGAAGGACAAAGCAACATGGAATAAGGTTGCTGTGCCACACGATTGGGCCATCAGCGGACCGTTTGACAAGAAATGGGACCTGCAGGTGGTGGCAATAGAACAGAATGGCGAGAAAGAAGCAACAGAGAAAAGCGGCAGATCAGGCGCCCTGCCTTGGATAGGACAGGGATATTATCGCACTACGATAAATATTCCAGCAAATACAGACAACGACAAGTGCTACCAACTCTTCTTTGATGGTGCTATGGCAGAGCCGACAGTTACTGTCAACGGTAAGGCAGCAGGCTATTGGGCATACGGATACAATGCTTTTCGACTTGATGTGACAGACCTTATGAAGGCTGGCGAAAATGTTATCGAAGTAGCACTGAACAACAGAGAGGAGAGCAGTCGCTGGTACCCAGGAGCAGGACTTTACAGACCTGTAAGCCTCATAACAACGCCAAAGGCACATATCGACACATGGAGTACAGCAATACGCACAAAAGAACTGCGCCAAGGTGTTGATAATCATGGCCTTACAGAGCAACAGGCTGTCATAACCTACGAGACACAGCTATGCAAACAGGAAGGGATGCAATGGAAGGACTACGCCTTTGTGGTAGAGATACTCGACAGCAAGGGGATGTTCTATACTGGCAACCACTTCGATGTGCCAGAAGATGGCAAGATAGAGACAGAGCTGACGATGAGCAAGCCACTGCTGTGGTCGCCAGAGTCCCCTACCCTATATAAGGTGCGTTCCCGTCTGATGAAGAATAATAAGGTGGTCGATGAGACAATAACAAATCTTGGCGTCCGCACTGTCAGCGTCAGCAAAGATGGCGGGTTTATGCTGAATGGTGTTTCAAGAAAGATACAAGGTGTCTGCCTGCACCACGACTTGGGACCTCTTGGTGCTGCCATCAACAAGGCGGCATTGATACGTCAGGTAAAGCTGATGAAGGAGATGGGATGTGATGCCATCAGGACTTCCCATAATATGCCTTCAACGATGCAGATGGATGTCTGCGACAGCTTAGGAATGATGGTGATGGCAGAGAGTTTTGATATGTGGATATACCCTAAGTGTAAGAATGGCTATGCACGATTCTTCAAGGAATGGGCTGAGAAAGACATCACAAACCTCGTACTGAACCATCGCAACCACCCATCAATAGTGATGTGGAGCATAGGTAACGAGATACCAGAGCAATGGGACAAGAATGCTGGTGTGGAATGGGCAAAGAGGTTGCAGGACCTGTGCCACAAACTCGACCCTACCCGACCTGTCACACAGGGTATGGACAGAGTGGATAACGCCCTGAACAGCGGCTTTGCAGAGGTGATGGATGTAGTGGGCCTGAACTATAGGACACACAAATATGATGCTGCATACAAGAAAACCACAAAGGGTTTTATCCTGGGTTCCGAGACAGCCTCTACTGTCAGCTCGCGAGGGGTGTATAAACTGCCCTACAAAACCACTAATCATGGGGTTTATGGCGATGGACAGTGTTCTTCATACGACAACGAATGGTGTTCTTGGAGCAACCTGCCTGATGTAGATTTCGAGAATATGGACGACCTGTCCTGGACAATAGGACAATTTGTGTGGACAGGTATCGACTACCTTGGAGAGCCAACACCATACGACCTCTACTGGCCAAGCCGCTCGTCATACTTTGGCATCTGCGACCTTGCAGGACTGCCAAAAGACAGATACTACCTGTATCGATCAGTATGGAACAAGGATTCGCATACTCTGCATATAGCACCACACTGGTCTTGGGGCAAGGAGATGATAGGAAAGACTGTTCCTGTGCAGGTTTATACTGATTTTGACGAGGCAGAGCTGTTTATCAATGGAAAGTCACAGGGTAAACGCAAGAAGGACAACACTACAAATCCGAATGCCGGACAGGAGAGTACCAATCCTAACGGCAAGAAAGCTGCTGCACCTAATCTGGACAGATATCGCCTGCGTTGGATGGATACGAAGTATGAACCAGGCGAGATAAAGGTGGTGGCTTACGACAAAGACGGAAAAGCCTATGAGGAAGTGGTGAAGACTGCAGGAAAGCCTGAAAAACTGAAGATGGAGGTATGGACAGCAGGCAAGCAGCTGAAGGCAGATGGCAATGACCTGGCATACATCACGATCTCTATGACAGACAAAGACGGCAACCTATGCCCTAATGCCAATGACGAACTGACCTTCAAGGTGGAGGGAGAAGGTGCTTTCAAGTGCGTCTGCAACGGCGATGCCACCTCGTTAGAGGTATTCACAGAGCCACAGATGAAACTGTTTAACGGCATGCTGGTGCTGACAGTACAGAGTACTGACAAAGCAGGAAAGATGAAAGTAACAGCAAGCACTAAGGACGGCAAAATAACAGAAAACGTTACAATTAACACCAAATGATTTAGAAACAAAAACCCCAAAAACCCCATTTCTGAGATAGAAACTCTATCGAGTTTTTAACGCTATCAGCAATAATTCTGCTTGTAAGCAAGCTTCCAGACAGTCTTATCGCTAATATCGTTACCCTTTCAGGGATTTCTATCTCATCATGGAAAAACCCTCGGCATTTTGCCGAGAAAAAAACATTTATCAATCAACAGGAAAATATTCAATGTTCACTCAGCAGAGGTTTTTCTGCAAAGCAGGGTTTTTCTTTTTGAGGTTTGTAATAACGACAGTTATGTGGTAAGGGATGTGACTTGGGCGTAAGAGCTCGCTCTTAAAGACAAAGGCATAGCACTTAACGCAAAAGTTCCGAAGGAACTACAAAACTCAAAAAGGGTTTTTATGGTTTTTGTCAAAAGAAAAAAGAAGATAATTAACTCTAGAATAAACAATATGAAGAAGATTACACTTTTTGCTGCGTGCTGTATGCTGCTGCCGCTTTCGCAGAAAGCTGTGGCACAGAGCGAGATTTATCCGCAGCATTTTAACCTCAATGAGGTAAATGTTACTAACGGTCCACTGAAGGTGGCACAGGATTTAAACTTTAAGACCCTGCTGGCATACGATGTTGACAGGCTGCTGACACCATACGTGAGACAGGCAGGCCTCAACACCGGTGACTATGCCAACTGGACTACCTTACACCCCAACTTCGAGAACTGGGGCTCTGGCAACTTCCGCCTTGACGGACATGTGGGAGGACACTATCTCACAGCATTGGCGCTGGCTTATGCCGCTTGCCACGAGAGTGAGACAAAGGCACAGCTGAAGAGTCGCATGGACTATATGCTAAAGGTGATGAAAGACTGTCAGGATGTCTTCAATAGCAACACAGCAGGACTGTATGGCTACATAGGAGGATACCCCAGCAACTCCCTGTGGACAGATATGTATGCAGGAAATATGACAGAATTCAACAATGCCAGAGGAAATGTGCCCTTCTATGTACAGCATAAGGTGATGGCAGGTCTCAGAGATGCCTATCTGTATGGCGACGGAGAAACTGCAACAACAGCAAAGGCGATGTATATAAAGATGTGTGACTGGGCCATCAACCTCGTTGCAAAATTCAACACAACGGCAATGCAGGATATTCTGAATACAGAACATGGTGGAGTAAACGAGGTATTGGCTGATGCCTATAAGATTACAGGTCAGGCAAAATATCTCGACGCAGCAAAGAAATACAGCCATACCACAATGATAAACGGTATGCAGACAGTCAGCACATCCTTCCTGGATAACAGACATGCCAATACACAGGTGCCAAAATACATAGGTTTTGAGAGAGTAGCACAGGAGGATGCTACGATGACGAACTACACCACAGCAGCAAGGAATTTCTGGACGGATGTGACAAGCAACCGTACTGTCTGCATCGGTGGTAACTCCATGAATGAATGGTTTATGGCAGCATCAGCAGCAAACAGATATGTCAACGAATGTAACGGACCAGAGAGCTGTAACTCGAACAATATGCTGAAACTCTCAGAAAGCCTCTTTGATGCAACCCACGATAGTAAGTATGCAGACTTCTATGAGGGTACGATGTATAACCACATCCTCTCTACGATAGACCCTGTGACAGGCGGATATGTATATTTCACGCCACTGCGCCCACAGGCTTACCGTATATATAGTAAGGTGAACCAGGATATGTGGTGCTGCGTAGGAACAGGTATGGAGAACCACTCAAAGTATGGACACTTCATCTACACACATGATGGCAGCAGCACACTGTATGTGAACCTCTTCACACCATCAACACTGGAGAACAAAGACTTCGCCCTGACACAGGAGACGAATTTCCCTTATGAGCAGCAGACAAAGCTGACAATAGACAAGGGTGCTACCTATACCATCGCTATCAGAAAGCCATCATGGGTAGGCGAAGGATTTGCCATCAGCCTCAACGGTACACAAGTAGCTACAACAGACATCACAGAAAAAGACGGTTACTGCTTTATCAGCAACACTTGGCAGAAGGGTGATGTGATAACCGTCAATCTGCCTATGACGCTGAGATATGAGCAATGTCCTAACCTGAAGGAATATATCGCCTTCAAATATGGCCCTATCCTCTTGGGAGCACCTACAACATCAAGCAATCCAGGGGATGCTGATTATGAGGCTCTGCAGCACGAATATGCTAAGGGAGAACGCATGGGACATGCTGAGGACAGCTATACCACGACAAAGTCTCTGGCTACTGCCCCACTCCTCATTGGAGACAGAGCAGAGGTGCTGAAGAAGATTACTCCAAAGGGAGACCTCACCTTCACCATTGACGCAAGCAGAGAGGGTTCCACATGGGAAAAACTGACCTTGGAACCATACTTCGCTATACACCACTGCAGAGTGATGAACTACTGGTATCAGGCAACGCAGGAGGAGTATGACAACAGCGACTGGGCAAAGGCAGAGAAAGCAAAGGAAGAACTCGAAAAACGTACTATCGACTTCATACGCACAGGAGAGCAGCAGTCAGAAGCTGGAGTAACAAGTTATTCTGCAGGCTCTACTGTTGGCACCTTCAGGGATGAGGTATATCGTGATGCACAGAGAGACGGATGGATTCAGTATATCCTCACCAACCACGATAAGGTAAAGGAGAATGTAGGTCTCGTATGTCGCTTCCAGACAGCTGATGCAGGACGTAAGGCAACAATATATGTTGAAGGCAAGCTGATTGACACCTATACTATTCCTTCTTCTTTCAGCACACAGGATGGCAGCGGTTTCTTCAACAAGGAATGGGCTATACCGCAGTCAATACTGCTGAACAGCGACGGAACACCAAAGCAAACCCTCACCTTCCGCATACAGGCTGACCAGGGTACTATATGCCCAGGAGTCTATTACCTGAGACTTACAAAGGGCTGTAAAGAGGTTGATAAGGAGAATCTTGGCACCGATGTCACCTCCACATACATCAAAAACCCGTCTTTTGAGGCTGACGGTAATACCTCAAATGTTGTAAAAGTGCCGGTTTCATGGGCTTTGAGCAATACCAGTCTGACTTGGTATGGTATTAACGTAAAGAATACATGGGATGATAATCCTACTGACGGCACACATCTCTTTGGCGTATGGAACGGAAGCAGCGTACCAGTGGCAATATCCCAAAGCGTTACCCTGCCACAGGGAAAATATGTACTTAGCGTAGATATGCATGCTTCAAACCGCAGCAATGCAACACGTCTGGGAAACCAACGAGTCTTTGCCAAGGACTGTAACGGATTTTTCAAGGATCAGTGTATTGCCGGTGTGGGAGATGACTACCCTATGCAGACAATATACGTAACCTTCACCGTTGAAGACGAGAGTGAGACAATGGATTTAGGCGTTGCCACTTCTGATGCTCCAGCAGAGACATGGTTTAAGATTGACAACTTCAGACTATACCAGAATGCGCTACCAACTGGTGTGAAGATGGTATATAATAAGGTAAGAGGTAAGAATTCTGACGGAGCATTCTACGATCTTTCCGGAAAACGCACTAATGCCAAGGCAAAAGGCATCAAAATAAAGCAGGGAAAAAAGTACGTAAACTAAGTGCTATCCCGTCATCGTTATTAGAAGCTGTGGTATAATCTGCCACAGCTTTTATGCTTTCTTCAGCATTACCCATAGCGACACCGATGCCGGCCTTCTCTAACATAGAGACATCATTATTGCTATCACCAAAAGCTATGACATCCTGCATAGGGATACCAAGATGGGCAGCAAGATCTTCCAAAGCAGTCCCCTTGTCAATGCCTAACGGCAGACATTCTATGAAATAAGGAGTAGAATGACAGATATACATATTTTTGAGGGATGCCTGCATCTGTTCCTCTAAGGCAAGACGAGCCTCCGGAGGCCCTACCATAAGGCATTTATGAAGAGGACGAGGGGTATCAGCAACAAAATCCTTAACACCTTGCACCCTCATATTGTTATTTCGAGAAGAGATAGCGACATAGGGATTGTCCGGATGTTCCGTATAGATGGTATCCTCGTAATATGTCATTAGGGTAAAACCAAACTCATCCTGAAATGCCTTCAACAGAGGCAGAGCCTCTTCCGGAAGGGTTTTCTCCACCAAAACCTCTGGAGCGCCTTTGCCATCAACAGCAGGAATCTCGATATATCCACCATTATAGCACAGCAGCAATACCTCACCACCTATCTCACGTGCCAAGGGACGCATACCGAAGGGAGGACGCCCTGATGCCAAACACAGCTTTACGCCATGCTGCTGAACAGTACGCAGGGCTTCCATAGTGAGAGGAGTGATTACCTTATCGTCATTTGTCAAAGTGCCATCAAGGTCGAAGGCGAGTAACTTATAATTGTACATTGAAAATGAAAATCGGAAATTGAAAACTGCTGCAAAAGTACTATTTTTTTCAATTATATTTGTCATTTCACTCGTTTTTTCGTAACTTTGTGCCCAATTTTGAAAGAAAGCGCAAAAATATTATTACTATTTGTCTTCATCTTTCTTTGTAACATCATAGCAAAGGCAGATGACGAAATCTTTTCGTACGAAAGCGATCACTACATCATCAACGTAGAGGCGCTGCATCCTGACAGCGAGATGACACTGATGGATGTACTGCTGGTATGTCCTGATTTCATTACTACAGACGGCAGGAATCTTGTCGGCAAATATGAATTGTGCGTAGATAATGTAGCACACAATATGGACGTTGAGACTTTTTTTCAAAATGTCAAGGCATCCGAATTGAAGGAAGTGCATGTATATAACTTTGGTTCTGTCTCCCAGGGAAGCAATGGACTGTATGGAGTTGTTGATGTCTTTTATAAAACGCCAACATCACCCGGTACCAGCGGAAAAGTGGCAGTGGAAGGCAGCACATATGGAAATGGAAAGCTATATGCCGACGTAACGACAAGCAGCAAAAATATTGAAATAAAGGGGTATGCCCTTACCAGTCTGAAATATGGTAAGGCATCTACAGACGACATTGATTACTTCCGCTCCAGACGAGCTGTGGAGAATGCACATTTCAGTCTAAAATGGGATATCAGCCCAAAAGACAATCTGATGATAAAGGCTTATCAACAGTTCTATGACTACAAGGAACGCTCCCACATCATTGAAGATGACGAGAACAGCACATTTCCCATACTTGAACGATATGGAGATTTCGTAGCAAAATACACCAGGATTCTCAATGATAATGGAGCAGAATTTTGTACAGAGGCTTGTGGAGATTATCTAAACCTGCATGAGGGAGAACTGAAGGTTCGTGATACATACCCATATTTATATGCAGAATTCAGCTCCCCACTTTTTACTGAAGACCTACAAATAATGGTCGGATGGGAAATAGATTACGATAATTACTGGGTAATAGACTATAATCGCCAGCAGTATCTGGAAAATCAGTTTTACATGCAGCTTAACTACACCCATGGGCCGTGGAGTATTACTATAGGTGACAGATTCAATCACTTTAATCACTGGAGTCACTCATTCAATCCAGGCGATGAAGAGTTCCGCACCTCTAATTCAAAAAACATCAACTGCTTTCAAGCCAGTGTGGGATATAAAGTAAACAGGCACTTAATACAAGGGTCGTTCAGTCATGACTTCTATCTTCCAACTGCTGATGAGATATATCTTGACATCTCTGCCTTAGAAAAAAGAAAATTCTATCCAAAGACCAACACTATCTGGAACACTGAAGCCATGTACACCTATCAGCATAAGAACATCATGTCTTCATCCAGTGTATATTATTCATGGATGGATGACTCATTTCTTCCAAAAGAGCAAAAGATAGGTTTCCGCACATCACTGACATGGAGGACTGGAATTCTTCGGTTAACAGCAGGAGCTGATTATTATCATATTAAGACGGAATTCGGTGGGTTAGATACAAATATACACAATAACTGCATCAACCTGAAACTGGCTCCCACCCTATTGCTGGGACATGGATTTAGGATTTCATCAGTATTGCTTTACAACAATAAGCAGTCATTATCTCTCAACCCATCACATCTCTATGCTTCAGTAAAAGTAAACAAGGACTTCGGAAAGCATCTTAATGTATATGCCGACTTCCGCGATATTGCCGGAATGCCTTCGTTTCCGATACTAAACCTGCAAGAGAATTATTACAATCGCGCACTTACCATGGGTATGACATATAGATTTTGATATTAGAAAATTTACCACAACAAACGCATTATGACTATCAATCAACTTCTCCGCTCATCATTTCTTGCCGGTGTCTGCATCGGCATTGCGGGCTTTGGCTATCTGGCTTCTAAGGATATAATAGGAGCAGTACTCTTTGCCTTCGGACTTCTCACAGTTGTTCATTATGCCTTGAAATTGTACACTGGCACTGCAGGATTTATTGTAAAGGGTGAGGTGGGACAGCTCTTTCTTATCCTTTTAGGTAATCTGTTAGGTTGCTTATTTGTTGCACTTATTGCACGCTGTTCACCTATGCCACTTCAGGAAACAGCACAAGCTATTCTGTCTGGACGACTGGCAACAGGTCCACTGAAAGGAGGAGTCCTGGCTATAGGATGTGGATTTATCATGACAACAGCAGTTACCTTTGGAAGAAATCAACAGAATCTGCCTCTGCTATTCGGAGTACCACTCTTCATTACCTGTGGTTTTCCACACTGTGTAGCAGATGCTTTTTACTATATGTGTGTACCGGTAGAATACCTATCAGAACATGCTGTAGAGGTGCTAATATTCTATGTCAGCATCGTCATAGGCAACTTTATCGGGTGTAACCTGTATAGGGCAACGGTTAACGGTTAAAGGTTAAGGGTTAGAGGTTAAGGGTTAGAGGTTAAGGGTTAAAGGTTAGAGGTTAGAGGTTAAAGGTTAAAGATAAAAAAATTGAGGATGGGGAAAGCCCCATCCTCTTTCTTTTTACCCAAAAGGATTATACCTGAAATAAAACCTACTATATTCTACTTTTTGTTATCCTTTTTATTTTTCTTATTATCTTTACTTTTTTCTTTGTCGTTATCTTTTTTGTCTTTCCAATCAGCAGCCTTGAATCCTACACCTGGACGCTGTCCACGGAAGCCATGATGCATCATAGGAGTACGACGCTTTGACCACTGACCCATTCTACGACCATTCATTCTCTTGTGCATAGCACGATGCTGCTTCATATAAACCTGTGCCTCAAGATACTGAATGTATTTCTCATCACCAAGGGTCTGACGGAGTTCCTTGCGGAAATTCTCGTGATACTTCTTTCTCAACTCCATTACAGTCTTCATAGTTGCAGAGTCTATGTAGCACTTCTGCTGACAACAGTTATCCTTGCAACAATTATCCTTGCAACAATTATCCTTGCAGCATTCCATCTTTCCACACTCCTGATTCTTTTGTGGCTGAGGCTGTGCCGATACCACCATACTCATTGTAAAGCACACTAGTGCAATAATAGTCTTTTTCATTTTTACCTTATTTTTTATTGAACTCACTTATGTGACGTAGTAAATGTAAAAAAGGTTTATTCGGGAATTTCCTATTATGGGTAGGCATTTTCCCCAAAGGAGTAGGAAAAAATACTTTCGAATTCCTAATTCTTGCCGTATCTTTGCAGTCGTAAACAAGAAACAAAACGAAAAAGTTAAACCATATTAATTATTATAGAAAGGAGAAAAGTTATGAAAAAGATGTTATTTAGCCTCATCGTTATCTCAATTTTAGGTACAGGCACAGCTTTAGCACAGCGTCGTAGTGGTCACAGTAGTCACGACATACAGGGTGGACGGCACGATGTAGTTCGTACTGAAGCATGTAGGAATTATGGTGGCGGAGGATATCGGGAGACCTATGTAAGGGAATACAACTATGGTCACAGAGGGCCTGTACACCCTACGTATGTACATCATCGCTCCTACAGGCCTATTCACCATTGTCCTCCTCCACGCCCTGTATACCGCGAGAGAGTAATCGTTACACCTGCCCCAGTAGCTTATTCTTATCCCTGTCCTCCTCCACCAGCACCTGTAGTTGTTGTTGAGCCAACACCAGTTCCAGCTGCCATTTCAATAGGAGCACTGGCAGGAGCTCTCATCGGTGGTACCATCGCCGCAGCAGCATGCAGATAATTTTCTTCAAAAAAACGAAATTTGAGGTTTCGCAAGTGTTTTTCACCTGCGAAACTTTTACTTTATGTGACATTTTATGAATAAAATAGCACAAAACAAACATCAGATTTGTTTTTTTTTTGCAAAAAATTTGCATTTTAAGAAAAAAACACTAATTTTGCACCCAAACAAACCTATATTAAAAACTTATACAATATAATCCATTATGAGAAAGAACATTTTCTCTTTACCAATTTTGCTGTTTTTTTGCATATTCAGCAGTTCGATTTATGCTCAAACAGATTTAACAGGTGCCACTGTGACGCTGTCGTCAACAGAATACGAATATGATGGCACAGCAAAGGAGCCTACAGTTTCTGGTGTCAGAAAGGGAACGAAGAGATACAATAATCTTAAAGTAGGTACGGACTACGATATTACTTACGAAAACAATATCCATGCTGGTATAGCCATTGCTACCCTGACTTTTAAAGGTGATTACACTGGCGTAGCCACCAAGGATTTTAATATCAATCCAAAAGATTTGAGTAAGGAGGTAACACTTGAATTGGATGCGTATGAATATAATTACGATGGCACAGCAAAGGAGCCTACAGCTTCTGAGTTGTATTATGGTGAAATAAAATTAATAAGTGGTGTTGATTATGATCTTACTTACAATAACAACATCAATCCAGGAACGGCAACTGCTAAAGCTTCTTTCAAGGGAGATTATTCAGGTGCTGCGACAAAGGATTTTAAGATTATTGACAGTGGAATCGTGCCTCCTTCTTCACTTACGGTGAACTATTACGACAGAAGTTTGTCAACCCCAGAGGTAGAGACAGAAATGACCTACAATGAATTCCTGGCATTGCTAGAGAATTTCCCTAATGCTATTGCTATCGCGCCACAGGGCTTTGACGTATGGCCTTTGGACAAAAAACATATTGTTGTAAGGGGCGAAAACGAATGGAGCCACACTTGTAACAGTTTCACATTGACTGACAAAGTAGATTTCTATTCTTCCGTTTCTTTTACTGCAAAGACATTCTCTTATACCCGTGACCTTGTTGAAGGGTATAATACCGTTTGTCTTCCTGTTGGACTCGGTGAACTAGATATCCCTGCAGAAGCTGGAATATACTTGTATCTTGCTACATCAGAAAGCCAAAATCAAATTTACTTCCTGAAATTCCAGGAAGTTAGTCCTGGCTATGCATGGCTGATGAAAACTCAAGAGGCATGCACATGGAATCTGGTACTATCCGATGCAAGAATAGAAAAGACTGCTTCGGAATCAACTTGGAGTAGTGTTGGTGGTTTGGATTTTGTCGGTTATATGTCTGGCACATACGCACTTACATCAAAATACAAATACGATGAAGAGCACCCTTACTATGGGTTACGCAATTCCGACAACATGTTTGCACCTTTGGCAAATACATTGTCACCTTTCCGTGCTTGTATTTCGATTCGTGACATTGTCACCTCGGAAGCCAGATCATTTGGAATATCTACTGTTGGCTCTATAACAGAAATAGATAATGTAAAGGCACAAACAGAAAATAAGAAAATACAGCATAACGGTAAATTTGTTAAGGACGGAAAGATTGTTATCTTCAAGAATGGTAAGACATACAATATTTCCGGCGCAGAAATGAAATAAAACAAAAGGTTAAGGAGAAACAAAATATGAAAAATATATTTCCATTTGTCTGCACAGCCCTAATAGCTGTTGGATTTGTAACCAGTTGTGGTAGTGATGATGATTCCACCACAAACATCAGCGAAACCACATCATATGATGCACGACACAATATTGTAAATGCCAACAAACTGGAGGAAAGTGGCTTAATAACCTTCAGCGAAGACCTCACTTCTGCCACAGCAAGGTTTGCTGCTAATAATGCAGAAAACATGAGATTAGCAATGGTACTTGCTGGTACTAATGGTAAGAAAATTGCAGAGTATCCTGCACTCTTTTCTGAGATAGATAAGATGTATCATGTTAACCTCACAAACCTTTCCCCAGGAAACATATATTTCTACCACATTGTAGCTTACGATGCTGATGGCAATTATGTAAGCCGTGCCAACGAAGGTTCGTTCACATTACCACAGTTGGATGGACCGGCAGCCCTTACAGGCCTCGTTGCACATGCACCAACGGATATTGCATTTGCATATAACAATGGAGGCACGTTATATGGAGAACCTACAGGATATATCACGGGCGATGCCATTACCCCAGCTGTTGAGTATTCCATTAATGGCGGAGAAGACTGGATAAATGCCACAGATTATGGTATCATAGAATATCTCCCTATAGGAAAAGTCCTCGTACGTATAGCAGCAACAACATCAAGGATGGCGGGAGCATCTGTTGAACTCACTATACCTGGCAATACAGACATAAGCGGTGAAGGCGGCTACTCAGAAGGTGAGAATGCAAGACAAGCCTCTATAACCAGATAAAAGTCAAACAGCATATTCAAATCCCCAACTGGCACAACGGTTGGGGATTTTTTTTTACAATACAATTTGTAACTGAGCTTCTATCAACGTCTTTGTAGTAGATTTCTTCGTTGATGTTGCAGAAGTATAGGTAGTACTGACTTTACCAGTCGCTGTAAGCCATTTTGTCAGTAACCCTTTTACCATCAACGCACCATGCATTCCCCTACCCCAATATGACGGATAACTGGAATTATACATCAAGCCCTTCTCATAGGCATACATACGACTATCATACCCATCAGTATTGAAAAAAGCCCCCATACCATAAATATTCCATCGCTCAGACATCTTATAACCAGCACTACCAGAAACAATAATGCCATTGCTACGTTCTTTCGTTTTTTTCACTATAGAACCCTCAATATGACTCCTCAACTGCCATCTCGTTCCAGCATAGTTTGCTATCACACGTATTTTATGGCTGTCATCATCCTTCGTCTTATACCTATATCGAGTTGACAACGTCCAGTTTTTTCCCATATCCACTGTTGCCTGTATGCAATTGTCCCACGAATAAGTTCCTGGCCCATGATGATACCTATACCACGCGAAATAGGCATAATCAGTATAAAAATCCAATGTCAGATTCGGCGACAGTTCATAATGCAAACCACCATATATACCGCTTTCGTTTGTTACGTTAGAATTCTCACCAAAGGCTTTGCCATAAAAGGTTTGATATCGATATGAATAATATCGCTGTACTGCTGACAAGGTTATCTTTCCATTAGCACGCCATATTAAACTGTTCAAAGTAGCTATTGGGGTGCCATCGCTCTTTGATTTACCATATCGGGTATTATCAGCACGTCCGGAATAAGCCGTTTCGCCTATAAAAGAAAGAGATCGCCATCTCAAACGATAGTCAACACCGATATTGTAAGTACCATTACCACTAGGATAGTAAAATCGATATAACTGTGAAGTAGAAAGATTCTTCTTTGTATAGATAGGGTTTAGAAGGTTAGAAAACTTAGCATAAACAACTGAGGTTCCTACACTCCAATCAAAATCGCCACCAACAGTTTTGCCATATCTCACATGTGCACCAGTCGTAAAGATGCTAATATTGTTTTTCTTCTCTATTTCATTCTTTGTCCTATGATAACCTGTCGTTATTATTGTTGACATAGAATTATCAGCATTTAGCGTTGCATCGGCATTACGATAAGACACAAATGCTGAGATAGAGAGGTTACAAGGTAACTGAAGAGCAACAGCACCTCCTTGAAAATATTTCTCGTCAGAAGTGCCACTATAGGGGCTAAAAACACTACTTATACGACCTATTGCAGACAACATATTCTGTTTACTGAGGGTATAAGTATTATTCATCGTAAGTCCCATACCGAATTGGCCACGAAACGTTCCAAGTATTATCTGCTTAAAAATACCCAGCTTACGAATTGACAGATTATAGGTATAGGAGTCGTAGCCCCACCTGTTATTTTGTGTAAAAAAAGGTTCCCCTACACTTTTCCCTCCAGTGAAATTAAACTTCACATTTTCGCCCATTCCAACGGAATATCTCAGGCTATGTTTGGTATTATCACCCAGGTAAGTTTCATCTTTTTCATAGGTAGGAAAATTACCAGTTAGAAGAATACGATGCTTCAAATGACGTATCCCATATTTTAATGCCTCACGGCTATACCATTTACGCGGCTCTACTTCCGCCACA
>Ga0326512_10002017_pt1 | contig 15177 bp, 8 predicted proteins | sample 1_2617_0518_D_FD_203652 | JGI IMG/M metagenome (GOLD analysis project Ga0326512, IMG submission 203652) | Bovine rumen microbial communities from UC Davis, California, United States - 1_2617_0518 | ecosystem: Host-associated > Mammals > Digestive system > Stomach > Rumen | place: USA: California... | reverse complement strand
AACAACGCTATCAGGGCTTCGACCCCCGTTCGTCAGAGAGCTATATCATGTTCGAGTTCATGCAGGATCGTAACATGGCACAGAGCGTAGAGTTGGCCAAATATGTGCAGCGTCGCACCTGTGCTTCAGCAGGTCGTCAGAACAAGGGGGTGAAGCAGGCTGGATTCCTGGTGCTCCGTGAGACGTCGATGCCTAGCTGTCTGATAGAGCTCGGCTTCATCTCGACACCCGACGAGGAACGTTTTCTCCACTCAGCGAGTGGGGTGGAGCAGTTGGGACGTGGCATCTATCAGGCCTTCCTAGACTATCGTAACAAGTACGACAAGAACATCACCGTACCCTTTAAGGTTGAGGCACAGCAAGAGGTGGAGATTCCTACCGTAGTTCCTCAGAAGGAGACGCCTGCTCCTGTAGCAGTGCCCCAGAAGGAGGAACTCGCTCCTGTGGCAGAGGCCCAGAAGGAGACACCTGCTCCAGAGCTGGCGCAGGAAACTGTCAAGGCCGTTGTCGAAACACCCCAAGTTGCTGAGCCTGTGGCACAAAAAGACACCGTCAAGGTTGCGGCTCCTGTCTTTAAACTCCAGATTCTGGCCAGCTCAGCCCGACTGAAGCCCCAGTCTGCCCAGTTGAAAGGTCACTCGGAGGCCACCTGCTATGAAGAAGGTGGACTGTATAAATATACATTGGGAGCTTCAGAAGACTATAATGAGATAGCCCGACTGCGCAAGACGCTTCAAAGTCAGTTCCCACAGGCTTTTATCATCGCCTTTAAGGACGGTAGAAAGATGGATGTACGCGAGGCCATCAGCGAGTTTAAGAATAATAGAAATAAAAAATAAGAACGATGAAATTCTTTACTAAGGAAGTGAAAATAGCACTTACCGCCATTGTCGGTATCGTGGTTCTGTTCTATGGACTGCAGTTCCTGAAAGGACTTAACGTCTTTTCAAGTAATGCCTCCTACTATGCAGCCTTCGATGATGTCAGCGGACTGTCTGCATCTTCTCCCGTCTATGCCAATGGATATAGGGTAGGTGTCGTCAAGTCGCTGAACTATGACTATAACCCCCAGGGTAAGATCGTAGCCGAGCTGGATCTCAACAAGAATATGCGCGTGCCTCGTGGCTCACACGCCGAGCTGGCCAGTGACCTGCTGGGAAATATCAAGATCAACCTGATATTGGGTGAAGATCCCGTCAACTATATCAGTCTGGGCGATACCATCAGTGGAGACCAGGAAAAAGGTGTGATGAGCAAGGTGGGTGACATGATTCCACTCATCGAGAACATGCTGCCTAAGCTCGATTCTATCATGTCGAGCCTGAACACCCTATTGGCTGACCCTGCCCTGCGCAACACGCTGCATAACGTGGAGGGAATGACGGGTAACCTGAATGCCACCAGTGCGGAACTGAAGACGCTCTCAGCTTCACTGAACAAAGAGGTGCCTGCCCTGATGACCAAGACGAGCGGTGTGCTAGACAACACGCAACAGCTGACGGGTAATCTGGCTGCCATTGACATCGCTGGCATGACTGCCAAGGTGAACGAGACATTGGCTAACGTGCAACAGATGACGGACAAGTTGAACAGCAACGAGGGTACCTTAGGACTTTTGATGCGTGACCCCACGCTCTATCAGAACCTGACGTCGACAGTCGCTTCGGCTGACTCATTGCTGACAGACCTGAAAGCTCATCCAAAACGCTACGTACACTTCTCAGTTTTCGGCAGAAAAAACTAATATAAATTTAGTCTAATTTTGATTTTGTCTAAATAATAAGGGCGGTGCGAAATTATTTCCACACAGGCATTCCAACTGCTTGATATACTAGCGGTTTGTGGCTTGTGAAAAAGATGGAAATGCACAGTGGAAATGGGGTGTGCATAGATGTGTAAACGCTTGATATTCAGCGGGGTGAATTTTTACAAGTAGGTATTTGTAATCTGTGACTTTCCAAACCTTTTAAAGTCCCTAAAATAAGCATGTTACGACGTCTTGTATATAACGTGATAAAAAATACAAATTTGGAGGATTGAGAAAAAATTGCGACCTTTGCAATCGAAAACAATAAACGCAGACCAAATAGTCTTATTAATAATTAAAAAGGTATAACACCGCATGGTAAATGATCCAAAGGTGCTTTGGGACAACTGCCTTCATCTGATTAAGGAGAACGTCACTGAGCAACAATACAAAACCTGGTTCGAGTCTATCGTCTTCGAACGCTTCGATGCCGACAGCCGGACTCTTCTCGTACAAGTGCCGAGCATGTACGTGTACGAGTATTTGGAGCAATACTATGTGGGATTGCTGAGCAAAGTGCTGACACGCTGCTTCGGACAGAGTATCCAGCTGACCTATCGCGTCATCACAGACCGCCAGCATAATATTGGTCAGAAGATTGAGGGTGAGTCGGCCGTAGATATTGAATCGACACCTGTCACCACCCGAGCTAACAAGGCACCAACGGTATTGGATGCTGTTCCACAGGACTTGAATCCTCAGTTGGATATCCATAAGACTTTCCAGAACTTCATCGAGGGCGACAGCAACAAGTTGCCACGTACCGTAGGTATGTCTATCGCTGAGCATCCGGGTAAGTCGACATTCAATCCATTCTTCGTCTATGGACCATCGGGATGCGGTAAGACACACCTGATCAATGCCATTGGTGTGCATTGTAAGGAGATGTACCAGCGTAAGCGTGTGCTCTATGTGTCAGCCCGCTTGTTTCAGGTACAGTTCACGGATGCGGTGCGTCAGAACACGGTGAATGAGTTCATCCAGTTCTATCAGAGCATCGATGTGCTCATAGTCGATGATATACAAGAGTGGGCAACGGCAGCTAAGACGCTCGACACCTTCTTCCATATCTTCGACCACTTGTTCCGTCTGGGCAAGCAGATCATCTTGGCCTCTGACCGTCCTCCTGTCGACCTGTTGGGTGTGAAGGACCGTCTGCTGACGCGTTTCTCCTGTGGCCTGATTGCTGAATTGGAGCAGCCTAACGTACAGCTGTGTGTTGATATCCTGAATGCAAAGTGTCGTCGTGATGGCTTGAAGATTCCTGAGGATGTCATCCAGTTCATCGCTGAGACAGCCAACGGATCGGTGCGCGACCTAGAAGGTGTCATCAACTCGCTGTTGGCTTATAGCGTGGTCTATAATTCCAATATCGATATGCGACTGGCTGAGCGTGTCATCAAACGTGCTGTGAAGGTGGATAACCATCCGTTGACCATCGATGATATCCTGGATAAGGTATGTACTCATTACAATGTCAGCCAGCAACAGGTTGTCAGCCGTTCACGCAAACGAGACTATGTATTGGTGCGTCAGGTGTCAATGTATCTGGCACAGAAGTACACCAAGATGCCTGCCGGACGCATCGGACAGCTCATCGGAGGTCGCGACCACTCTACTGTCATCCATAGTTGTTCGAACATCGTGCAGCGCCTGAAGGTAGACAAGGCTTTTGTCGCTGAGCTGAACAGTATTGAGAATTCCTTCAAGCTGAAGAAATAAAAAATCGGACGACCTCCAGAAGGCTGTCCGATTTTTGATTGTATTTTAATGTGCTAGTTATCTGATGATAATTCCTCCGTTGGGTTGCATCACCACTTTCACTTGCTGCTTCTTGTCGATTTTGAGCTGCTTTAGTTCGGCATACCCTTCTTTGTTGTCAGTATAGTAGCTGACAGTCTGACCCGACTGGAACATAGGCAGTTGTAAGGTGAGTTTCTTGGCTTCTTTCTCCGCATTCAGTCCGGCAATATACCATTGGTTGCCATGACGACGGGTCAATACCACATAACGGCCTGGATAGCCGTCGATGTAGCGTGTCTCATCCCATGTCGTGGGCAGCTGACGCAGGAAGTCAAGTTCCACCTGAGGCAGTTCCGTCAGGTTGTTGGGTTGTAGGGCAACGCATTGGATGCTGGTCTGGATGGTAATACCTGCCGCCATCTCGAACACGTCGGTCGTCTTACGGGTGTGGCGACTCTTGTTGTCTTTGCTCATGTAACGGTTCATGATGGTTCCTCCCCAGTCCATTGCTGCTGTCGCATTACGACAGAAGGGGTGGAGCGTCAGGTCGAAAGCCTCGCGGATGGCTGCGCCCTCGTTGAAGTAGACGTTTTCTGAAGCCAGCACAGCTTCTGATGCAACGTAGTTAGGATACAGACGCTCCCAGCCTCGCGGAAGGGTACATCCGTGGAAGATGACCTGCAGTCCGTAGCGGTTCGCATCGTAGAGAATGTCTTCATAGAGCTGCATCACCTGCTGCTTATCGCCTCCGAAGAAGTCGACCTTGATACCCTTGATGCCTATCTTCTTCATCCATGCCATCTCCTGGTCGCGGATGATGGCATTGTCCATCTTATGGCGAGGCCCTTGTGGAGCATCGTTCTCACACCCGTTGGAGTTATACCACAACAGTAAGTTCACCCCTTTGCTCTGGGCGTAGCGTGACAGCTCTTCTACCTTGTCATAGCCTATCTGGGTATCCCAGAGGGCATCCACCAAGCAGTATTCATACCCCATGGTAGCAGCTAAGTCAATAAATTTCACCTGGTCCTGATAGTTACAGCTGTTATCTTGCCAGATGAGCCACGACCAGGTGTAACGTCCTGGCTGGTAGGACTGTGAGGGCTGATAGAGTGGCTCTACCACGTCGTAGCTGATGGTCGTCTCGACAATAGGCTTCAGACTGTTGCCAATGGTGATGGTACGCCACGGAGTGCTGCCAGGCACGGGGATACCTGCATAGGTGCAACCCAGTCCGTTGAGCTCGCCTGCCATAGGATAGGCGATGGTATAACCGTTTTGACTGTCGAAGTCGCTGAGGTGTGCTCCTACATAACCACTGGTGACGCCCGTCTCAGAGATGAGCGCCCATCCGTCGGTGCCGATATGGAAAAGGGCAGGGAAGACGTATCCCTCGCCAAACTGTGATGGGGTGTTCATCGGAGCGTCAGCAGAGTAAACTTCCTCGTAGCTGGGTTTGGTACGTTCCCATCCGACCATCGACTTGCTTTGTGGTGAAATGAAGGTGGTAGTACCATCGGGCAGACGGAACGAAGACGCCTCGCTGAAGATGACGGCAGTCTTGGGATTTCCTTTCTTTTGGGGGTGTAGGGTGTAGCGGAAAGCCACATCGTTATTACTTACCAGGAAGGTTACGGTGATGAGGTGCCCCTTGGCATTCTGCATCACGACATCCAGTTGGTTAGCCTTGTAGTCGGAGTGCGAAGTCTTGGTGCGCGTCATGTCGTAATGTTTCTCAACGCTGCTCTCCTTCGCTTCCTTGATGGTCAGCCCTTTGGTGAAGTCGCCAATGTTGGAAGAGAGTCCTAACCTTGAGGGCATCAGCATCTGATGTCCGTTGAATGTGATGGCATAGGTGGCCAATCCCTGCTCTGCATCAACGACAACCGTCAGCTGCCCATTCGGGGAGCTGACGGTATGGTGAGCCTGTAGAGCAAGTGCGGTGCAAAACACCAGGATAAGCAATACAGTCTTTTTCATTTACAGCAAGTTGTCCTTTTCAATATCTTTGAAATACTTGTAGGTAGATACTTTCAGTTCATCAGTAGCGGGCTCGTCAGCAACGATGATGCCATGCTGGTGCATCTGCAGGGCTGAGATGGTCCACTCATGCGTTACAGCTCCCTCGACGGCAGCTTTCATTGCGCGAGCCTTGTGGTGGCCATTCACGAGGATCATCACCTCACGGGCATCCATTACAGTACCCACACCAACGGTCAGCGCCAGCTTGGGCACCTTGTTTACATCATTGTCGAAGAAACGTGAGTTGGCGATGATGGTATCTGTTGTAAGTGTCTTTACGCGAGTGCGAGAAGTCAGTGAAGAGTAGGGCTCGTTGAAGGCGATGTGTCCGTCAGGACCGATACCTCCGATGAAGAGGTCAATACCACCAGCCTCCTTGATCATCTCCTCGTAGTGTGCACACTCAGCAGCCAGGTCCTTGGCGTTTCCGTTCAGGATGTGGATGTTCTCCTTGGGGCAGTCGATGTGGTCGAACAGGTTGCGAGCCATGAAAGAGTGGTAGCTCTCGGGATGGCTCTCGGGCAGATTCACATACTCGTCCATGTTGAACGTCAATACGTTCTTGAACGATACGCGACCTTCCTTGTTTGCTTTTACCAGGCAGGCATACATTCCTTCGGGTGAAGAACCTGTCGGAAGACCAAGCACGAAGGGTTTCTCCTTGGTGGGTTGGAAGGCGTTGATACGCTCGATCACATGTTCTGCAGCCCACTGCGACATTTTCTGATAGTCAGATTCAATAATTACTCTCATAAGTGTAAAAATATAAAGTTTTTGTCTTATCGACTGCAAAGGTAAGAAAAAATTGGAAAAAACGAATAATTATAGATATTTTTTTCGTACCTTTGCCCCGATATATTAATATATGAAGGAATTTGTAATATCTGAGGTCAAGGCTGAGACTGCTGTACTGGTGGGACTGATTACCCAACAGCAGGACGAGGCGAAGACAAAAGAATATCTCGACGAGCTGGAATTTCTGGCTGATACCGCTGGTGCTGTCACCGTGAAGCGTTTCACGCAGAAGGTGCAAGGGCCCAGTCAGGTAACCTATGTCGGCAAGGGAAAGCTCGACGAGATCAAGCAATTTATCAAGCAACAAGAAGATGCCTATTACGACTGGCTTGACGCTGGCTCGCCAGATCCAGAGGAGGGTGGGGAAGTACCCCAGCCCGTAGGAATGGTCATCTTCGACGATGAGCTGAGTGCCAAGCAGATACGCAATATTGAGGGCGAACTGAAGGTGAAGATACTGGACCGTACCTCGCTGATATTGGACATCTTTGCTATGCGTGCCCAGTCTGCTGAGGCCAAGACGCAGGTTGAACTGGCGCAGTATCGTTATATGCTGCCCCGTCTGCAACGTCTGTGGACCCACCTCGAACGTCAGGGCGGTGGTTCTGGCTCTGGTGGCGGAAAGGGTTCTGTAGGCTTGCGTGGACCTGGTGAGACGCAGTTGGAGATGGACCAGCGTATCATCCGTCAGCGTATCTCACTGCTGAAAGAACGTCTTGTGGAGATTGACAAGCAGAAGACCACCCAGCGTAAGAATCGTGGTCGACTGATCCGTGTGGCATTGGTGGGTTATACCAATGTCGGCAAGTCGACGATGATGAACCTGTTGGCCAAGAGCGATGTCTTTGCTGAGAACAAGCTCTTCGCTACGTTGGATACCACAGTGCGTAAGATGGTCATCGACAACCTGCCCTTCCTGCTGGCTGACACCGTAGGATTTATCCGTAAGCTGCCTACTGACCTGGTAGACTCTTTCAAGTCAACGCTCGACGAGGTGCGCGAGGCCGACCTGTTGGTGCATGTTGTAGATATCTCACATCCTGACTTCGAGGAACAGATCCAGGTGGTCGAGAAGACGCTGGCTGATCTGGGATGTGCTGACAAGCCCTCAATGCTGGTATTCAACAAGATAGACGCCTACACCTGGACCCCTCAGGATGAAGACGACCTGACGGAGCCGACGCGTGAAAACATCTCGCTCGACGAGTTGAAGCGTACCTGGATGGCGAAGATGCAGGGCGATTGTCTGTTTATCAGTGCCAAGAAGAAAGAGAATATCGACGAGCTGCGTGACGTCCTGTATAAGAAAGTCCGCGAGCTCCACGTGCAGAAATATCCGTATAACGACTTTTTGTATACTGTAGAGGATTGAACCATACACAAAAAATAATTACTTATGAGAGATTACAGACATTTAACACAAGAGGAGATTAGTGTTCTCGACAACAATAGTTGTTGGGCAGAAGACTGGAACCGTGTCATGGTGGACGAGGCTTTCACGCCTTATGGTTTCCATCGTGTAGTATTCTATGGCGACATCCGCCTGGGTAAGTTTGAGAAGCAGGTTGAAGTGACCAAGGGCTTCACCAAGCATGCCGGTATCAACGATGCCACCCTGCGCAACGTCACCGTTGGCGACAACTGTCTGATCGAGAAGATAGGTAACTTCATCAACAACTATACCATTGGTGACGACTGTTACATTTCGAACATCAGTACGATGGAGACTACCGATGGCGCAACCTTTGGCGAGGGTCATATGGTCAGTGTACTCAACGAGATGGGCGATGGTAACGTCATCCTGTTCCACGACCTCAACTCGCAGTTGGCTGCCTTGATGGTCAAACACTTCAATGACAAGCAGTTGAAGGACAAGCTCACCCGACTGGTGAACGAGGAGATCCGCTTCACCCAGCCCGAGCGTGGTACGATAGGTAATGGTGTCAAGATTATCAACTCCAAGGAGATTACCAATACCGTCGTCAAGGACGAGTGCGAGATTAATGGAGCAGCCCGTTTGAGCGACTGTACCATCCTGAGTTCCAAGGATGATTCCGTTTACATTGGAACGGGTGTTATCTGCGAGAATTCTATCATCTCGAATGGCTGTTCGATTACCAACTCCGTGAAGATGCAAGACTGCTTCGTCGGCGAGGCCTGTCAGATTACCAACGGCTTCACGGCAGAGGCCAGCGTGTTCTTTGCTAACTCGTATATGGCCAATGGCGAGGCGTGTGCCGCTTTCTGCGGACCGTTCTCGGCCTCTCACCATAAGAGTTCGCTGCTCATTGGTGGCGAGTTCTCGTTCTATAATGCCGGTTCGAACACCAACTTCTCGAACCATGCTTACAAGATGGGTCCACTTCACTATGGAACATTGGAGCGCGGTACGAAGACGGCCTCTGGTGCCTATGTGCTGATGCCTGCCAAGATCGGTGCTTTCAGTGTCTGCTTCGGTAAGCTGATGAACCACCCCGACATGCGCTGTCTGCCCTTCGCCTATCTGCTGGCCTATGGTGAGACGATGTATATCGTACCCGGTCGTAACATCACGACAGTAGGTCTGTATCGTGACATCAAGAAGTGGCCTAAGCGCGACAAGCGTGCTGCTTCTTCACGTAAGAGTATCATCAACTTCGATTGGCTCTCACCCTTCACCGTGGGCGAGATCGTGCAGGGCAAGAAGATTCTGGAGGCCCTCCGTCAGGCTGGTGGCGACAATGTGTCCAGCTACAACTACCACGAGTATATCATCAATGCCTCGTCGCTCCGCAAGGGCATCAAGTATTACGATATCGCCCTGCGCATCTATATGGGTGCCGTGCTGAAGCGTGCCGTCAAGGGCGGATTCCTGGGCAAACCCCAATCTACCGTTGGCGAGGGCGACTGGAACGACCTGTCGGGTCTGCTGCTCCCTGCCAGCGAGGAACAGCGTCTCATTGACGACATCAAGAACGGAACCATTGAGAGCATTCAGGACGTGCTGGATCGCTTCAAGGATATGGACGAACACTATCGCGAATATCAGTGGGCATGGACCTACAAGCTGATTCTCGACTACTACGGTCTCGACGAACTGACGGAGGCTGCCATGCAGCGTATCCGTGAGGACTATGTCAAGGCCCGTCGTGCCTGGATTGCTGAGATCCGCAAGGATGCCCAGAAGGAGTTTGAGATGGGCGATGTGGAGCAGGACGTTTACGACGACTTTATATCCAAATTAGATCACGAAATAGATTATGAAGATTAAGCAGATACTATTGTTTTTTGGCCTTTTGGCTGTTTTACCTTTAACGGCTCGTGACTACGAACAGGTTGCGGGCGATTTGACCAAGACCCGTATTTATACGTTGGATAATGGGTTGAAGATTTATTTGAGTGTAAACAAGGAAAAGCCTCGTATTCAGACGTATATCGCCGTTAGAACGGGTTCTAAGAATGACCCTGCAGAGACTACCGGACTGGCCCACTACTTGGAACACCTGATGTTCAAGGGTTCCCTGCAGTTTGGTACCAACAACCCCACTGCTGAGGCTCCACTGCTCGACGAGATAGAGCAGCGTTATGAGGCCTACCGTAAGCTGACGGACCCCCAGGCTCGTAAGCAGGCTTACCATGAGATTGACTCTGTCTCGCAGGTGGCTGCCCAGTACTTCATCCCCAATGAGTACGACAAGCTGATGGCTGCCATCGGTGCCAAGGGTACCAATGCCTTCACGTCCGACGATGTCACCTGCTATACGGAGGATATCCCCAGCAACGAGATTGAGAACTGGGCGAAGATTCAGGCTGACCGTTTCCAGCACATGGTGATTCGTGGTTTCCACACCGAGCTGGAGGCCGTCTACGAGGAGTATAACATCTATCTGACCGACGATGGCGACAAGATATTCAGTGCCTTGGGCAAGAAGCTGACTCCTACACATCCCTATGGCACCCAGACCACTATTGGTACACAGGATCACCTGAAGAACCCCTCTATCACCAACATCAAGAACTACTTCAACAAGTGGTACGTGCCCAACAACGTGGCTATCTGTATGGCAGGCGACTTTGACCCCGACAAGACGGTAGCCATCCTGGAGAAGTATTTCGGTATGTGGAAGCCCGGTGCTGATGTTCGTCAGCCCGTGTTCCCCGTGCAGCGCCCGTTGACGGCTCCTGCCGATACTACAGTTATCGGTCAGCAGGCCGAGCAGGTATGGATGGGTTGGCTGGCCAAGAAAGCCTCTGATTTACAGTGTGATACACTAGAAGTCATCGGGGATATGTTAAGCAATGGCAAGGCCGGTATCTTCGATCTGAACCTGAACCAGCAGATGAAGGTACAGATGGCAGGAGGCGGCGTCCAGACAGGACAGGACTATTCCAAATTCCTGCTTATCGGCATGCCCAAGCCGGGACAGACGCTCGAAGAGGTGCGCCAGCTGATGTTGGCCGAACTCGATAACCTGAAGAAGGGTAACTTCTCCGACGACCTGTTGCCCTCAGTCATCAACAATAAGAAGCTGAGCTATCAGCAGGCTTTGGACGATAACCTGTGGCGTGTGCGCCAGCACATGAATGCCTTCATCAATGGCGAGTCGTGGCAGCAGCACACCGAGCAGATAGACCGCATCTCGCACATGACCAAGCAGCAGATTGTCGACTTCGCCAACCGCTTCTTCACCAATGGCTATGCCACCGTTTTCAAGAATCAGGGCATTGACACGCTGCAGAAGAAGATCGACAAGCCTGCCATCACGCCTATCCCCACCAACCGCGATATGATCAGCCAGTTTGTGAAGGATATCCAGAATGGCAAGGTGGAGCCCATCGAGCCCCAGTTTGTTGATTTCAAGCGCGACCTGACTGTCACCAAGACCAAGAAGAAGTTGCCCTTGCTCTATAAGCAGAACACCGACAACCAGCTCTTCAACCTCACTTTCCGCTATGATTTCGGACATGAGGATGACAACCGCTATGCCATCGTTCGTGACTATCTGGACTATGTAGGCACTGATAAGCTCTCTGCCGCTGACATCAAGCAACAGTTCTACAAACTGGCCTGCAACTATAGTGTCAACGTACATGCTGACATCCTCAACATTTCGCTGTCAGGTCTTGACGAGAACATGGTGCCAGCCCTGCAGCTGATGGAACAGGTGCTGCGTAATGCCAAGGCCGATAAGGAATCCTACGACCAGTTCGTAGCCCTTACGCTGAAGGGACGCAACGATGCCAAGTCCGACCAGCGTACCTGCTTCGACTATCTCTATTATTATGGAGCCTACGGCCCTCATAACCATCGCCGTGCCGACATGACCGAGCAGCAGCTGCGTCAGGCTGATCCCCAGCAGCTGTTAGATCTGTTGAAAGGACTCTCTGGCATGCAGCATACCGTGCTCTATTACGGTCCGAAGACGGAGCAGCAGCTCTCTGCCATTCTGGACAAGGAGCATAAGACAGCCAAGCGTCTCGCTCCTGTGCCTCAGGGCGAGCCCTATACCACCCAGCAGACTCCTCAGAACGAGGTGTGGATAGCCCCCTACGATGCTAAGAACATCTATATGCGTATGTACCACAACGAAGGTCGCGCTACGAATATGGACGAAGAGGCTACCATCCGTCTGTTCAACGAGTATTATGGCGGTGGCATGAACGGCATCGTCTTCCAGGAGCTGCGTGAGGCTCGTGGACTGGCCTACAGTGCCTCTGCGCTCTATGCTCGTGTCAGCAAGAAGGACCAGAAGGAGTATTACGTCACCAATATCATCACGCAGAATGATAAGATGATGGACTGCGTCCGTCAGTTCCACCAGATTCTCGATACCATTCCGCAGTCAGAGGCTGCTTTCCGCATTGCCAAAGATGCTGTGCAGAAGCAGTTGGCTAGCCAGCGCATCACCAAGTTTGGCGTCATCAGTCATTACCTGAACATGCAGCGTTTGGGTCTTGATTACGACCTCAACGCGAAGGTGTATCGTGACCTCCAGCAGCTGACGCTGACTGACATCGTACGCTTCGAACAGCAGCAGATGGCTCACAAGCCCTATCGCTACCTGATTCTTGGCGACGAGAAGGAGCTCGACATCCCCTCACTCGAGAAGATGGCTCCCATCCGTCGTCTCACCCTTGAAGAAATTTTCGGTTATTAATCGCTAAACGCTAAACGTTAAACAAAAATACTATTATGGCTAAAAACGTAGATTTCAAGTACGCTCCTATGTTCCAGATGGGCAAGGACGAAACGCAGTACAGGCTGCTCACCAAGGAAGGTGTGTCGACAGCCGAGTTTGAAGGAAAGCAGATTGTGAAGGTTTCGAAGGAAGCCCTGACACTCTTGGCCCAGCAGGCCTTCCATGATGTGGAGTTCATGCTGCGTCGCGAGCATAACCTGCAGGTTGCTCAGATCCTGAACGACCCTGAGGCCTCTGAGAATGATAAGTATGTAGCTCTGCAGTTCCTGCGCAACGCCGAGGTGGCTGCTCGTGGCATCCTGCCTTTCTGCCAGGACACGGGTACGGCTATCATCCATGGTGAGAAGGGTCAGCAGGTATGGACCGGCTTCGAGGATGAAGAGGCTTTGAGCCTTGGTGTCTTCAACACCTTCACTCAGGACAACCTGCGCTATTCGCAGAATGCTCCGCTGAACATGTACGACGAGGTGAACACCCGTTGTAACCTCCCTGCACAGATTGATATCGAGGCCTGCGAGGGTGCTGAGTATAAGTTTGTGATGGTGGCTAAGGGTGGCGGTTCTGCCAACAAGACCTATTTTTACCCCATGACCAAGGCTACCATCCAGAACGAGGGTACGCTCATTCCGTTCCTCGTTGAGAAGATGAAGTCGCTCGGAACTGCAGCTTGTCCTCCTTACCACATCGCTTTCGTCATTGGTGGTACCTCTGCTGAGAAGAACCTGCTCACCGTGAAGCTCGCTTCTATCAAGTACTACGACTCGCTGCCTACCACAGGCGATGAGACAGGTCGTGCCTTCCGCGACGTTGACCTTGAGCAGAAGCTGCTCGCTGAGGCACATAAGATTGGTCTGGGTGCTCAGTTTGGTGGTAAGTATCTGGCTCATGACATCCGTGTCATCCGTCTGCCTCGTCATGGAGCCAGCTGTCCTATCGGTATGGGTGTTAGCTGCTCTGCAGATAGAAATATCAAGGCTAAGATCAATGCCGACGGTATCTGGTTGGAGCAGATGGATGCCAATCCTTCTGAGCTGATTCCTGCTGAGTATGCCAAGGCTGGCGAGGGTAAGAATACCATCGTCATCGACCTGAACGAGGGCATCGATGCTGTTCGCAAGGAGCTGTCTAAGTATCCCGTTTCTACCCGTGTCAACCTGAAGGGAACCATCATCGTAGCTCGTGATATCGCACATGCCAAGCTGAAGGCACGCATTGATGCTGGCGAGGGCATGCCCGACTACTTCAAGAAGTATCCTGTGCTCTACGCTGGTCCCGCCAAGACGCCAGAGGGCTATCCTTGTGGTTCTATGGGCCCGACGACGGCTAACCGTATGGACCCCTATGTTGATGAGTTCCAGTCGCTGGGTGCTTCGCTCGTCATGATTGCCAAGGGTAATCGTAGTGATGTGGTTACCGAGGCTTGTAAGAAGCATGGTGGCTTCTATCTCGGTTCTATCGGTGGTGTCGCTGCCGTACTGTCGCAGTCCAGCATCAAGAGCATCGAGTGCGTAGAATATCCTGAACTCGGCATGGAGGCTATCTGGAAGATTGACGTTGAAGACTTCCCCGCCTTCATCCTCGTCGATGACAAGGGCAACGACTTCTTCAAGACCTTGAAACCCTGGTGCCCTGCTTCGAAATGATGCGAATGAGCCGAATCATATCATCTCTCTTTCTGCTGCTGCTTGTCTTCGTGACGGCGGCAGCAGATCATCCTCGCCGCCATGGAGCCTTGCGCCCACTTCCTGTGTCGGAGTGGGGTAGCGGTGCCCCTGTGTTGCGCAGAGCTGCCTCTACCATCTATTCTGGCGAGAGACGCCAATTGGTCATACTGGTGGCGTTCAAGGACAATATGTTCAAAGACGCTTCACCTGCAGAATTGTGGGGTAGCATCTTTAATACTCCGGGCTACAATGAGGCTCCCTTTGTAGGATCGGTTCACGACTATTTTCTCGACCAGAGCTATAACCAGTTTGATTTGAAGTTCGACCTTCACTATGTCAAGCTTGACAAACCCTACTATGATTATCATAGCACATATGCTGGCGACGATTCCCGTTCAGGACAGCTACTGATTGATTTGATGGAAGTCATGGGCTCGCAAGTGGCTGACTGGAGCCAGTATGACTGGGATGCTGATGGCAATGTTGACCAAGTCCTGATGCTCTTTCCTGGTAAGGGACAGAATGACGGAGGAGAAAGAGATTCTTCCATCTGGGCTCATCAGGGGGCATTAAGCTTTTATGATCGAGAGCCTATAAAAATCACCCAGGGAGATAAAACTTATCTGATAGATCGTTACGGCATTTTCCCCGAGCTGAGCGGCACTGGCGATTATGGCTCTTTTGGTACGCTCTGTCATGAGTATGGCCATTGTTTGGGACTTCCTGATTTTTATTACAGTGGTAATAAATCAGTAGTGTATAAGTGGGATATTATGGATCATGGCAATTATAATTCCGGAGGCTATTGTCCTCCCTCTTACTCTGCTCATGAGCGTATGGTGCTGGGGTGGCTTACACCCACCGAACTGGCTGAGCCGACGACCATCACTGAACTGAAAGAACTCAACACCTCGAAGCAGGCTTATCTCATTCGCAACGATGCTTATGCCAACGAATACTACATCGT
>Ga0326512_10002016_pt1 | contig 15180 bp, 16 predicted proteins | sample 1_2617_0518_D_FD_203652 | JGI IMG/M metagenome (GOLD analysis project Ga0326512, IMG submission 203652) | Bovine rumen microbial communities from UC Davis, California, United States - 1_2617_0518 | ecosystem: Host-associated > Mammals > Digestive system > Stomach > Rumen | place: USA... | reverse complement strand
AGGGCCCCGTGTCCCGGGATCTCCGCCACGAAAAACCGCTGTCCGCCCCGGAGGGCCCTGGCCCCGGGGATCAGGGCCACGGTCATGCCGTCGTGGAGCTCTCCGCCGGCGTCCAGCCGGTCCAGCATCCCCTCCGTCAGCATGGCCTGACCCTCCAGGGTGGAGATGATCAGCTCCCCAACCGTCCAGGCCTCGTCGGCCTCGCTCCACTTGGGGCTGATGACGTGCCCCACGAGGTAGCCGGTCTCGATCCCCCCGGTCTTCCCCTGGGCCTTGATGCGCATTGCCAGCTCATGCTCCCAGCTCACGCCGTCACCTCCCAGGCGCCCAGGACCTTCTTGGCGATGTAATCGCCCAGCTCCTCCGCATAGGCTCTGTTGCCGATGACGTTGCCCTGGATGGTGAGATTGACGGTGACATTCCTCCCGCCCCCGCTCTGGGCGGCGGCCATGGACACGTCATGGGGGATGATCTGCGTCCCCGAGGGCAGGTTGATGATCTCGCCTCTCCGTCCCTCGTTGACGTAGGTGGGCCCGCCCTTCCAGTAGGGCGTCCCCGTGGCTTTGCCGCCGAGGCTGGAGAAGCTGCCGGGGTTGTCGCCCCAGCTGGAGCCGCCCCCGAAGCCCAGATTCGTCAGCCCCGTCTTGACGGTGTCGATAAAGCCCTTGATCTTCTCCAGGGCCTGCCGGATGGCGTCCAGGATGGGCATGGCGACGCTCTTGATCTTGTTGAACACCGTCGTCACCTTGTCCCGCACGGCGTTAAACACCGTGACAAATTTGTCCTTGAGGGCCACCAGCTTCGGCTTGATCACATCCCAGTGCTTATACAGCAGCACCCCGGCGGCGATGACCGCCCCGATTATCAGCAGAACGGGATTAAATCCGGTGATTTTCAGCTTTTCGAGCATTTTATGCACACCGCTGGCGGCTTCTTTGATGTCCTTGAACGCGGTACGCAACTGGTGGACCTTGTTGGCTACATCCGCCACGACAGACACGGCCGAGATGGCCCCCACGACCCCCAGCACCGCCGGAATCAGCGTCCTGGCGTGCTGGACGGCGAAGCCCAGAACCGGCCTGATGTACCCCCAGGCCGTGGCCACCCCGTCCCGGATGCCCAGGACGGCGGCCTTGATCTGCTCTGAGTGGGATTTGACCCATCCAACAGCCTGCCACACGTATCCGGACACTTTGGTGGTAACGGCCAACGCGACCTCTTGGATCTTCGGGATGTAATCTATCAATTCACTGGCTATGGCGGCTTTGAGGCCGAGGATGTGCTTGCCCACCTCTTCCTTCATGTCGCCCCAGGCGTTCTGAAACTGCTGGATTTTGCCCTGGGAGGTGTCCGCCAGGGCGGCGTTGACGCCTCCCACGTTGTCCTGGAGGATCTCCGCCAGCACCGCCGCCCTCTGGGTGGCGTCGCCCGTCTGGAGCATCTTCTTCTGGTTGTCGGTCATGATGATGCCCACCCGGGTTAGAGCCCCGGCGTTGCCGTTCATGGCCTTGCCGATGAGGTTGGCGATGGAGACGGCGTCCTCCTGGGAGGCGTTGAGGCCCTTCTGCTGGGCCAGCAGGTCCGTCATGCCCGTGGACAGGGTGGCGATCTGGTCGGCGGACAGCTGGAAGGTGGCCAGCTGCTGCATACCGGCCAGGGTCACCTCATCCCCGATGACGCCCACCCGCTGGATATCCGAGGCCACGCTCATCAGCTGGGACTTGGCGTTGGCAATGGCCTCATTGCCTCCGGCGGCGATGCTCTTGACGTTGCCCAGGACGGCCTCCAGCTTGGTCTCGGCGTCGATCTGGGCCCTGGCCAGCTCCTCCGACTGGGAGGCGAAAGCCTTCAGGGCCCCCACGGAGAGGACCCCGGTGATTCCGGTCAGCGCCGCGCCGAATTTGGCCACGTGCTTCACGCCGCCCAGAAATCCGTTGCGGACGTTCCGGCTAAACCCGATGACGCTCTGGGAGACCTTCCGCATGGCCTTTTCCTGGTCCCGGGTGATGACCCCGGCCTCCCGCATCGGGCGGGTGAATTGGTCCTGCAGCTTCAGCAGGATGTTGACGTTCTTATTGGCCACCCATCATCGCCTCCCATGCTTTGGCCTTCCGTTCCTCCTCCAGCTCCCACGCAATGCCGAAAAACATCCGCTCAGCGGGGGAGAGGGAGAGCAGTTCCTCCAGGCTGTGGCCCCGATTCAGGTAATGGGCGATGAGGGATAGCTCCTCATCGCCCGCGATCAGTTTTTTACCTCGTCCCTGGCCTCTCCGCCGTCGCCGTACAGGGCGCCGATGGCGTTGATGACCGCCACCATGTCCCCCACGTCCTCCCGGAAGACCAGGGGCACGATGTCCGTGGGCGCGCCCTTGATGCCGTAGGCCTCCTGCAGCTCCTGGCTGTGGAGGACGGGGCAGAAGGCGTAGATGAGGTCATAGATGGCCTGCAGGATCTCCCCGCCGCCCCTGGCCGAGGCGTAGGCGGAGGAGAGGTCCTGATACTCCACCAGGGGAAGCCGCCTGACCTCGATGGTCCCGTCCATGCCGGGCACATAGGCCTCCGCCGTCTGCTTCAGGGGCTTCTCCTTCCGGGCGATGAGCTCGGCCAGGCTCAGCTTGCGCTTGTCCATGCTCAGCCCTCCTCGATCATCTCGATAAACTCGTAGTCGGCAAACTTAAAGGGCACGGACTCAGACAGCACGGCCCCGTTCTCCCAGCTGCCCAGGTCAAACTCGTCGAAAATGACCCCGTACAGCACGCACCGCTGGGACCCGCTGACGTCGGGGTCGGTGACCACCACGTCCAGCTTGATCTCCGGCAGCTGGCCGGACTTGGCCCCCTCGGCGTAGAGCCGGGCGATGCGGGAGTTGACCTTGTGGATCTCCAGGGTGCCGGAGCCGGACCAGCCCATATAGCGGTACTCCTTGGCCAGCTGGCCGTTGATGTCCAGCTCCTCGGTGTTGACGGTGGCCTTGGCTTCCAGCTTCTTGGCCTCCGCCAGCTTTTCATTGTTCAGCCAGACGCTGCAGAAGGAGCCCCGGATGATCCTGTTGTTGATGTTGCTTCTCGCCATGTCTCACACCTCCTCAGCCCAGATAGACGGTCATGCGCAGGTCTTCCATGGCGTCCTGGATGCGCATGGTGGCGGTCACGAAGACATAGCTCTTGTAGGTCTTCTTCCGTACATACCCGTCGTCCCGGTCTGCCATGGACCGCCCCTCGGCCTCCCAGGCCGTCCGCATGGCGTCCACGTCGATATCCACGCTGGAGTAGCCGTCCTCCAGGATGCCCTCGGCCTCCAGCTGCCGCAGGTAGCCCAGCACGTCCCCCACAAAGAGGGCCTGATGGTCGGCGGAGTTCCGGCACTTGGACTGGTAGTAGGCCTTGAAGGTCCGGATGATATCCTCCTGGATCAGATCCATCGCCTCCACCACGGCGATCTTCTTCATGTCCTCCGTCAGGTCTCCGGAGACCGTCTGCAGGGTGGTGACGCCCCGGGCGATGCGGATCACGTCGTCGTCCAGATACAGCGCCATCTGCCCCTGGTCCACGGCGTCCCCGGGGTCCACGGTGCTGCTGGAGACCACGTAGTCCCCCACGGCGCTCAGATCGTCCAGCTGGTAGTTGGTGACGCTCCGGTCCATGGGGCAGGCCGCCAGAATGCCGCCGATCCTGGGCAGGTACTCCACCATGGGCGTGGTGGCGGAGGCCCCCGCCAGGGTGACGGTGGGGTTGCACAGGCTCACCACATGGATGTCGTCGGCGGCCTGCTGGTACACCAGGGCCTTGGCCTTCCGCACCCGCTGGGGCGTGTCGATCTCCTTGACGTAGTCCGCCAGGTCCTTCTGCATATTGGTGTAGGGGGCCGTGATCCAGTTAAAGGCCACCCCCTTGAGCAGGGGCGCGGCGTCGGCCACGGTGCCGGCGGAGCCCAGCCGCACCACGGTGACCCTGGTGGGCCCGGCGGTAAAGGCCCGGGCCAGAATCTTATAGTTGGCCTCGGAGAAATCGGAGGCCTTGACCTCCTCCAGCCACTTGTAATGCTTGACGGTCCAGGTCACCCCGCTTGTGGTGTCCCGCAGGAGGATGCACAGATACCCTCCCGCAGACCGGCGGGAAGCCGTCTCCGCCAGCTGCTTAAATGTCACAGTGATCTCAGGCAGTCCCAAGCAAATCACTCCTTTCAGTCGTCGGGCTCCACAGCCCGCTCTTTGTTGATGTCCAGCGTATCCATAAGGTTCCTGTTCTCGGCCTCCGAGACCGGCACATCCTGCCAGCACTCGGCGGAGAAGTCGCAGACCAGGATCATCTCCTCCCGGATGGGCTGGATCTCCACCTCCTCCGGCTGCAGGTGGAAGCGCTCGTCCACATCCACCGGTTCGATGAGGCGGGCGGCCAGCTTCTCCTGGGCCTTCAGCAGGTCCAGATACCCCCGGTCGTGGTAGGGGGCGAAGTAGGTGATGGTGATGTGGTAGGTGTCGTGCCGGAGCCCGCCGTCCCGCTCGGTGCTGGTCTCGGCTTGGACATAGCTGCAGGGCCGGTCCGGGACCTCCACCAGGTCCTTGGTGGTGGGCGGGGCCCCGAACAGCTCCTCCAGAGCCCCGGAGCAGGCCCGGATCACGTCAACGATGCCGATCATAGCTCCAGTCCCTCCTTCATGAGCTCGTCCAGGAAGTTTTCCGCGTCCTCGGGGAACGCCTCCTTCATCCGCTTGGTGGTGGCAGCGGCGAAGTACCGTCCCTCGATCCGACGGACCGCGCCGTCCCGTCCGATGAACAGGGGGCCTGCGGTCTTTCGGCCCGGCACCATGACGATGGGCGTGCCCACGGGGATGGCGCCTTTGCCGCCTCTGGTCTTCACGTTGCTGTGCCCGTGCTCTACAAGGTAGGCGTGCTTTGCCGTGTTGTAGACGCGGACCTGCCAGTCTCCGTCGTATTTGTAAACCTTGCCCTTGTCCACGCCACGGCTCAGGGAGGTTTTCTTTTCCTCCTTGGTGGTGCGCTTCCGGTGGCCCTTCACCCGGCTCCTGATCTCGGACCGCATGACTTTCTTTCCCTTGTTGGCCTGGTCCGCGAGGAACTTCTTGGCCCGCTGGGGGTAAAGCTTTTCCGCTGTCCGTAGGAACTCCCGGCTCAGCTCGCTGAGCTCATGGGTGTCAAACCCGGCCTCAACCATGGAACCTCACCTCACAGAACAGCTCCAAACTGATGTGCTTCAGATACGGGTCCAGAATGTACAGGATGTCGTACTTCTCGCCGTCCACCTCCACCCACATATCCGGCGTGATATCCTTCCGGTACCGCATCACGATCTTGTGGGTGGTCCTGGCAAGGACGGTCTCCCCCGGTCTCCCGGTGAGCAGGGATCCGGTCTGCGGCACCACCTGGCACCACACAGCAGCGACGGTCTTTTCCTCCGCCGGATACTGCCCGGTCTCGTCCTTTTCCTCCCCGGTCCCCATGACCTTGATGACGCCCTTGCTGGTCAGCTTGGAGGACAGCCGGTCGAAATAGGCGATCACGGCTCCTCACCTCCGGGATCCTCGGCAGAGCCGTCCTCCGTGCCCGATTCGGGCACCGAAGGCAGGAGATTGGTGGAGTACATGTCCAAAATCTGCATGACGGTGGGGTTCTGGGTGCTGTACTGCTGGGTCATCTGGCGATTTTCCAACATCTCAGCCCCCACCGCCAAAACTGCATAGCAGATGGAATCCGGCTGTTCCTGGGTCATGTCCAGTCCGGCGTAGCTCCCGCAGTAGGAGACCGCCAGATCCAGAATCATGGCGATCTCCTGCCGTTCCTCCTGCGGAAGACCCTCAAAGTCCGCCGGATCGAAGCACATGTGGCTGAAATGAGCCAGCTGGTAAGCTGTCAGCTCCGACGGTACTCTCATATCAGGACGCCTTCATGGTCAGCACGGCCAGCTTCTGAGCGTCGGTGACCTTGGAGTCGAACTCGAACCAGCTCACCACACCCAGGACGTGCTGAGCGGCGTAGAGCTCCCGCAGGACCTCGATGCCGATGTTCTCCCGGAAGTTGACGGACAGGCCGGAATAGTCGCCGTACAGGATGGCCTTCTTGCCGGCGCCCATGTCGGGCATGTTGTCGGAGAGGTAGACGGGCTTGCCCAGCAGACGGTAGGGGAAGTCCTGGGAGAAGTCGTCCTGGAGCAGGTAGTGCAGGTCCTGGCCCTTCAGCTTCTTGATGGCGGTGAAGGTGGCGGGGCTCATGGTCCAGCAGGCGTTGGCCTGATAGGCCTGCTTGACGCATGCCTGCAGCTCGATGAGCTCGTCGGCGGTGACGGCATTGGTGGCTGCGGCAGTCACGCCGTTGGAGACGTTCAGCGCGCCCTGGGGCTGGCTGGATCCGGTGCCGGTCAGGAGCATGCCCTCGATGAAGATGGCGATCTCCTCGGCCATCTGGCTGACGATGAAGTCCACCACGCTGAACTGAGCGTTGTTCTCCACGCTCTTGCCGATCTTGCACAGGGCCCCGGCCAGGTAGCCGCCCAGGTCCACGCTGGTGAACTTGCCGGCGTCGGCGACCAGGTCGGTGAACTCGGTGGCCAGAGCGACGTGGATATTATGGGTGGTATTGGCGTTGCCCCAGACGGGAACCTTCAGGGTACCCTTCACGGAGTACATGGTGGCGCCGGCCAGGATGGGGCAGCGGTCCTTGATCTCCTTGATGATCTTGTTGGCGATGGTCACGGGGATCACGGCGGCGTTGTTGGCCATGGTCACGTTCTGCTCGCCGGACCGGAGCTCCTCAGCCTTGCCCAGGACATAGTTGACGAAGGCCAGCTCCTCGGCGGCCTCCCGGGAGCGCTCCTCGCTGCCCACAGGCTCCATGGACTGCAGCTGCAGGGCCCGCTTCTCTCTCTCGATGGTGGCGTCGATGTCCTTGATGTCCTGCTCCAGCTTGTCGAACTGGTCGGACTCCTCCTTGCTCATGGCCCGGGTCTCGGTGTCGGCGGTGTCGATGAGAGCCTGCATCTGGTTCTGCAGGTCGGCCCTCTGCTCCAGCAGTGCTTTCAGGTTCTTCAAGTCAATCATCCTTTCTGTTCAGCGCGTCCAGGCGCTTATGGTATGCGGAATTGTCAAATTCCTGGGTTTCTTCGGGTGCCGCGGCGCTCCGGTCCTCCACGGTCACAGGGTCCTCGATCCCGTGCCGCAGCTCGTCGTACCGTTCGCCGCCGTCCTCCGCTCTCACCTCCACGGAGGTGGCGGAATAGACCGGGGTCTGGCCCACGATCAGGGACACGTGGTCCAGGTCCATGCCCCGGATGTGCCGCAGGGGGAGCTCCCCTTCGCCCCGCTGCTCCAGCTCGTCCCGGACGTTGTACATCCCGAAGGACCAGCCCCTGATCTTGCCCTCTCTGGCCAGTCCGATCAGGACAGGGTCCCGGATGAGCACGTCCGCGTGGAGGCCGATGGCGTCCTCCTTCAGCGTCAGGGTGCCGTCTCGGGTATGGGCGTAAACGCTGCCCTTGTCGTGGTCTACGTTCAGGCTGATGTCGCCGTCCCGCTCGATGGCCTCGGCAAAGGCCCGGGGCTCGATGATCTCCACCACCTTGCCGTGGGGTGTGATCACCGGCCGGGATTTCTTCTCCGTGGCGTTGACGTAGCCCGTGATCCGGGCCTCGGTCTCGGATCTGATCTCAATCCTCATTTCCTTCCTCACCTCCTTCCGCCGGCATCGGGCTGCCGGTCAAGGCAGCGGTCTGGTTGGTGTTTGGTGTGTACACGGTCTTGGTCTTCGGGTCGTAGAGCACGTCCTGCAGTCCAAGCCGGATCCACGTGAGGCCGAGGGGTTTCATATCTTCGGCATACCTGACCTCGTCCACCTGCATGAAGTTGCCGTCGAGAGCCAGCTTGTAGGCCTCGTAGCGCTCCTTCAGGGAGCCCTTCAGCAGCTCCTTGGTGTCAAAGGCCCAGTAGTGGTCCTTCTTCTCGTCCTCCCGGAGGAGGTCCCGGTTCAGGGCGGACTGGATCACCGCCATGAGAGGGATGGCCGCCAGCTTGGCCATGGAGCTCACCGCCGCCTCGTCTCCCTCCCCGGACAGAACGGAGAGAGGCACGTGGAAGATCCGCGCCAGGTCCTCGGCGTTGGCCAGCTTGTTCTCCCTCAGCTGCATCTCCACGCTGGTGGCGCTGGCCTCCTTGAAGTCCAGGCCGTTGTTCAGGACCACGGTGTTCTCCGAATTATTGGAGTAGAGGTTCTGGAAGCTGGCCTTCAGGGCGTCCAGCTGCTCCTGGACGATCTTCTTCTCGCTCTTGAGGAAGCCCTTCTTCGCCCCGCCCCGCTTCAGCAGGGCCCGCTCGAAGAGCAGGGTCTCATAGGCGACCTCGATCATCTCCTTCAGGTCCTCCGTGATGGGGACCCCGGTCATGCCGTCCCTGGTGTTCCGCAGGATCCGAAGGAACCGGAAGGGGTAGTACCGGGTGCCCTGGACCAGGACGTAATAGCTCTTGAAGATGGGGTCCGTGCCCTTCTGGATGCTGACCTGGTCCTCCTGCACGTAGTAAAGGCCGGTATAGTTCGGGAGGATGTAGGCGTATCCGCCCTTGCCCAGGTAATAGTCCCGGACCATGGCCCGCCAGAACTCGTTGGGGGTCAGGGTGTCCCCGGTGTCGTCGTTGAGGAGCCGGACCCGCGGGTCGCCGGGGATCTCCTCCGTCTCCCCGTCGTGCTCCCGGTACAGCTTCACCGGCGTGGCGGCGATCACCGCCCCGATCATGTCGATGGCGGCGGAGATGGTGGGAATGGCCAGGGCCATCTCCCTGGAGGCCTCCCCGATGCCCAGCAGAGCCTTGAGCAGGGAGCTCTCGATCTCCACCTCACCGTCGGCCCTTGTCTCTGTCCGGCCCAGCAGCCGGTCTAAAAATCCCATAGCATAAGTCTCCTATCGGTTTCAGCTCTGTCCCGGACGCCGGAGGGAAAGAGGTGTAGCTCATGGTTCAAAGCCAGCCTCCGGAGCCCGGGAAAAAGAGAGAGAAAGAGAAATTCCCAGCCCATAGAGGGCTGCCGGGTGGGTGAATCGCGCAAAGCCCCGCCCGGGACAGAGCTGAACGTGTCAGTTCAAATCACCTGAATGGCCCAGTCCATGGTCTCCTCGAACATGGTGTTTTGCTGGAGCATGTACATGGCGTTGATCAGGGCCACCACCATGTCCACCTTCCCGCTGGACTTCTTCTTGTTGACGTATCGGTTCAGGTTGGTGTCAAAGGTGCATTTTGCGTTCTCGAAGTTGATCTCCAGCAGCTCGTTCTTCTCATATCGGAACTTGCCGTTGGTCACCAGCTCCAGCAGCCACTTGGTAGCCGGGTGGAGCACCGAGGAGTGCTGCCGGACCTCGCAGACGGGGTAGCCGTCGCCGTCCCCGTGCCTGCCGTTCTCCCACTTCTGGGCGCTGGAGAGGGCGTTGTACCGGTCAAAGCCGATGCCCAGGACGGTGACGCCGTATTTCTCCTCCAGGTCGAAGACCCAGTCTTCCACGACGCCATAGTCGATGGTCCGGTCTCCGCAGGGGATGCAGTCCCCCGCCCGGATGGCGGCCCGGTAGTCGGTCTTCTCCGCCCGAATCTTTTCCTCCATCCGCCCTTCCGGGATGAAGGCCACCACCTTGGCCAGGACGGTCTCCGTCTCCTCGTCCCAGCTGACCATGCCTACCGCCGTGTTGTCGTTGGTCATGGACAGGTCAACGCCCACGTAGACCTCCCGGCCAGTCCAGTCGATGGGTTCCGGGCTCCTGCAGGCGATAACGTCGGAGACCGGAATGAAGGTCTCTGTGCCCTGGCCCTGGTAGATGATGTTGCAGTGTTTGCAGAGAAAGTTCTCCCGCCTGCCTTCCACCTCGATGGCCTGCTGACGCTTCTGCAGCAGGTCTTCCCAGATTTCCGGGACCTCCAGCGCCAGGGGATTGCCATGCATCAGGATCAGGTCGTCGTCCATCCACCGGGTGGGGTCGTCCGGCTCGTAGAGCAGGGCGAACACGGTCTCATCCTCCACCACGTCGTCCAGGACCTTCTTGGCGTAGGCGACTTCATCCTCAAACGGATTTTTCATTCTGGGGTACTTCGTGGAAATCACGCACCCCAGCTTGTTGAGGATCGTCAGCTGACCGGACCGCATGGCCTCCAGCGCGTAGGGATTGGGGAGGGCGCCCACCTCATCCGCCAGGAACACCGACGGCAGCTTGCCGTCCAGATGCCCGTTGGAGTAGGCCAGGGGATAGTAGCTGGTCTCCGTCATGGAGCAGGTGATGCTGTCCCGGAGGATCCGGAACTTCTCCCGCCCGTGGTACTTCCCAATGAGAGCCGGGGAGGACTTGATGATCTCCTCGATGGCGGTCTTGACCTCCCTGGACAGGGACCCGTCCGGGGCCACGCTGTAGAATTTCGAGAACTTCGGCTCCAGCAGGAACAGCAGGATGAACACCACAGCCACCAGGAAGGTCTTGCCGTTCTTCCGGCAGATCTCCAGGATGGCGGTCTGATACCGCCGCCTCTCCCGGTTCTCCCGCCAGACGATGCACAGCACCGCCACGATAAACAGCCACTGGAAGCCCGCCAGGGCCTCCTTCACCGGCGTCCGGGCCTTCAGGCCCTTGGCCATGACCATGAGGCCCAACAGGCGCTCCACCTTCTGCAGCCGCTCCGTGTCCAGCACATACCGCTCGGACTTGCCCCGGGCGATGAAAACGAACTCGGAGCACTGGAGGATGACATACTTCGGCGCTCTGATCTTCCCGGCCAGCACGCCCTTGGCGTACACATAGGCCGGATGGTCCTTTGCGATCATGTCTCCTCCGCCTCCCCCTCCGTCTCCTCCGCCGGCGGCTCATAAAAGCTCCGCTGGAGGCTCACGGTCATCCTGTGGGGCGTCCCGTAGCGATGCCGGACTGAGGTGATCCAGAAGTAGCTCTGCACCTCCGCCAGATCCAGCCGCACCAGCGCCCCGGCCACGGCCCGGTCCGAGCCGTAGCAGTCCAGGGAGAAGCTCTCCGCCAGCACCATCCGGGAGGCTGTGGGCGCGGAGACCGAGGTCCCCGCGGCGTCCGTCTCCGAGGGCCGCTTAATGACCCAGTAAAACTTGACCTGAGACTTAAACACGGCCCAGCTGCCGGCGGTCCGCTCAGTCCTGGTGCTGGCCGGGTCATTGACGTAGACCGTGTTGCCCTGGACCTTCCACGCCAGGACGTAATGCCCGCCCTTCGTCCAGGTCCCCGGCCCCAGGCAGGCGATGACCAGATCGCCCTGGCTCAGAGCGTCCATCACCTGCTGGTGGAGGGGACTGGCGGCATTGCCGTAGATGCTCCCGGTGTTGAGCTGGCTGCAGCTCAGGCCGTACCGCTTGGCAGCGGCGGCAAAGTAGCCGTAATACGTCCCGGATCCGGGGCACTTGAACCCGTTGGCCAGGGCCCAGGCGCACTCCGTCTCCGGGGTGACGCCGCTGTCGCACCAGGTGGCAAGCACCATGCTCATGGCCGTGGGCCCGCAGCCGGAGCCGCCGATGGTGGTCTTCTCCCCCTTGGCGGAGTAGTCCTTGGCCTTCCACCGGGGATCCGTCTGGAGGTAGCTCACCGGCTGGGCCGTCCCCGTCCCGCCGTCCGGCTGGGCGGCGGTGCCGTCCGCAGACGCGGTCCCGGCGGCAGAGGGGAGCTGCTGCTCCTCAAAGCTCCAGCTCAGCTGGGGCTCCGCCGCCTCCGTAAAGACGTCAAAGTCGGACAGGTTCGCCTCCTGCTTGCACAGCAGCTGAATCGGATTGTTTCCGAAGCTCCTCACCGTCAGGGTGGTGCCCACCATCCGGACAAAGTACCGGACCCCGTTCTCCTGCTGGATGGTGTCCAGGATGGTCTTGACGATCTCCGCCGGGCTCTGCTGATACAGGCCGTAGACCGAGGACACCAGCTCCGGGCACAGGATGCTCTGGATGCCGACCTTGTTGGCCAGCTGGGAGAGGGCGTCCTTCGCCGGGACGTTGTTAAACTGGATGACGGTCTGACCCTGGGTCAGGGCCCGGCCCCCGTCCAGGCACCGGCACCGGAGGGCGGATTGGTACGACCCCTCCACGCTCTGGACCTGGCCCACAAAGACCACCTCGCCGGTGGCGATGTTGGTCAGGGCCATGAAATCCCCCGGCACCAGGATCAGCGGCGGCATATACCGGTCCGCCCCGCCCTGCCGGACGGCCACGCTGAGCTCCAGGCTCAGGCTGTCGGCGTCATCCGTCATCTCCGGGGCCTCGCACCGGTCGGTGATGTCCCGGATCTCGCCGGTCTCCAGGCTCTGCCAGGTGATCTTATAGCGGTCCGGCTTCTTCCCCAGCCAGTCACTTTCGTACCTGGTATAGACCTTCTCCGTCTGGGGGATATGGACCACCGCCGCCGCCTGATCACTGGCATCCGTAGAGGCCACCAGCCCGCCGCCGGTCTCCCCGGTGTAGCTGTCGCCCCCGCCTGTCAGGACGGTGTTGGCCTCCCAGCCCCAGCCCAGGGGGATGATGCTCCGGCTCCGCATCTGGGCCAGGCTCCAGCAGACGATCTGCCCCCAGTGGTGGTAGACCATCCCGCCGCCGGCGTGGAGGCCCACATGGCCGTACTTCTTGCCGTTTGCGGTGGGGGACGAGAAAAAGATCGCCGCCCCCGCCGGGATATTGCTCAGATCTGTGGACTTCTGCCACCGGTCCTGGGCTCCTTTTGCGGACCCGGTGGACGGGACGGAGACCCCGGCCGCCCGGTAGCAGTCCGCCACAAAGCCCTGGCACAGCCCGATGCCGGTATTGGAGATCCACCGCTTGGAGCCCAGGTTACGCTTTGCAAAATCGATTGCCGCCGCCGCAGAGGGCATCCGCCCACCTCCTTGCTACAGGCTTGCCTGCCCGAAATTTGTCACGCTGGTGACCTTCACGTTGGTCCAGCCCTTCGCCCGGACCAGGGTGCTGGGCTTGCCGTCGTAGGCCTCCCACTCCACGATGTCGATCAGCCAGCCCCGGCCCGGATAGAGCAGGCTGTGGCCCCACTCGGTGCCGGACTCCCCCGGATGGGGGTTGACGCCGGGGTTGCTCCCCTTGCTGTCCGCCATGATGGCCTTGAAGCTGTCGCCGTTTGCCAGATTGATCTGGAGGATGTCCCCGGCCTGGCCGAATTTGGTGGTCATGGCCACGCAATAGTACCCGCTGATCATCGCCACCCCGCCCTGGCTGGGCCTGCCCTGGTCGATCCAGGCCTTGTACAGCTTCCCCTGGGCCAGGGTCGGGTTCCACTTCTGGCTGGCGTAGCTGGTATAGTTGCCGCTCATGCCTCCCTGATCCACGCTGTCCGGGATGACGATGGTCCGCCCGGACCCGCCCGCCGGGGCGATCTGGCTGGCCGCCTCCGCCTGGCTGTCCGTCTGCATGGTGATGGGTGCCGGCGGCTCCGTGGGGATCCTCCCCTCCGGCTCCTCCTGGGCCGGCAGGGTAGAGGACAGCGGCATATCCGCAAAGCGATACTCGGCAAACTTGAGCTGATAGCTGATGTCCCCCGCCTGGTCGATCCAGTACGTAAAGCTGTCCACGCTGACCGGCAGGTTAAATACCTCCCGCCCGCTGTTGTCCAGATGCACCGCCCGGAAGGGGATCCTCCTGGCTCTGACCGCCTCGATGGTCCTGACAAAGTCCCAGGCCGGCCGCTTCCCGCCGGGCCGGATGAAGTCATAGTCATGGGTCGGGAAAAAGGACTCCAGCTCAAAGCTGGCCAGCCCCATCGTCCCCAGGGCCTGCATCTCGCCATTGACGGACTCAAAGCTCTCGTTTTTCTGGCTCCTCTCCAGCACGATCCCCTCATTGGGCACCACCGGAAAGATCATCACGCCCTCCCGGTTGTTATAGCTCAGGATAAAGTCCATCCAACCACCTCAATCCACAAACAAGCTCAGCTGCGCCGCATGGCGGGCAAACCGTTCCTCCTGGAGGTCAAAATACGTCCGGCTGATCTCATACCCCCAGAAATCCAGCCCCGCGTCATAGGCCGCGATCCGGCTGGACCCGGACCCCAGATGGGTGTCCAGGACCTTGAATCCGGGTTTGGCAAACTGCTGATACAGCCATTTGTACAGCGCCACCGGCTTCTGGGTCGCATGGATCCGCTCTTCCTTGTTTTTCATGTCCTGCTGGAGCATCCCGTTCCATTTCCACTCGAAAATCCGGCTCTGTCCCGGCAGGTTCGTCCAGGCAAGCTCACAGTCGGCCTGCGTCAGGCCCCGCCTTTTCTTATCCCAGACGATCATGCAGGTCGCACGTCCGAGGTGGTCCAGAAAAAAGTTGCCGCCCCAGATGATCTGATTCCTGCTGACTCTCTGCAGCTCCCTGAAATACGTTTCGTCCGGCGGGGAGCTGTCGTCGAACACGGGATAAAATTTTGAGACGCCGCCGCTTTTTTGTCTCTTCCATACACTGTTGCTACTCTTGCCGCCGAACGGCCTGAATCCAGGCCCAACCACGGGTGCCCGTCTCTCTCTCTCTCTCTCTCTCTCTACATGAACGGTTTGTGAACGATGCTCTCCGATGATGTTGATTCCATATGGCGGGTCCACCACCGCCAGGTCGAAAAACTTGTCCGGAAATTCCCGCATGGCCTCCATGCAGTCCCGGCAAAATGCCTGTGTCGCCATGACTCACCTCAATGCCGCGGCGAGGGGGTCCTCGCTGTCCCGCAGTCTTGCGGCGGCCAGGCTGCCGATCTTGGCCCTGGCCTGGGGCGACAGGCAGAACTCCGTGCACCCCCGCCACATGGTGGACTCGTACCCCCTTCGGGCGTTCATGAACTCCCGGTTGTTGAGCAGGTCCGGGTCCCGGTTGATCTCCGTCTCGATGTACTGCAGCCGGTCCACCGCCACGCAGAACTGCGCCAGGCTCACCGCATCCAGCGCCGCCAGGATGTCCGCGTCCATGTACTGGGTCACGATCCGGAGGAAGATGGCCCGCTGGTCCTCGTTCAGCCATTCCGGCGGCTCCGGCTTCCCCGGTCCGCCCCGCAGCGTCTCCTCGATCTCCTGCCGGAGGGCCACCTCTTCCGCCGATCTGGCTCCCGTGGCCACCTTCACCGACTTCGCCGGTCTTCCCATGCTCTCACCTCTGTCTTTCATCGCGCGGGGGCCCGCACCCCCGAAGCGTTTCTAAAAAAATCCCTGCGTTGTGGG
>Ga0326512_10002015_pt1 | contig 15192 bp, 21 predicted proteins | sample 1_2617_0518_D_FD_203652 | JGI IMG/M metagenome (GOLD analysis project Ga0326512, IMG submission 203652) | Bovine rumen microbial communities from UC Davis, California, United States - 1_2617_0518 | ecosystem: Host-associated > Mammals > Digestive system > Stomach > Rumen | place: USA... | reverse complement strand
GCATTTATTAAAAGGATTGGAAGAGATTATTACAAATTACAAAGCCAAATGAAAGAAGCATACAGGGAAGAATATAAAAGAACTAATGGAAACAAACACAATGCAAGACAAAAAATGACAGGCGTATTGAATGCCTATTGGAAGAAAACTGCTGAAAAATATGGCTATAATTATATTAATAGAAAAAAACAAATATTATAGGGGGTAGATTTAATGGAAGATAAGAAAGAAAAAATATTTCAGACAGATGGAGACTTTTTTGAAATGATGAAAAACATTGAAAAAGAGGTAATAAAAGAAATTGAAGAAGAAAAAAACAAAGAAACGAAATAAACGGAAAGGAATAAAAAGGGCAGATGAACAAAATAACAATCGAATATATCAATATAAAGGACATAAAACCATATAAAAATAATGCAAAATTACACCCAGCAGAGCAAATAGAACAAATAAAGAGAAGTATAGAACAATTTGGAATGGATGACCCTATTGGAATCTGGAAAGATGAAATAGTAGAAGGACATGGAAGATATATAGCTTGCAAAGAATTAGGAATAGAAGAAGTACCAATTATAAGATTAGACCATTTATCTGATGAAGAGAGAAAAGCCTATGCATTAGCACATAACAAGTTAACAATGAACAGCGATTTTGATTTAGATATTTTAAATGATGAGCTAGACAACATAATAAACTTTAACATGGCAGACTTTGGCTTTGAAAAAATAGACATTGATTGGGATGACATAGATGAATTGACATCTAACAATTATGACCAACCAGAACATAACATGCTAGAATGTCCACAATGTCATCACATAGACAGAGACATACATTTTAAAAAAGTAAATAATACAGAAGAGCAAGAAATATGAAGATATTTTTAAGTGCATTAGAAGCATCTCCAGAGTTCTACAATATAAACAAAAATATTAAAAAATACCATTACAACTTGATGTCTTTTTATTATTTGAAAAACAAGAAAGAAATTGCTGAAACAATAAAACAAAAAAGCGATTTAGTGATAATTGATAGCGGGGCACACTCATTTCAAAAAGGCAAAAAAGTTGATTGGGTAGAATATACAAAACAATATGCAGATTTTATCAGAGAATTTGATAGCAATAAAGTTGTAGGCTATTTTGAGATGGATGTTGATAATATAATAGGGTATGAAAAAGTATTAGAGTTAAGAAAAATACTTGAAAATGTTTCAAATAAAATAATACCAGTATGGCATAAGAATAGAGGCATAGAAGAGTACAAGAAGATGTGCAAAGACTATGCTAACAGAGTTGTAGCAATAACAGGATTTAAGAATGAAGATATTAAAGATGAACAATACATGATGTTTTTAAAATATGCAAAAAAGTATAATTGTAAAGTACATTGCTTAGGAATGACAAGGAAAAAAGTATTAGACAAAGTACCTTTTGATTTTGTTGATAGCAGTTCATGGAAACAACAAAGCATTTATGGAAGAATAAACAATAGAAAAGTCAATAAAGAATTTAGCAAAACATCAAGGTGGAGAGTAATGCTGGAAAACTATAAAAACGGAATGAAGATGCAAGAAAACTATTATAAAAAATGGAAAGCAGTATGTAAAGATTAGTAGTTAGCTAAAACCTACTATAAAAAAATTAAGGAGATTTAAGATGAACGATATTTTATTAGTAATATCAATTATAGGCATCTTTAGCATGATGCTAGTAGTAAAGAAAGTGCTAGGAAAAGAAGGATTAATAGGATGGATGGGCATTGCAAGTATATTAGCAAATTTACTATTAATCAAAAGTGTAAACTTATTAGGAATAAGTGCAACATTAGGTAATGTATTATTTGCAAGCAATTTTTTAGCAACAGACATGTTGACAGAGAACTATGGGTATAAAGAAGCAAAGAAAGGTGTTAAGTTTGGAATAATAGCAGTTTTATCATTCTTAATAATAACACAAGTCGCTTTATTGTATATACCATCAGTAGAAGATGTAGCTCAGTCAAGCTTTGAGTTATTATTTAGCTTTGTCCCAAGAATAACATTAGCAAGTGTTTCAATGTTCGCTTTATCAAATTTCATTGACATCAGACTATATGAATGGCTAAGAAGAAAAAGCAATGGGAAAAGAATGTGGCTAAGAAATAATTTATGCACAATAATATGCAACGGAGGAGAAAACTTTTTATTTTATTTAATAGCATTTTTGGGAGTAATGGACATTAGCACAATAACAGCAATGGGAATAAGTGCAACTATGATAGAAATACTAATAGCTTTATGTGATACACCTTTTCTATATATTAGTAAAAGAGTAAAAGATATAGATGTGAAAAAGAAAGGAGAATAAATGGCTAAAGGACAAATAAAACAAAAGCAAGATACAATAAAAAAAGAAACTTTTGAAAGTCTTTGTGCTATTCAATGTACTAGAGAAGAAATAGCAGGAGTATTAAATGTTAGTGACAGTACTCTTTACAGATGGTGCAAAGAGACTTACGGAACAGACTTTGACACAATTTTTAGACAAAAGAGAGAAAATGGCAAGGCAAGCTTAAGAAGAAGCCAATGGAAATTAGCAGAAAAAAATCCAACAATGAGTATTTGGCTTGGAAAACAATATTTAAGACAAAGAGATAATATAGAAGTCGAGCACAGTGCACAAAATGGAGTTTTAGGGGAATTAATTGGAGCATTAAACCAAGCAAAGGAAAATAAATAAAATAATGCAGTGGCGGAATAGGTAGACGCTTTGTGGGTAAGGTAAAGTGTTAAAAGAGCCATTCTCCATGAAATAATTGGACACATAACCATGTTAGGTGCAAATCCTAACCTGCATTATCATACATGTCTGTTTAGTGTAATGGCAGCACAATAGTCTCCAAAACTATTAGTCAAGGTTCGAGTCCTTGAACAGGTGCCAAAGGAGAATAAAACAAATAATGAGTAAAACATTAAATGAAATGTTAAATCCTAAGCAAATAGACTTCATGCTGCGTGATGATAAAAGAACAAATCTGTTAACTGGAAGTGTAAGAAGCGGAAAGACTTATATATCATTGTTAAAATGGGCTATATTTGTTGGAAGTATGCCAGAAAATTGTGAGTTCTTAATGACAGGAAAAACCATAACAGCATTAAAAAGAAATTGCTTAGGATTATTAGAAGATTTAGTGGGAACAAATAATTTTAAATATAGCCTAAGCTCCAAAGAGGGAACATTATTTGGAAGAAAAGTATGGCTAGAGGGAGCGAATGATATAAAGGCAGAGAGTAAAATCAGAGGTATGACATTAGCAGGAGCTTATATTGATGAGTTAACGCAAATACCAGAAGATTTCTATTCGATGCTTTTATCTCGTTTATCAGTTAAAGGTGCTAAACTATATGCAACAACTAACCCTGATACACCAACACATTGGGTGAAAAGAGAAATAATAGATAATGAAGAGATAGACAAGAGTGTATGGCATTTTACTTTTGATGATAATGAAATCCTAAAGAAAGAGAATGAAGAGTATTTTGAGAACTTAAAAAGAGAATACAAGAGCATGGGTGATGTATATTACCAAAGATTTATTTTAGGATTATGGGTATTAGCAGAAGGTATTATATATAAACAATTTGCTAATAATACAGAGCTATTCATTAAAGACAATGCTGTTGATGAGAATGGCAATAAAATAAATTTTATGCTAGTAACAATAGGAATAGATTATGGAGCAACAAAAGGAGAAACAGAGTTCAAAGCAACAGGAATAACAAGTATGTTCAGAGAGGCATGGACAATAGATGAAGAGAAATTGAGTGGAATACATAGTCCAGAAGACATGTATAAGGCTTTTATTGAATTTTACAAAAGGGTAGTAGAAACTTATGGTAAGGTAAATTATTGCTTTGCTGATTATGGGGCATTAGGACAAGTGCTAACTTATGGAATGAACAAGTATTTACAAAAGAATGGAATTCCTTTAAAAGTGGAAGATTGCGTTAAAGGAAAGATAAATGATAGAATATATTTAGACCAGATACTATTTGCAGAACAAAGAAGATTCATATTGAAGAAATGCAAATATCTGATAGAGGCATATAAGTTAGCGGTATGGGATGATAAGAAAGAAGATACTAGATTAGATGATGGAACAACACCAATAGATGATTTGGATGCGAGCGAGTATTCGATGTTTCCATTCTATGACAAGTTCATGCAAAGGAGGTAGGAATGAACTTAGAAAAATTTCTACAAGATAACTATGGGTACAACCCAGATGTAAAAAATGAAATGAAGTCTTTTATTAGTTTATGGAGAGGATGGTATGAAGGCAATGTAAAGAACTTTCATAACTATTCAATCTATAATGGACAAAAAAGAGTAAAGAAACACAGATACACATTAAATATGGCTAAGGAAATAAGTGAAGATTGGAGCGATATTCTATGGAGTGAAAAATGTGGAATATCTTTATCTAATGAGAAAAGCCAAGAGCAATTTGATGAATTAACAGATAAATTAGATATATATAAAATAATAAATCAAGCATTAGAAAAGTCTGGAGCATTAGGAACTTCTGCAGTTGTAACAAGTGTATGTGACATTATACAAAATGAAGATGAAATGACACTAGATGTAAGTAATGCAAAAACAAGAACAGATATAGTTGATGTTGATTGGATTTTTCCTTTGACATGGAACAATAAAGAAATAACAGAATGTGCATTTGGAAGTGTTGAATATGTTGAAGGAATAAAATATATAATCTGCTCAGTACATAAGCTAAAAGACAATGGCAATTATGTTATATATAATCATTTGTTTAGAGAAACTAATGGAAACAATTTAACAGAGATAAAAGGACAAGATGACACTATATCAGAATTTGATACAGAATCAAATATTAAATGGTTTAGTATATTTGAGCCAATGCTAACAAACAATATATTTACAAATAATCCTTTTGGAATTCCTCATTATGCAAATGCTTTAGATGTATTAAAGACAGTAGATATAGATTTTGATGCGTTCAAGAATGAAGTAAGAGATAGCAACAAAAGAACATTTGTTAGTGCAGATTTATTGAATTATGATAGTGGAGAAGAGAAATTAACATTTGACCCAGAGGCTACAGACATATATGTATTACCAAAGGGAGCAAATAAAGATGACTTAATACAAAGTGATACAGAATCATTAAGAACAGCAGACCAAATAAATGCTTTAAATACATCATTGAATATATTAGGAAGCAAAGTAGGATTTGGAGAAAATCATTATCATTTTGATGGAACAAACCTAAGTACAGCAACAGCGGTAGTATCAAGCAATAGCAAGCTATTTAGAAGAAAGAAGAAATTAGAAGTAGGTTACGAAAGTGCTATATATGATTTAATTAATGCTATATGTTATGCATCAAGTAAGTTTGGACAATATAATATAAACACAGAAGACATGGTAATACAATTTGATGACAGCATTATAGAAGATAAAGAAGCAGAAAGTATAAGAGCATTAAGAGAATTCCAAGCAGGATTAATAAGTGCAGTAGAATATAGAATGAAGATATTTGGTGAAAGCAAAGAAATAGCAGAGAAGGCAATACAATCAATAAATGAATTAGAGCCTAGTGTAGAACAACTAGTAGGAGCAAATAAAGAAGAATAGAGGTGCTTATGCTAAGTCAAGAAGTACAAGAAAAACTTGCTGAAAGATTAGTAAGTAGAATAGAAGAAACTAACACATATATTCTTGAAAAGATTGGAAATACAATAAAAGAAATAGGCTCGCTAACACCAACACAGGCACAACAATTAGCACAGATATTGAAATATGGTGGAACTTATTATGATATAGCAAGACAAATAGCAAGAGTAAGTGGAAAGAATGTGCAAGATATTTATAAGATATTTGAAGAAGTAGCAAAAAAGAATAAGCAATTTGCTAAACAATTCTATGAGTTCAGAAATGTTCCATATATACCATATAGCCAAGATTTAGCATTACAAAATCAAGTACAAAGTATTGCAAGATTAACAGCAGAAACTTATTTGAATATATCAAGAACAGAAGGGATAGGATTTTTGTTTAGAGATATAAATGGACAGATGTATTTCAAAAACATACAACAGGCATATTCTGATATAATCGACAGAGCAGTATTGAGTATAGTACAGGGAAAAGAAACATACCAAAGTGAAATGCGAAGAATAATAAAAGACATTGGACACAATGGAGTTGTATTATATGAAAGCGGAAGAACAAGAAGATTAGATAGTGCATTGAGAATGAATATATTAGATGGCATGAGGCAAGTAAGCAATCAAACAGCTAAGATATATGCAGAACAATATGGAGCAGATGGAGTAGAAATATCAGTACATACAAACCCAGCACCAGACCATGAAGATATACAAGGAAGACAATTCACATCGGAGCAATTTGATATATTAGAGAATGGTGGAGAAGCGGAAGACATAAAAGGCAATGTATATAATGGAGCAGAAAAAAGACAAATAAGCGAGTATAATTGCTACCATTATATATTCCCTATAGTAATTGGAGTAAGTAAACCAGAGTATACAGATGAGCAATTAGAAGAAATCAAAAAGAAAAACCAAGAAGGATTTGTATATGAAGGCAAGCATTATACAATGTATGAAGGAACACAATTACAAAGAAAAATAGAAACAGAAATAAGAAGGCAAAAAGAAACTAACATATTAGCAAAAGCAAGTGGAGATGAAGAACTAGCAATGCAAGCTAGAAAAAAAGTAAGACTATTAACAAATAAATACAACGAATTATGTAACGTGAGTGGATTAAAGCCAAAAAAGGGAAGGATGAGGGTAGTATCATGATAGTAGCGATAAATGATGTAAAAGATGCACCAAAGCTAAAAAACCATGAGATTATATACGCCTTTAATGATGAGCCTTTGGAGTATTTACTAAAAACTGGTTTACATTGTGTAAAATACGATAGAATAGAAAAGGTACATTTGAACTTAACAGATTATGAGATATCTTGTAAAAAGAAAGCTAAGATAACAGACAAAGACTTGTTTGAATTACCAAAAGTCAAACAAAATAAATATGTAATAATAATTCCTAACTACAATAATGAAAAGTGGCTCAATAAATGTATAGACAGTGTATTAAATCAAACATATAAGAATTTTGAATTGATAATAATAGATGACATGAGCACAGATAGTTCGGTTAAAACCATACAAAGTTATAGAAACAAAGAAGAATATAATAATAAAATCCACTTATTACAGAATAAAAGAAAAAGATATAATGGTGGTTCAAGAAATGTTGGAATAGATTATGCATTAGATAATATAGATTTTGATTATTTTTGCTTTTTAGATAGCGATGATTGGTGGAAAGATGATTACGTGTTAGAGGACATTAATGATGAGATTGCAGATAATGAAATGCTAATTATAGGTGCAGAAATGCTGTATGAGGATGGAGTCAAATATAAGACTTTTAATGATTATAAGAATTATGAAGAGTTTTTTATATCAGATGGTAAAAAGACTATTTGGTGTACAGCATGGTGCAGGGTAATAAAAAAAGATAAAATAGTACATTTCTGCGAAGATACATTAATGGAAGATAGAGTGTGGACTTATAAAGAAGCAGACATAATAGATTTTAATAAAGTAGGTAAACTTGAAAGAATTTGTTATGTATGGAACAAAATGAATAAAACAAGTGTAACTACTGAACGCAATGAACATTGGAACGCAAGTGCGTGGATACATATAGGAAATTGTTTATCGTTTTTAGCAGATATAAAACATAAAGAAATGATACCAATAATAAAAAGAAGAATAGAAATATGTAAAAGCAAATTAAATGAAGGACAATATACTCAATTTTAGAAAGGAGAAAATTATGGTAAAAGTAAAATGCATACTAAACACTGGATTTAACGACAAAGAAATTGGAAAGTTTAGAAAGTTTGAAGAAGAATTTGAGGTGACTGAGGAAAGAGCTAAATATCTTGAATCTGTGAAGGCTGTAGAAATAATTGAAGTAAAACCAGAAAAAGAAGTAAAACCAGAAAAAAAGAGTAAAGCAAAAGGAAAAACCAAAATTGACACAAAATTTTAGATTTGCTATCATTGAGATGAACGGGATGTAAGGGCTACGATAATGCCAGCAAATAAATTAAATTCACGAGGACACGACCTCGAAAAAAAGTGTAGGAGGAAATTTATGAGAGAGTTCTTAAAAGGATTAGACCTTGAAAAAGAAACTATTGATAAGATAATGGCAGAATATGGAAAAAATGTAACTGGACTAAAAGACCAAATAGAAGATTACAAAAGTAAAGTATCAGATTACGAAGGACAAGTAAAAGAATTAAAAGAACAAAGTGAAAAAAATGAGAAGTCATTGAAAGATTTAGAAACACTAACTAATGAAAATAAGAACTTAAAAGCAGATATTCAATTAAATGGAGTAAATGTAAAAAAAGAGTTTAGTAAATTCGTAAGAAGTGAAGTAATGTCAAAAGTAGATGACAAGACAGATTTTTCAAAAGCATTAGAAAATTACAAAAAAGAAAATCCACAATTCTTTGGAGATGTACAAGTAAAGAAAGTACAAAGTTCTCCAAGTTTAAATGGTGGAACACCACCAGAAACAACAAACACTATTATGAATGACATAATAAGAGGTGTAAAAAATAATAATTAGTAAAGGAGAAAATAAAAATGGCAGTAATATCAAGAACAGATGCAGATGCATTGATAGAGACACAAGTAGCTAATGAAATATTTGAAGGAGTAGTTAAGGATTCAAAAGCTTTATCATTATTCAGAAGATTACCAAACATGACATCAGATAAGACAAAACTAAGAATATTAGATAGCTTACCAATGGCATATTTCGTAGATGAACAAACAAATAATGGAAGAAAACAAACAACAAAAATAGCATGGGACAAAAAATTCATAAATGCAGAGGAATTAGCAGTAATAGTTCCAATTAAAGAGAATGTATTAAATGATAGCTCAATAGATATTTGGGCAGAAGTAAGACCAAGATTAGTAGAAGCTTTAGCAAATAAAATTGATAAAGCAATATTCTTTGGAACAGACAAACCAACTGGATGGAGAGCAGGTTTAGTACCATCAGTAGTATCAGCTGGAGCAACTGTTACAGAAACAAACAAAGGATTATATTCAGATATCAATGATACAATGGTTAAAGTAGAAGAAAGTGGTTATAATGTAACTGGACTTTTAGGAGGAGTTGGATTAAAAGGTAAATTCAGAATGATGACAGATACAACTGGACAACCTCTAAACACAACAGAAATTGGTTCATTAACAAGAACATTCATGGACAATGGAGCATGGGACAAAACAACTGCAACATTAATAGCAGGAGATTTTTCACAAGCTGTATATGCAATTAGACAAGATATCACATATAAACTATTAGACCAAGCTGTAATTCAAGACCCAACAAGTGGAGACATTGTTTACAACTTAGCACAAGAAGATATGGTTGCATTAAGAGTAGTAATGAGATTAGGATGGGAAATTCCTAACCCAGTAAATATTGAAAATCAAACTGCAGCTAGATTCCCATTTGCAGCATTAGTACCAGCTACAGCACCAAGTTATTAATAAAAAAGGAGGCAATTCACAATGACTTTTGACAATCAATATTTGACATATTCAGAATATGAAGAGTTGGGAGGCTCATTGGATGAATTGCCTTTCAACTTATTAGAATATGAATGCAGAAAAATAATAGACAGAAAAACTTTAAACAGATTAGTAGAGCAAAATGTACCACAAGAAGTAAAACTATGCGAATTCAAAATGATAAATTGTATAAATGACTATAGTAAGACAATCAAGAATGGAGTCTCAAGTGAAAGCACAGATGGTTATTCTGTATCGTATGGGAATATTGATACCATTGTTAAGACTAAAGAAAATGAATTAGAAGATATTATTACAACTTCATTATTTGGAGTAATCGTAAATAATGAACATGTAATATATATAGGAGTAAAATAATGATAACTAATGGCGGGATAACAATCTATCATAAGCAATTGAGTACACAAACAAGATTAGAAGAATATGCAAGATATTACTATAGTGATTGCTGGCACTTTGGTGGAAAAGGTAGTTCAATCAATAAAGGTTATGCAGAAGCAAATGATATTAATATAAGAATACCTTATTCTACGAATCAAAATGCAGATATAAGCAATTTTACTATAGGAGATATAATCTTTATAGGTGAAGGACCAAATTCGATTGAAAAGCAATCTGATTTAAATGGAGAAGTATATAATGTAATTTCTATAACAAACAATAATTTTGGGAACAATCAGCACATACATATAGGAGGAAAATAATATGGCAATGAATCCTATAAGTGTAATTCATGCAGATTTAGGAATAGAGCCAAATGGAAGAGTTCAGAAATTTTTTACAGATACTTGTGCTAAACACATGGACAAATATGTACCAATGGACACAGGAGCATTAAGAAGAAATGTAAGTAAAACATCTGATAGCATAACTTATGAAAGCCCTTATGCCCATTATCAATATGTAAATCAGTTTGAAAAAGACCACTATACAACACCAGGAACCGGACCATATTGGGACCAAAGAATGGTAAGTGCCGAAATGACAGATGTTATTAAAGAAGTACAAGATTATATAATGAAGGGAAAATAATATGGCAGATATTAATACAAATGCAGTTAAGGTAGAAGATTTAAGAGTAACAAAATTAAGAGAATATCTTTTTAACATAATAGATACATTACTAACAAGTAACGAATATCAAATTAATGCGAATATGCTATCTAAAGACATAAACAATTATTCATTAGATAAAATACCAACAGCAAGTGTGGTAGAGCCATGGATACTAAACATATCACTGAACAGAGATGTATATTCTTTCAGAAGTAGGATGTCTTATAGTCAAGATACAATTGAAAATTTATTGAATGTAGGCTTTTTTGAAATATTTGAAAAGCAAATAAAAAACAACAACAATTATCATATATTACCAGATATTAAAGGAATACAAAGCATAGAATGTTTAAATTGTGGAACACTAAACAATGCAAGTACTAACACAGCAGAGTTTGATATACAAATACAAATAACATATATGGAGGAATAGTATGAAGGAAATAAGAGCAAATCAAAACTTTTCTATTGATGGTGTAATGTTTTTAAAAGATGACATCATTGATGTAAAGAAAGTAGGTTTTGAAAAATTAAGAAGAATGAATAACAGCGGTGTTTTAAGTCCTCTATTATCAGAGATAGATATTATAAGACTAGAAAGAGAGACAAAAAAATATAATAAGGAGGAAGAATAATGGACATTACAAAGATGAAGAGAAGTCAATGGTTGACTTTCTTAAATACTACACCAGGTACAAATTCAGCAACATGGGCATTACTTGGCGTTGGAGTCACGGATTTTGGACTTGAATACAACCCTCAGGTAGAGACAGAAAAATGGATTGTAGAAGATAATGCAAGAACAACTCATGAAAGTAATCAATTACAAGGTTCAGTAACACAACAAATCTATTTAGGAGACCCATGTTACGCATTTGTAAATGCAGCAAGAGACCAGTTAAATTACAAGACAGAAATATTAATAGTAGATACAACTACTGAAGGAACAGCAAAAGCAGCTAAGAAATATGATGGAACAATCGCAGTTACATCATACATGTCAGACACAGCATCAATTGAATATGATTTATATTTCAATGGCGACCCAGAAAATGGAACAGCAACAATAGCAGGTACAGGACTTGATATAGTACCAACATATGCAAAAACAATATAATTAAGGAATAAGATTAGGAGTTGGGAAATTAATTCTCAACTCTTTTATTATAAGGGGGAAATATGGAAATACAATTAAAGAAAAGTGACATATTAGAGATAGGTATAAAAGATGAAAAGGGCAATCCAACAGGAGAATACTTAACATTTGACTTTGGAGATACATCATTGCCTTTGAAATATCAACAGATGGTAGAAGATTATCAGAAGAATAGAGTATATGTGCAAAATCAGTTTAGAATAATTGATAAAAAACAAGACCATAAAGGCAAGAAATTATTAAGTGCTAATGAAGAGGCAAAGATAAAAGTATTAAATGAATTCTACAAAAAACAAATGGAAGTATATGATAGATTTCTTGGCAAAGACGGTTGCAAGAAATTATTAAATGGAAGAAGCCCATATTGGGAGATGTTTGAAGATATAAACGAGTGTATTGAGCCAATAGTACCAAAGATATATGAAACAATAGACAATATGAAAGCAAGAATAATGGGCAAGTATAAGACAAAGAAAGATGAGGGCGAGACATTAGAATAATGAGAAAAAATCCTACCGAAGTAAAAATCGAAGATAGAATATATAAAATCAATACAAGTTATAAAGTAGCATTAGAGTGTGATAAAGTCGCACGAGATACATCCATAGACGATGTTGAAAGAGCAATGAGTATAATTTATTTACTTTATGGAGAAAAAGGCTTAAATGCCAACCTCGATTGGAATAAACTATTAGAATTAGGACAGAAGTATTTGAGTATGGGAAAAGAAGTAAATAATAAAGAAAATAAGAGAGATATGGATTATGAGCAAGACTTTGATTACATTAAAGCTAGTTTTATGAGTGATTACAATATTGATTTAGAAGAAAAAGATATGCATTGGTGGACTTTCTATAATCTGCTTTGTGGATTGAGTAATAGTGAGCTAGGTAATTGCTGTGTACTCAATAGAGTGAGAAACTTAAGGAATTTTGATTTGTCACAAATTAAAGATGCAAAGACAAAGCAAAAGATAAGAGAGGCACAAAAACAAGTGCAATTAAAGAAAGAAGAAAAGAAATTAACAAAAGAACAAGAAAGCAAGATGAATGATTTTTACAAGTCAATAGGATGGGAATAGGAGGTAGTAATGGCTGATGGCTTTATTACGATAAAGACAAGAATAGATAACAGCAAATTTGACAAACAAATAAGTGACCTCGAAAAAAAGATAAGTAAAGAGGAACAAAAAGGAATTGAACTAAAGACAAAAATGAGTAGCCAACAAAGTGCTTTAAATACTGAAACAAGAGAAGCACAAAAATTGGAGAAAGAGTATGAAAAAGTAAGTCAAAAGTTAGAATATTTACAAAGATTACAGAGCAAGAAAGATAGTGGAGGTAGTTTAAGTTTTCAACAGACTACTGATTTATTAGATTTAGAGAGTACTGCAAAAGCAGAAAGCACTTTAGGAGCTAGCTTAGATAGAGTGTATGCTAAACAAGATAAAATAAGAGCACAAATGAGTTCAACATCGGCAAAGTACAAAGAAATAAGTTCAAGAGTAGATGAATATAAGACAAAAATTAATGGAATAAATTTGCAAAAACAACAAGCAGATGTTAACAAAGTAAAAGATGGCTTTAAAGGCATTGGAAATAATATACAAAGTGTAATGCAGAGAGTAACAAGATTAGCAATTGGAGTAATAGGAATAAGAACAGCTTTAAGTGCAGTAAGAAGAGCATCAAGTGATTTAGCTGGCTATGATACACAATATGCTGCAAATTTAGAATATATAAGATATGTATTAACACAGACAATAGCACCAGTATTAAGATGGATTGTTAGCTTAGCAGCTACACTATTAAATTATATATATGCAATAGCTGGAGCATGGTTTGGAATAGGCAAGAATTCAGATATAAGTGCAGAGGCATTTAAGAAAATGAAATCTAATGCAAGTGGAGTTGCAAAAAGTGCTAAAGAAATAAGAAAGCAATTAGCTGGATTTGATGAGATGAATGTATTAGGAGATAACACTTCTGCAAGTAGTGGAAGTGGAGCTGGTGGAGGCAATATGCCAGACTTTAGTATTGGACAAGGAGAAATACCAGATTGGTTACAGAAAATTATTGACAACAAAGATTTAATATTAAGTGTTTTTGCTGGAGTAACTGCAGGATTACAAGCATGGAAGCTGGGCTTATCAAATATACAAGCATTAGGAATTGGAATCTTAGTTGCTGCAATAGTACAATTAATTCAAGATTTGATAGATTTTATTAAAGACCCTACTTGGCAAGGATTTGTTGATATTTTAACAGATATAGCAATGGCGATAGGAGGGCTAATGCTAATCACTGGAAACTGGTGGGGATTATTAGTAGCAGTAGCAGCATTAATAGTAAAATTAGTTGTAGATAATTGGGACACTATAAGCAAAGTATTAGGACAGGTAGGACAATGGATTTATGACCATGTAATTAAGCCAGTTGGAGATTTTTTTACAAATCTAGGAAATGGAATAGTAAATGCTTTCAATACAGCAGTGGACACAATTACTAGAGCATTAAGTTCATTTGGACAATGGGTTTATGATAATATTATAAGTCCATTAGGAAAGTTTTTTTCAGACTTATGGAATGGTTTTTTAAATGCTGGAATAGATGCTTGGCATGGAATAGAAAATGTATTTGGAACAGTAGCAAACTTTTTTAGTACTGTCTTTGGAAATGCATGGAATGAAGTAAAAAATATTTTTAGCACTGGTGGACAGATATTTGATGGAATCAAAGAAGGCATAGTAAGCTCTTTTAAGAATATAGTAAATGCAATTATTAGAGGAATAAACAAAGTTGTTTCTATACCTTTTAATGGTATTAATAATGTATTAAGAAATATAAGAAACATAGATATATTAGGTGCAAAACCATTCAATTGGATTGCTACAATTTCAGTGCCACAAATTCCATATTTGAAAACAGGAGGAATTGTAAATCTACCAAACAAAGGAGTACCAGTTGGAGCAATGGCTGGAGAAAGTGGCAGAGAGGGTGTTGTACCTTTGACAGATGCACAAGCTATGGAAGAGCTAGGAAGAGCGATTGGCAGATACATTAATTTGAATGCAACTATACCAATCTATGTAGGAAATAGACAAATAGCAAGAGAAATGAAGAAAATAAATGCGGAAAATGATTTTGCATATAATTCTTAGAAGGAGGAGAAAATGTTTATTAATGCTAATAGCATAACCATTAATGGTGTATCAATGGGACAATATATAACGCAAGCAGATTATGAGTACAATAAGCTTTGGGGACCTGATAGCGGAAGAAATTTGGCTGGAGAAC
>Ga0326512_10002013_pt1 | contig 15195 bp, 18 predicted proteins | sample 1_2617_0518_D_FD_203652 | JGI IMG/M metagenome (GOLD analysis project Ga0326512, IMG submission 203652) | Bovine rumen microbial communities from UC Davis, California, United States - 1_2617_0518 | ecosystem: Host-associated > Mammals > Digestive system > Stomach > Rumen | place: USA... | reverse complement strand
CGTCCTTGGCTTTCATCGCGGCGTCCATCTGCTCAATGGTGGTGCCGTTCAGGAGATTCTGAGCCAAGCTGAGGTCTTGATATCCGTCTTTCAGAACGTCCGCATACTTCGCCTGCTCCATCTGGTTCTGGACGAGCTGACGTTGAATCTTGTCGTATTCATCCATGATGGCCTGCGTCTTCGCGTATTCCTTGTACGCTTCGGTCACCTCATGGATTGCGTCACGGTTTGCGTTCAGCTTCCCGTTCTGACCGTCGATTATCGAAATCGACGTTCCGACGATATCGTTGTATCCCTTCACTGCGGACTCTAGCTTCGCTTGGTCCTCCGCCGAAAGATTCGTCTTCTCCGACAGCTCGTCCATCGTCATGACATACTGGTCGAGCATTGCGGAATCCGCGCCAATGGTCGAAAGTGCGTCATTGACGTCATTGGCGAGCTGCATCTGGCTGTTCAGCAAATCGTCCGCCGAGTTCTCAATCTCACGAGCTGTCATCTCGAACGACTCGCCGAGCTTGGCTGCATACGAATCGTCGATGCTCTGGCTCATGTTCGCAAAGGAGGACTCTAGCCCTTCCGTGGCCGTGCGCAAATCGTTCTCGTGCTCTATGGCGGTCTTGATTTGCTCGACCAGCAGGGCGATAACGGCGATGGATGCGGTGACCGCGCCGCCGACGGCTAGGTTCGCCATGCTCAAACGCATGGCCTCGGTCTTGTCCGCCACCAGTTCGGCACGCTTCGCCGCGTCCGTCATGGTCGGTATCACGGTCTCGGCCATCGCGTTCGCGAGGTCGTGCCCGTTCTCCCTCCACAGCGAGAACGCCGTCGCCGCCTGCCCGACCGTGGACACCATGCCGCCCAGCCCGCTCGTGAGGTGCCCCACGACGGAGAGCACCGGACCGGCGCCCGCGACGAACAGCGCCATGTTCGCGACGCCGGTCTTCTCGGAGTCCGAAAGCTCGTTGAACCACGTCGCCGCGCCCTCGATCTTCTTGGCGACGTCGATGATGGTTGGCGCGAGCGCGTTGCCGAAGTTCACGGCTGCGGTCTCGGCCTCGCCGCGCATGTACTCAAGCGCCCAACCGAGGTCGCCCATGCGGGTCTTCGCCATCTCCGACGCGTATCCGGCGTCGTTGGTCGCGTCGATGTACTCTTGCAGCGCGTCCGCGCCGTCGTTCATCAGGGCGATGGCGGCAGGAAGCGCCCTCGCCCCGAATATCTCGTTCAGGACGCTCTGCTTCTCCTCGTCGGCGAGGTTGCCGAACGTCTTGTCCAGCCGCTCGACCATCTCGGTCGCGCTGACCATGTGGCCCTGCGCGTCGCGAACGGAGAACCCGTACGCCTGCATCAGCTCCGCCGCCTTGTCGGTCGGCGCGGCGAGCCTCTGCATGACGTTGCGAAGCGCCGTGCCCGCCATCTCGGACTGTAACCCGTGGTCGGAGAGCAGCGCGAGTGCGCCGGACACCTCGTTGATGTTCCAGCCCGCCATGCTCGCCCAGCCGCCCACGTACTTGAAGCCGTTGGCAAGCTCGGAAACCTCTGCGGTGGACTTCGTGGCCGCTCCCGCCAGAGCGTCGGCTACCATGGACGCGTCAGCCGCGTCGAGGTTGAACGTCTTTATCGCCTGGACGGCCACGGACGCGGCATCTGCCATGGAAAGCTCACCGGCGGCGGCGAGCTGCATGGTGGCCTCCATCGCGCCGCCCTCAATCTGCGCCTGGGTCATGCCGCCCTTGGCAAGCTCGTTCATCGCGTCCGCCGCCTCGGTCGCGCTGAACTGCGTGTCCTTGCCCCACTTGAGCGCGAGGTCGCTCATGTGCTCAAGGCTCGAACCCTCGATTTCGAGGTACCCGCCGAGCTGCGCGATTGCGTTGCCGAACTCCTCGGTGCTCGATATGACGTTGCGACCGAACGTGAGCGCCGCGATTCCGGAGACGACGGTCATCTTGTCGCCAACGCTGGAGATCGCGTCGCCGATTCCGTTCAGGCTCTCGCCCGCCTTCTTCGCGTCCGCCCCGAACTGGCCCATGCCGGTCTGGCTCGCGGCCATGTTGACGGACAGCGACTGGTAGGCTGCGGAGAGGGTCTTCGCGCGGGACTCCTGCAACACCATTTCACGCTGCGTGCGATCAATGGAATTTCCGATGGAGCGAATCGACTCCTCGGCGCTGTTGACCGCACCCTCAAGCGTTCCGTAAGTGGCGGATAGCTTCTTGAAGTCCTCATCACCGGCGGCTATCGCGGCGTTGAGTCTCGCTTGGGCGTCGGCTTGGTCGTTCACGGCTTGCACCCATGCCTGTTGGCTGCCTGCGAACTCGACGCGCTTGCTCGCTTCGTCAAGCGCCATCTGAGCTTGGGCGACTTGTTCAAACGAGGCCTTCGCGCTCGCCGCAAGACCGTCGTACCTCTCAGGCATCGATTCCAGAACGTCACGATTACTGACAAGCTTCTCTTGCTGCTTTTGCAGCTTCTCGCTCAGCTCTACGAGGATTTGGCCGTATGCACCAGCCTTGTCAGCCGCGAGCTTCGCCGCCTTACCGACGTTTTCAAACTGCATCGACTTCAACGTTGCGTTGAGGACGCTTCCGTTCGTTGCCGCGTTCTTCAGTTCGGCTTGTACGGCGTTCAGGTTGCTCTGCGCCGCCTTGGCGTCGGCGCTTATGAGGTGGAGGGCCTTGGATGCCTCGCTTCCGTCGGCCTCCCACTTGATGTTCAGTCCCTTGTAGTCGGCCAATGTGACCTCCCTACGCTATGAGTCCGTCGTCCTCCGCCGTCGCCATCCTCGTTACGACGCGCCTATCCGGCGGAATCGACCACGCACGCTCTATCGCCATGTACCTTCGGTAGTCGGCAATCGACATGTGCGCGGCCTCCGAATACGTGAAGCCCATATGCATGAGCGCCAGTATCTGTGCCTTAGTCCGCCACGCCGTCTCCTCCGGCGTCTGCGGAACCTCCTGCTGCTGCCTGTCCATCGTCGGCGTCGACAGCGTCAGCATGTCCCTCTGGTTTACGAAAGATGTGACCGCCGCCCAGGTCCAGGATGACCACCAGGAAGAGCTGAGTCATCTCTCGCGTCGAGAAGTCGACGTGGGACATGCGCTCGAAGAAGTCCTCCCAGCGCTCGTCTATCGAGCCAGCGGCGGCACCCATGGCCCAGACGTACCGAACGAGCGCCAAGCCGTCCACCCCTCGGTACTCCTTGTTCGGCACGTCGACCTTGACCCCGCCGTGCTCGACGGGTATGAGGTTGCCGTCATCGTCCTTGACGGGCTTTCCGTCTTTGTCCGCCATCACGTACGCTTCCACGGTCGGACGCGAGCGTCTGAACGTCACGGGCATGTCGTCCTCAAGCACTCCGCGATACGGAGCCTTGAGGTTCCCCGCGAACTCTTCGGCGTAGTAGTCGGCTGCGAGAAGGCTCGCCTCAAGCTCGTACTCGCGCCCGTCGACGGACGCCTTGACTCGATTCATCATCTGAAATACCTCTTTCCCAAGAAACGGGGGAGCCGCTTGGGACTCGGCTCCCCCTCCAACCGGATGGATGGCAAGTTCTAAGCGCCCGTGCTAGGCGGACGGGATGTGGACCGCCTCAAAGAAGTTGTCGTACGCCTCGCTGCCCGCCTCGCACTTCCACGCACGAAGGCGCTGTCCGTTAGGCAGGTCGCACATCTTGGACGTGATCTGCGCGGTCTCGGTAGCCCACTGGATCGTCCCGTCCACTTCGATGGTCTGGTGCGTCGCCGTCGGCTCGCCGGACGTGCATTGGTACCAGACGAAGCGATATCCGCCTTGGTTGCCGGACACCTCGCCCAGAAACGCGAACTCCACGGCCTCGCCGTCTCCCTCGCCGATGCCACCGTCAAGCTCGACGTAGCCGAGCAGGTCAATGAGCCAGTCGTTGAGGAACCGCGCAACGTTGAGGTCGCCCGTGACGGTCTTGGAGCCGGAGCCGCCGTCGTACTTGCCGTTGTCGGCGGCGAGCCCGTTGTTGGAGTCGGAGCGGGAGAGGCCAAGCGAAATCGCGCCCGGGTGCATCTTCACGGCTCCATACGCGCCCGTGTCGGGGTCGCGAATCGCGTAGGCGATGTTCTTGAGGCCATACTGGGTTTTATTAACAGTCTCCATGTAGAGACCTCCTTACTCTTGCAAAGTCGTGTTCAGGCGCACGAGCGCGTAGTGGTTGCGCGAATCCACGTAAGGGGAGTTCGAGTCGTAGGCGATTCCTGCCGCGTCAAGCGCGTCCTCGACCGTCACGACGAGCCCCATGTCCAGTCGACGGGAGTAGATTTCCAAGTCCCACTCGCGCGCACGTGCGTACGTTCGGTTGTCAGCCTTCTGGTTTCGGCTGTCCGTCGGAACCAGAAGGACGTAGGGAAGGTCTGGCGCGAGCTTGTCGGGCCAGCTTTGCAGGCAATGTGGAATGCCGATGCCGTCAAGGGCGTCGGCGACGTCGTCGATGGTGGGAATGGCGCTCACGTGACATCACCTCCGGAGAAGTGCCTTGACCTCGCGTGCTCGTACGCGTCCCTGATGTGCGGGCGCGCCTTCGTCCTCTCGCCGGTGTCATGGCCGTAGACGAACTTCTCGTGCCCCTTCTCGATGAGGTGCGTGAGCTGCGGCGAGTTGGCGTTCGCCACGACGGCGCTCACGTGGCCGTCGACCATCGCGTACTTGTAGGCCGTCCAGCCCTTCTCGTAGTGCTCGGCCTCGCGCTCGTCCATGTCCTCGACCTGCGAGTACTCTCCGAGCGCGTGGCGAAGCTCCTTCGCGGAGTCGTCCGCAGCGCCGTACACGTCGGCCTGAAGCTCGGCTAGGTTGTGCTGGACGTTCTGCTCGAACGCGGCCATCGTCATGGCGTAGAAGTCGCCCACGCTGCCGCTAGCCTGCGCCAACGTCGGTCACCTCCGCCGTGCCGCCGATGACGACGACCTCGCCGCCGTAGTCGACGGACTTTATGCGGTGCATGCGCCCCTGGAACTCGAACGCCACGTATGCCTCGTCGTAGGTGCCGGGAGGCAGCTCAAGCAGGACGATTCGCGCGAGGTCGGACTGTCCCGCCTCCGTCTCGCTCGTCTCCGAGAGCCTGAGCAAGTTCACCTTCGTCGGGATGCCCTCGTCGTAGGACTCCTCCATCCGGTCCCATTCGCCGCGACGCATGGTCGCCTTGTGAAGAACCGCGTCGTAGAGGAAGAGCGACCTAGAGACGGTCACGCGCATGTCGTGCGCGGTAGGCGAGTTCCACACGGGAAACGGTTGCCCGTAGACCCTGTATCTCTCACCGCGCACGGTCACGTGGCAGTCCATGACGTCGTGCGGCGCGTCCTTCGGCCATACGATGGTCAGGGTGCGCTGGTCGCCCTTGTATCTGGCTTGGTTGATGAACCTGGTCTGCACGTCCATGACGGACTGGTCCGACACGTCGGCCTCGCGGCACAGCGCGCGCGGGACGTCGACGGTCGTGCCGTCGGGGTACTCAAGCACGACCGTCTCGTGAAACCTTCTGTTGAGCATGCGCGCCCCTAACCGTACGGCGAGACGACGCACACGCGCGCGACGCCGATGCCGAGCGCGTCCTTCTCCGCCTGCGTGAGGAAGAGGTCGCCATACGGGTTGGCAAGCTCGACGGACTCGGTGTACACGTCCTCCGTCCAGCTGTGCTTCTGCGCCCCGTAAGGTATGTCGCTCGTGGTGCCGCCGCTCCCGATCGCGCGGTGCGCGACCGTGCGGCAGATGCGCATGAGCCTGAACGTGAACGGCTCGCACGGGTCCATGTACTCGATGTCGCTGGAATCCATCGCGGCGCACATGACGTCGGTGGCCTCCATCAGCATCTCGTGGAGAACGCCGTCCTCCGTCTCGTCGCTCGGGTAGGCGCGCCGGTAATCCTCGACCGATGCGAACGGCTCCATGGTCACGCCCCCAGAATCGCGATTAGGTCGGACTTCCTCGCCCGCCTCGGGACTTCGACGCCACTGGCCTCGGCAAGCGCGCGCAACTGCGTGACTGTCAGCTCGTCCAGATTGCCCGTGAAATCGACTGTGGCTGATTCTGAGCCGTCCTTTACGTCACCTTGGGCGATTAGTCCAGACTGGACGTAACCGGCGCTCACAAGCTCCCGTATTCGCTCTGGCGTGCCGTCGTACTCGTCGCCCGCGCGGTAGGCGACCCACGTGAAGCGGTCGCGGAACGGCATTAGAACGCTAGCCATGCGCTACGCCTAGACTACGGGGGTCATGGAGCCGCGCACGACGAACTGCTCGATCTCGGGCGCGATGGTGAGGGTGCGGACGGGATAGACCTCGGTGGACGCGTGGTCCATGGCCTTGCCGTAGCCGAAGCCGATGAGGTTGGAACCGTCGGTCTGGTACTCGATGTCGGCCTCTGCGAGCGTAGAGAAGTCGATGCCGTAGCTCTTGAGGTTGGCAACGGGAGTGGCGAACATGGTGCCCTTGTTGACCCGGTTGGTCAGGAACACCTTGTTGATGCCGATGAAGTTCTCGAGGTAGGTCATGCCGAACAGGTCCTGGGTGGTGATGGTCGCGTCGGCGAGGTAGTCGTACACGTCGGAGCGGTTGAGGAAGTGAATGATGTCGGTGTCGTTCTCGCTGTTCGACTCAAGCGTGTTGAGCAGGGTGTCCTCGGTGTGGGCGAGCATCTGCTGTAGCGTCCACTGCCCGCTGTCGGGGTCGGAAATCGTGGCGTTGTCGAACTTGTTAATCCAAGTGAAGAGGTCGGCCACGGTGTCCGCGCGGAGCTGCTTGTACGCCTTCTCCACGAAGCGGATGAGGGCGTTCTCAAGTCCGCCGCGCTGGATTGCCTGCGCGGTGACGCGGATGCGGTAGGGAATGAAGTTCACTTCGCCAAGCCACACCCTGTCGAGGTTGAAGTGGGAAAGCGCGATCTTGTCGCCCTCGCGATAGAGCTTGCCAGCGGAGCTTCCGGCGGACGCGTAGGAAACGTAGTAGTCACCGAGGCTTGCCTTGGCGGGAGACGCGACCTCGGTGTACGTGTTGCCGCTCTTGGTGTAGTAGGTCTTTCCGGGAACGACGTCTTTGTCACGCGTCTTCTCGTAGACGATGGTGCCGGGGTCGGTCGCCTGGTCGGTGAGTGCGCCGCTCACGACGTACTTGTAGAGGGACGTGCCAGCCTGCACGACCTCGGGCGGAAAGAATCCGACCATCTCTTGGAACTTGTCAAACTCTCCCTGGTAACGGCTGATGTACTCGGAGAACACGCCCTCGATGGTGTCCTGCGAAGTGATGGTGTTGGGGGTTACAGGCATAATGGCCTCCTATCCGTTATTCTGATTACGCTTCATTGCGTTGAACTCGGCGCGGATGCGGACGCGGTCTTTCGTGCTCTTGGCTTCCTTCAATGCCTCGTCCAACGTCTTCCCGGGGACGCCCTGGTCCCCGCCGTCGCGCATGGAGCCGAACTTCGGGCGCGCCGCCTCGACGCCAGCCAGGTACTTCGCGTTCTCCTCCACGTCGCCGCTCATGCGACCGAGAAGACCCGCGTCGACCTTGTACTGGGACGCCATCTGCGCGACCTGCTGCGCGCGCTCCTGCTGCGCCTGTGCCGCCTCGAACTTGGCCTTCCAGTCGGCGGCCTCGGCCTGAGCCTTCGCCGTCGCGTCCTTCGCCTTGTCCAAGTCGGACTTCTGCGCCTCCTCGATCTCGTCGAGTCGTGCGGCCTTGGCCTTCAGGTCCTCGTAGTCTGCGGGGGGCGTCGCCTTGGCGCGGGCAAGCCGCTCCTGGACGATCTTGTCCACCTGCTCCTGCGTGAACGTCCTCGGCTGCTCGCCGCTTCCAGACGGGTCAGCTGTGCCCGTCTGTTGAGTGCCCCCACCGTTCTGGTTGGTGGTAGTGTTGTCGGCCATGGTCGGCCTCCTTTCCGCGCCCTAGCGCGTGTTCGGTGCGGCGGTTGACCGCCCGCCGCCTTGCGTGGGTATGAAAAAAGCCACCCGTGGCGGATGGCTTGGTTCATCGGTGAAGAAATTCTTTAAGGTTCGTGCCGTTTAAGTGGAACAGGTCGATTATGCATAAAAAGTTGGTTTCTCTTCGTTACGCTCAAGGGCATAGCGGTGCCGCGCAGCGCTCACGTGCTGATGCGCGCGCAACGCGTCTCCGATGCCCTTGGCGTCACGAATACAAAGAGATTCGCAGGTAGATGGCTTGGGCAAATATGCATAAATCGGCTCATTTTATACAAATCGCAGGTAGATTGATAAGTCCTTCTGAGTCTGGTAATTAGTGACTCACTAAAACCGCAGGTAGACGGCTTGCGGGTTTTTCGACAAAACGCATATGAAAATGCATAAACGCATAAGGTTATGCATGCTTCTTTGCAAAAATGCATACGCATCTAGCGAATCCGCCTCGAAGCCCTCGCCCTTCTCGATGCCCGCGAGTACCCGTCCATGATTCTCATGCGCTCTATCTGATACGTGGTGCCGTTCTTGGAAGCCCTCGTGCTCGCCATGTCGCTCACCTTACCCTGCCAGAGGTCGTAGAGCATGTCGGGGTCGTAGCCCTCCACCTGCGTCTGACTTGTCGCGTCGCCGCCGTTTCCCGGTATGACGACGCAATCGCAATGCTCGTGGATTCCCTCTACGCCCGCGCTCTCCTTCGTGTAGTACACGAACCCGCGGCTCGCGAGCATCATGCAGAAGTCGCACGTGTCGGGACCTGTCGGCACCCTCGCGTACCTCACGTTGTTCCTGTGGCAGTTGCGAATCATGCCCTCGTAGTTGCACCTGCGCGCGTAGAACTCAGCGAGCGTCGCGCAGTCGTCGAGGTACCTTCCTCCGTCGCCCTCCACGAGCGCCCTTGCGAAGTAGCGGACCTTCTTCTCAAGCAGCCCGAAGTCGATGATGTCGTCATAAAGCTCGAAGTCGTACGGACCCATGCCCTCGGCGTCGCACACCTCGTCGAAGAGCTGCCCCGCGAGCGCCTGGGCCATGTCGCCGTGGATTCCGACGGACTCCTGCAACGCCTCTATCGCGGCCTCGCGCATGGCCGTCACGCCACCGCCACCAGACTGGATGGCATCGCGGACGTGACTGGACGCCATGCTCGCTATCTGCCCCAGGGATTCGCGGTAGTAGTCGAGGTCACCTAGGCTGATTCTCACCGTCGGCTCCCTCGGTCTGCGTCGTGGACTGTTGCTGCGGCTGCTGCTGCGCCGCCCTGCCCATCAGTATCGGCTGCTGGGTAACCGTCGCGCCTATGCCCTGCCGCGCCTGGTTCATCCTCATCTGCGAGTTGACGCGCGTGATCGTGGCCTGGTCGAACCCAACCATCTCGAAGAACACGTCCGTGCTCGCGAACGCGGGGTTGACCGTCGCTATCTTCATGGCCGCGTCGGTGGTCGCCGCGATGCTCGGCATGGCCGGGTTCCTGAAGTGCGGCATGACGGAGCGCTGGATGTCGTCAAGGTCGTCGATGCTGGACTTGTTGGACTCCACCATCATCACGAGCAGGGCTATCTTCCGTAGCGCCGGTATGAGCTGCTCGTCCTCGAAGCTCTGGGCGTCCTCGATGAGGTCGCGTCTGGCCTCGACTATGGCCTCCGCGCTGGACGGGTTGTCCTGCACGATGCCGAGCGACTGCAACGGAACTCCCGTCGCCGCCGCAAACAGCTTCGCGTCCGACTCTATGATCCGAATCAGCGCGTCCGGCTGGTTGGACGGGAGCTGGGCGATGGTCGGCGTGTGTCCGTTCCTGTCCATCGTCGCGAGCAGGAACGGGTTGATGTACATGTTCCACTGCGGCTTGTCCTTCAGCGCGTTGTACATGCTCTCGGTGAGTCCGAGGATTGCGCGCATCGGTATCGCGAAGAACGCCCTGCTCACGGCTATCGCGAGCCTCACGCTCAGCATGTCGTCTATGGTGCTCTGGACGTCCTTCGTGATTCGCGTCCCGCCCAGCGGCTTCATGTCGGTCGGCTCGTAGACGAACGGAACCATCATCATGGCGTCGGACGGCGTGTCGATGTGCTCGGCCCGCCATCCGCCCGGAGACTCGCGAACCAATGCTATCCTGTTACCGGGTATGTGCAGGTTTACCTGCCTCACGACGGGCTTTCGCGGCGCCCACTCGGTGCGCCCCACGTCGGCTATCACGAAGCCGCTCTGAATCCTGCCCGTCGCCCCGTTCATGATCGCCGCGCCGTTGTCCGCGCTGTGGAAGTTGACGGACGCGCTCTTCCCGAAGTTGTTCACCGTCGCGAACGAGCATCCCTTCTTGAACGTGCCTATCCTCGTTCGCGAGAACTCCGAACCGAACTCGAATCGGTCGAGCGCCCTCTTCAGACCCTCGTCCATGCCCTCGCGCCCGTCGAACACGAACCCGTCGAAGCGCACGTGGTTGGCGAGCGCCTTGACGGCCTTCTTCGCCCAGTCGCACGACAAGTCGACGTGCACCTTGTCCTTCGCCTCGGGCGGCAGGATGTCGACGCCTATGTCCTTCGCCATCACGTCGCCCTCGTAGTAGCTCTCGATGCGCCTGTTCCTCCCGCGCGTCCTGCGGTACACGTCGAGCAGCGCGTCCAGCTCGTCCGCCTCGGAGGTCGTGAGGCCGCGTGCGTTCCTGATTCCGGAAAGCTCAATCATAGGTTTATCCTCATCTCCTCCAACGGTTCGCGCATCACCTTGACCGCCCACCAATGGGCGAGCGCCATGGACTCCGCTATGGTCGTGTCGCTCGGCTCGTCCGAGTCGAAGCCGTATCCTCCCGCGTTGCCAATCTTGCGCTTCGTGCAGTTGTGCAGCGCGTCGCTCACCTGCTCCTGATGCATGTGCGTGAGCTCGCGCGACCTCACGGCCTCCACGAATCCGCTGCACGCGTCCGCGACCTCGTACGACTTCGGCAGTATCAACATGTCCTCGTCGACGCCGTTTGCGACGAGCTTGCCGTAGAGCGTCGAGGCGTCGCTCTTGCCGTCGAGCACTATCGCCGCCGCATGCTCGGACGCGTCCATGAGCCATTCGATGAACGCCCCGATACCCCTGTTGAGCGGCCATGTGTCCACGTACTCCACGTGGGGGCGCACGCGGTTCTCGTATGGGATCAGGCAGACCGATATCGAGCCGACCTGCCCGTCCTTGTCGAACTTGACCGAGTAGACCGGTTGCCCTTGCAGGTCCCTCGCGTCCGCCTCTCCGATGCAGCACGCGTTCCACAGCGCCTTGTCTATCGGCCTTATGGACGACACCACGCCGCCCCACCATCCAAGGTGCTCGCGCGCGAAGGTCTCGGCGCTCATGCTCTTGCTGTCCTTGCGAAGTCCGCTGATGAGCAGGTTCAGCCCTAGCGACGGGTTGTACTCGAACCATCTGCTCTCGTCCCTCACGTCGCCGACCTCGGGGGACGCCCACTCGTGGATGCACAGACCCTCGTACGGCTCCTCGTGCGCCATGTCTCGCAGGCGCATGTACACCTCGCCCTTGTGCGGCTTCCGTGGGTCCGGCACCGTCCCCATGAGTATCGTCTGCGGCGACCCCGACGGAGCGGCTGAGTTCAGCGGCGAAAGCGACGCGTCCTGCTCGTCCGTGTAGCTCTGGGCCTCGTCGATCACTATCAGGTCGAACGTCCCGCCACGGCCCATGTCTCCGCCGGTGCCGCGCGTGCGGAACTCGATGTGACCGCCGTCCTTCATGTCCAGAATCATCTGGTTGGCGCTCGTCGTGTACCTGTCTACCAGCCTGTTCAGCTCCGGGTACTTCGCGTTGATGTCGTGCCTGCACTCGCCGAACTTCTCGCGAAGCCGGTCGAAGGCCACGCGGCTCGTCTGGTACTCCTGCGCCGTGTGAAGGATGCGCTCGTTCCTGAACCTCAACCCCCACGTCTCGCGAGGGTCGCATACGCCGGTCTTGCCGTTCTGCCTCTGGACGGGCAGGAGGCACAGCGAGTTCAGCAGCACCCCGTCCCTGTCCACCGCCAGCCAGTCGTCGAGCACGGTCCGCTGCCAGACGTGCGGGCTCATGCCGTACGAGTCCGCGTAGTCCGCAGCGAGCGGGCCTTCCGTGAACTCGTATTGCGCGGCGTACGTGTACGTCGGCACCTGGTTGCCGATCTCGCGGCGTCTACCCGCCATTCTTCGACATCCTCGCCCTCATGGACTCAAGGCGCCTCTTCACGTCTGCGTCAGGCGTGTCCTCGTCCTTGCCGCCCGTCAGCGCCTTCCATCTGTCCACGGCCTCGAAAAGCCCCGTGGCAAGCGGCTTGATGTCACGCCCGGAGTCCGTCATGTCGAGGACGCGCGCGTACTTCCTCGCTATCTCCAAGACCATTCCGGCCTCGTCGCCCTTCACGAGCATTTCCTCGATGTGCGTGACCTCCGACGTTTCTAACGGCTTGTTCTTCGGCATCAGGCCCACCTCCCATCAGGCGCCGTTGCGCCAATCGCGCGACGTGCTGACCTTCGTCGGCACCTTGGGCTTCTTCCCGCCCTTGCGTCCCTTGGCGATTCGCAGTACCTCTTCGACCGTCTTGTTGCTTCTCCACTCGTTGCAGCACTTGTGCGCCGCCGCGAGGTTGGCGTAGTCCAGCGCCGCCGCCTGCGCGGACGGGTAGCCTCCCAGCCAGTACCTCGACACCGGCACCAGCTCGTCGATGACGAAGCTGTACGGATGCGGGAACCTGAGCGAGTAGTCAATGTCACCGCTCCTGCCCATCGCCCTGCATATCCAGCACGGACGACCCTCGGCGCGCAACCTCGCTTGCAGCTTTCGGCGCGCACCTCCGTTCGCGTAACGCGGCTCGTGGGCCATATGCGTACACCCGTTTCTATTGTGGATTTGATTCCTAGTGTGTTGGCGGTATGCACCGGCGTTCGCCCGCGACCCCGCCCCGGGGAGGTCCCCCCACCCCCTCGCACGGAATAAGAACGGTACCATTATGCACACAAAGAGCGTGTTGTAACGCGTCTACCTGCGTTTTTGTGCGTCGAGTATTCGTTAATACGCGAATAATACGTGGGTTTATGCATGACGTGGAAGAGGTGGCGCGCCCTGGTCGAGCGGTGCACCCTGGTCACATGGCTATGGTGGGCCATGCACGATAAGGCCGTGCATGTAAGGCCGCGCCCGTGTCCAATGTGATCGTGTGCGTGGTCGTGGCTCGTGGTGGCCTACGTGATCGTGTGCACGATAGCCCCGTGGTCGTGGCCTAAGTCGTCCATGTGCCCGTGGCTCATGTCGTCCACGTGTCCAATGCGATCATGCGCGCGCGTGGTCCACGTCGTCCAGGCGCTCGTGTGCTCGTGTGCTCGTGTGTCTCGCGTGGTCGTGTGCGCTCTGTGGAAGGCCGCGCCCCCTCGCGCGCAAAAAGAAAAAGGCCCGCGCTCTGTGTCGTGAGCGTGGGCCTTGAATGGTCGTATGAGCGAATGAGAGACGATTACACGCCCTCGCAAGCCCTACTATAGCAACGGGCCACGAGGGCCGTAAATAGGCCGTATGGCGTGGTCTAGGCGTCTCGTGGCTCCATGGTGGGCTGTGGACTAATGCGTATGATGTCCTTGTCCTTGTCCCTTGGCATTAGTGCGAGGTCGTAGCCGCAAGCGTCCGCGATCGTGCTAAGCCTGTCCGCGCTCGGTATCGAGCCACGTACAAAGAGATTAGATACGTACGTGTGAGACTTGTCCAGCTTGCGCGCCACTGCATATGCAGTCATACCGGCGGAATCTATCATCTTTCGCATTGCGCTTAGCGTGTCCATGCTTACCCCCTTTTACCTGCTGTTTTGTAGACGATGCCATTATATCGTATCCAATCGGGTGTAACCCGATTGTGTAGGGATTGTGTAGAACCCAATTGATTTAAAATCGTCGCTATCTATAACCCAATTGGGTGTTATATTGACATTGTCAAACGAACCCGAACGGATTCGAGAGACATTGAAAACGGAATCCCAAAAGGACGGCACAGGCCACCGGAACAAAGAGCTAAGGGCAGGGGCACCGCATGGCGGAATGACAGTACGGCCCGCGAGGTCATGGACTCGTGAAAAAAGCCAGATACACAAGCACTACCAAGACCAATCAATCCAGCCACCGAAGGGGGGCACAAGATGTACACATACTACTTTGACCACGCGAAACCCTTTTATAATCGCCACGAGACCAGGCTAGTAAACCCGGACGGCACGCCCGCCGAGTCGATGCTGATAACCCGCTACACGAGCGGGTACAAGTGGCAGATGCGCGGCGTAACCGGCCCCCGCGGGGGCAAGGCGCGCAAACAGCGCAAGCACAACATCTTTTACCGCGCGGGCGTCTTTTACCGCGCGAAAAACATCGTCCGCGAGGACGGCGAGAAGCTAAACAGCTTTGAGCCTTACGAGGGCGTCGTAACGGACGCCTACACGGTCGCAAGCAAAAAGCAGGGCGTCACGGTCGCCTCAATAGAGATAATCGAGGGCGTGCCGGTGAGCGCCAAGGACGCCGAGGGCACCGAGGTTTGGGCATGGGGCCTCAACTCCATATCCGAACTCGAAGACCTCATGCACATACCAGAGCAGGACCGCGCGCCACAAGAGCCGCAAGAGCTGGACGAAGCTGAGGCGCAAGCCGCATTTGAGGTCGAGCGCGTCGCCTACCTCGAAAGCACCACCGAAGAGGGGCAGCAATTGGACCTCGTGGCCTACTTTGGCTATGGGGATGCCACTTGGCAGGACCTCGCGAAACCCGCAGCATAAGCACAACACACCACCCAACAAACCGAACCCGCGCGCCCGTAAATTCGCAAAGAGACGTGGGGCGCGCCCGTGTAGGTGAGGGACAAATGCAAAGTTGACCGGCCCCGTCGTTGCGACGGCGGGACATTAAAAGAAGGGTAAAGACAATGACCACTAAGACCAACACCGGCGCTCAGGTAAACGGCCCTTACGACCTCTGCGACCTGCTCGACCTCTCCTGGGAGGCCATGGACAACCTCACCGAGGACGCGACCGACGCCCTCGAAGAGCTCTTCGACGAGCTCACCATCCTCGATTACTCCGATGGCAACCGCTACTGGGATCTGGACGTGGACGACGACGCGACGAACGCGCTCATCGAAAAGTACGCCCCGCGCCTGTGGCACGACGACGGCACGCCGCGCACCTGCTAGCGACAAAAAAGGGCGCGACGAGCTGCAAACCTCGCTGCGCCTCACATCGACCGAAACGACCAAAGAATCAATCGACAAGGAGA
>Ga0326512_10002011_pt1 | contig 15205 bp, 24 predicted proteins | sample 1_2617_0518_D_FD_203652 | JGI IMG/M metagenome (GOLD analysis project Ga0326512, IMG submission 203652) | Bovine rumen microbial communities from UC Davis, California, United States - 1_2617_0518 | ecosystem: Host-associated > Mammals > Digestive system > Stomach > Rumen | place: USA... | reverse complement strand
AGAGAGACGCATAATACCAAAGGCAAATGCTAGGTTCTTTGAAATCCAATACATATATGAAGCTGAAAATATTCAAAGAAATCTCAATAAAAACAATGTACTAGCTTTAGACTTAGGTATAAACAATCTTGTAACAGCTGTATCAAGTGAAGGTAAGTCATTCATCATAGATGGAAAACGACTTAAATCTATCAATCAATGGTTTAATAAAGAAAATGCTCGTTTACAGTCTATTAAAGACAAACAACATTTGGGTTATAGACCAACTAATAAACAAAAAGCTAATACCAGAGATAGAAACAATAAAGTTAATGATTATATGAACAAGGCTGCTCGTAAAATCATAGACTATTGTGTTTCTAATAATATAGGAACTCTTGTTGTCGGTTATAATGAAACATTTCAACGTGGTACTGATATGGGAAAAAGAAGCAATCAAAACTTTGTAAATATCCCATACGGTAGGTTACGCTCTAAATTAGAATATCTCTGTGAGCTAAATAGTATTGTGCTTATAAAACAGGAAGAAAGCTATACGTCTAAAGCATCATTTTGGGATAAAGATGAACTTCCAGTTTACAATAATGATAATCCAAAAACATATACATTTAGCGGTAATAGAATTTACAGAGGAATGTATCTATGTAAAAATGGTAAATGCCTTAATGCTGATGTAAACGGAGCACTAAATATCCTACGCAAAAGTAATGTTGTATCCTTAGATGGATTATACACTAGGGGCGAAGTGGACACGCCTATAAGAATAAGGGTATCCTGATATTCAGGAGCAAAACTTAAACACCAAACTTCTTAAAAGAGGTCGTAAGACCTGAATTGAAGCTCGTGACTTTAGTCATGAGTAGTTCACTTTAATATTTCTTAGTGCATATTTAATATGTAACATTTTGTTTGTCATTGGTCTTAGGAAAGGAGATAAATATGACACATTGTAACTCAAAAATTAACACCGTAACAATTAATGGTAAGGACTTTGTAATCAGAGTACTTGCAATGAATGATAAGGTAACATTAATTGCTACAAAAGAACTCGAAACAACATTAAATGACTTGATTTTAGATACTAGAACACAACTTATTAATAAGGAGATTTACTTAGGATTAAAGAGGAAGGTTATCTTTAAAGATATGCATGAATATCTTTTGATTAATTCAACAGATGAAGAGCTTTTACAGATTATTAATAACCTAGATAGAACTGCATCAACTGGTGTATGTTTTGTCTTAGAAGGTGTAGATAAAATGTTTGATAGCTTAGATGAACTTATATTAACGGAACTTAGTTTATCATGCATCAATAAAGGTGTTCCAATTCAGGACGTTTCTATTGTTGACAAGATATTGATTGATGTTTATAAAGCAAATATTATTAATTGCTTATATAACTCAAAGTCAAGAACTATTCCGTTTAAGGATAAAGCATTAACAATTTCTTTAAAACGCACTATTGCGTAATTTATTTTTAATATAAAAGGTAGCGTGGCTTACATTATGTAGGCTGCGTTATTTTTTTATGTTTTTTTGTGTACCATATTTAAGATAACTAAAAATATTAAAAACGATATTTTATAATTGAAAGGAGACAGTAATATGTCAAGTATTTATGTAAACAATTTAAAAAGTTATGATGCAGGTTTAGAGGAAATTGGAAACATCCATTCAAGAGCCAAGATTAAAGCTGCTGCCAAGTATGAGAGAAAGAGAGACGAAAGAGAGTTCCATTCTAAGTCTCATTCTCATAAGCGTAAGAGCTTTAAGGATTATTATGATGAAGAATATTATGGTTAATCATTTCTTTTAACAGTAAAAAGCACTTAGTATTACTAGGTGTTTTTTTTTGTTACTATAATTCTTGTTTCATATTTATTTATAGATAAAGATTTATTTTATTAGTAAATCGAATTTGTTGTTTAATCATTGTTTTGAAGGGAGAATTTAAGTATGTTAGTTTTTGAATTTGACAAATTTAGTAACAACAAGGTTCAATCTGGAACAGCTATTGGAATGTTTTTACGCTTAAATAATTTAGGAGTTGTAAAAGAAACACCAGATGTTTACATGATGAGTGACAAAGAATTATGTGACTATATTTTAGAGTCAAACCCTGAATCTAAATTAAAATATAAAACGGACCATATGTGCATTAATGTATCAACTGATAATTCGTTCTTTTTTGAACCAAATGGACAGTTTAAGACTTTAGAAGTTTAATATTTAAAGAGCCACATTTATTTGTGGTTCTTTTTTTTTGTTCCATATTTATAGTATATTAGTCTTACGGACTTAAAACGAAAGGAGAATTTTTATGGAAACAAAACCACTTAAACTAGAAAAGGATGGAACACTAAAAAATGTTTCAGATATGAGCGACAAAGAGCTTTTAGATAAAATGAAAGCTAAATTAAATGAAGATGTTCGCAATTGTAATGCTAAGAAACTGGCTGAATTTAAGAGCATTTGTAAAGAAGCAAAATTTTCTCTGTTTTTGTTTCTTATAGTTAATTTTGTGCTTTTTTATTATAGTCTCTGTCTATTGTTAAATGGAACACCTACAATTTCAAAGACTATAGGGGTTATTTCAGTATTTATAATCGCTACAGCTATTTTGCGAGCTTTTTTGTTAGCCTTTATTGAATTTAGACATGAAGAAGGTTGTCAAGTCCTAAAAGATAAAGAATCGACATCTACTGATACATTAAGTGCTCTTTGTCATTATTCTAAAATAACATTAACTGCTTATACTGTTAGATACATTTATAGTGAATTTATTGATACTGAAGAATTTGGTGATATTGATGATGAGACAAAGTGTGAAAAAATCCTTGATTTTGCACAGAATTATTGCATTCATAAAAACTTATTCTCGAAGTAATCTTTTTGACAGTAATCTTTTTAACTATGAAAAAGGCTCATTTTTATGGGTCTTTTTTTTTGTATATCATATTTATAAAGAGTAGTTAATTCTATCTTATAATTAAAAAGGAGCATAATAAAGGCTCCTAAATTTTGAAAGGAGAGCGATAAGATGAGTTTAACAAGTAGAGATTTTAAAAAACAGAGTGCTTGTGTTCAAAGACCTTTGGGGCTTTCACTTCAGACAGCTAATAATAGGTTCTTTGATGAGAGCAATATTGCAAAAGAAATGATAAGAGCACACATTAAGGGTGAATATAACCCAATTGATGTTAACGAGGTTCGAGACGATATTGAAGCTGCAATGTCTGATGAAGTTATTGACGACATCAAAGATAATCAGATAGCGGCAATTAATCGTTTGTCAGAAGTTGTATGGCGATATATCAATTCTGTAAAGGCTAATTATTATGATTGCCAGTTTATTGTTCCTGATGACCCAATAAATTTAGATTTAACTCAGTTTATAGATAAGCGTGGTTGTTCACATTTCTATGGTGATGACAGCATTGATGTTAAGTTTGATTTTATAGCTTATAATAATGAGAGAATAATAGGTGTTATTATTAAGCGAGGTCTACCAACTTTAAATATACGAACAGGTGCTAAAAGTCCTGATACAGATATTTGGCTCCATATGATGAGATTTGCTTTAAGGAGATTTGCTGATAGTAGATTTCCTAAAGATAAGTCAGTTGTTATTTGTGCACAATATCATCATTTAAAGAAACCACAGTCAAAATCTATTAGTACTGCAATTTCAACTAATGTACTTACTGAGGATTATTTTGCTAATGATAATGGTATCAGAGGTTTAATAGAAAGCTACACACCATCAGCACAGTGGCAGTTTGATACTTACCCTATGTCAGAGTTTGATACAATTTTACTTGGACATTTAGAGAAGTATGCAACAGGCTATGATAAGTGTGATTTAAAGGAAGAAGACGATTGTAAACATTGTCCTAACTATTTGTCATGCTATTTTAAAGCACCACCTGTTCTAATTGAGTCTGATGATGATATTGACACAATTAAGCCTAGAGCACCTATTGTACCAGACGAGTATCAAAAAGAAGTTATGGACATTAGACAAGGAACAGTATTAGTTGATGCTCCTCCGGGGGCAGGTAAAACAGCTGTTACAACAGAGCGAACAACTAACATGTTATTTGAAATGTTAGATGATTGTGTTGCTCAGTATGAAGCTGGAATTGATATTGAAATACCTGTTTCAAATCATTTAAAGTGTAAACGTGGTGATGGTCTTGATGAAGAAATTCTTGTTAATGGTAAATCAGCTACACAAAATTGGAGCGATGTTTTGGTCGATTTAAGTAAAGATGTTGATGTTACATCTAATGAAACCCTAGACGTTGATACAAGTTCAGTTGTTGATAACTTAAAGATTGATGATGGAACAAATAATGTAGCCAATGACCTTTTAGCAGAATTTATGAACCTTGCTAATGATAACAATGCTCAATCGGAACAAGCTGTTTCACAAGCTAGTGATGATAGTTTCTTTGATGCATTTATGTAACATTTGTTTAACCAATAAAGAAGAGCCACTATTTTTAGTGGTTCTTTTTTTTGTATATCATATTTAATATATGTTAAAAATAACAAATATTTATTGAAAGGAGCTAATCAAACATGGAAATTTTACATGAAATAATTTTATGGGGAACTATCTTTTTTTGTTTAATGATGGGTCTCCATAAATATGCAGTAAAGAAAAATAATTATAAACTGGGGTATATAAGCTATAAAGTTATAATTATTTCTGCAATTATACTAATTCCTGTTAATATTATATATATAATTTATAATATTTTAGAAAGAATTTAAATATTTGTTTAACCAATAAAAAAGAGCCACTATTTTTAGTGGTTCTTTTTTTTTGTTCCATATTTATTATATGTTACAAATAACAAATATTTACTTTTTGAAAGGAGAACAATATGACTAGGGAAGAAATGTTAGAAAAATATAAGGATGAAGGAATGTTAGAAAAGGGAACATGCAAAATTACGTTGGAAATTCCAAAGGTGTTTGAACAAGACTTGTATAAAAAAGGAATGTTTACGGATAATATGTTTATGGAATGTTTCGAAAGGGTTCTAGCAGAAGTTCAAGTTAATAAAATGCCTACAATAGGTAGATACGAAATTGAAACTTTAACAATGCTTGCAATTGCATTTGGAAACGCAAAAGTAACAGAAAGCGAGGTAAAAAGATGATAGTAAACTTATTATTTGGTAACAATATTTTTAGTGCTACATGGCAAAAGAAAACATTTTCTGATGAAATGGCAGCATTGGAATTTATCAGAAAGCATAAAAACAAAATCTATGGAATAAATGACTTTATGGAACCAGCTTCCCAATTATGCCATTTTGAAATTATTAAGATGTTAAGAAACGAATAACAAGCCTTTCATTTATTCATCATTAAACAGAACAAAAGGAGCTACTTTTATAAGTGGCTCTTTTTTGTTGCATATTTATATTATAATAGTCTCATAGAGTTTAAACGAAAGGAGGTATTAAGATATGATAGAACGAAGAGTTAATAAACACCATTATGTATATGTTCTCGAAATAAGAGTAGATGGCAGACTTATCCGTATAGTTGACATGTTTAAAAGTTACAAATGTGCAGAAGAAACTGCAAAAGAAATCTCTTTAAAAGCGAACGAGACAACTAATATCGCTGTTGTTAAATATAATGCATATATGAACAAACTTGCCAAATTATATTAAGGAGAAATGCTATGTATCAAGAAATGCTTTCAGATAGTCTTTATGATTCCGCAGAAGAATATGCTATTTTAAGAACTCTAGCAGAAGTTGAGTTTGAAGAAGAATATGCAAGAGAAGAATACGAAAGAGAAGAATACGAAAAAGAATATGAACAAAAATCAAATTAACAGACAAAGAACGAGCTACATTTGTGGCTCGTTTTTTTTGTATCATATTTAATATATAACTTATAAAACGTATTAACGAAAGGAGACAAACATGGCAAGAAAAAAAGATTTTTATAAACTTGCACAATTAATCAAATTAGCTGCTAAAGATGTAAGCAAAAGAGAAGCTTGGTGGAAAAGTGAAAGCGTTTCAGAAATGTTCGGCTTAAAGAGAACAGATAATGAACCAGACATTTTAGAAGTAGTTGACGATAGCGGGTATCGTTGTATTTTAATTGGTGATACCAGAGGAAATGTGTCATTAAACACGGGAAAAATTGATAATACGATTTTTCATAAAGGTTACGCATATCTATATTCTGAACAATGCTCTTATAAAGGTGATGTAAGAAAATGGAAATACAGATGTTTTCCACCTACTAAAGAAATAGCAACAATGCTTGAAAAATTATATAATGCAGAATATTGTCCACAGATGATTACATATTACGCAGGTGATGATGAGAACATTTCGTTTTGCGTCACATATCTTTCGGAAGTAGTGAAGAAATATATAAATGTAATTGCTTCTGATAAGGAAGATGGCTGATGTAACACCTGCGAATATAAGTATCTTAAATCAGAGTGTGTTGATTGTGCAAAATATGATGAATATGATAATTCACTTGCTCTTAGTAATTATAAAGCAGAAAAACAGAATTAACGAGCAAAAGCGAGCTACAAAATGTGGCTCGTTTTTTTATGCAAAAAAGTTTTTCAAAAAAGTTTCAAAAAAAAGTGCAGATTTAAGGTCAACCCCGCCCATATGTTATATGTAACAAGCAACAAAGACATAGAGCAAATTAATGGCTCGGAAAGGTGGAACAATATGAAGAACACAAAAAACGTATCAATTTTATTTTATGAATTAGAGGGTGCATTAATAGACCTTGAGGAAGTGTGCCTAAATAACGAAACAGATGAAACTTTCACAAAGATTAATAACTTAATTAAATGTATCAAAGAAGGATTAAAAGAGAAAAATAATGATGATACAAAGGAATTGGTTACATATCTTTGTGACAAAGTAAATGATAATTTAGCTTTCCATGAAAAGATAAAAGGTAGTATTGATACTAAAATTGTGAGACGAGAGTTGAAAGATATGTGCGATTGTTTTCCATATTTATAGTAATTAGTCACACAGACTTAAAATGAAAGGAGAACAATTATGATAGTTTATCATGGTTCAAGTGTGTTATTTAAAGAGTTAAAAATCGGTGAAGAATATTCTAATGGTCATGGGTCAAAAAATAATGAAGGCTTGGGTATTTATTTTTCAGATGATATGTCAGTAGCAGCTGAATATGGAAAATATATTTATGAAATCGAGATACCTGACCTTTATGAAAGACCTAGAACTTGGGATTTATGTAATTTTGACGAAATAGAAGAATTATTAGAGTGTGCAATTGCAACTCCTGATGATATTTACATAGGAAACTTTATTAATGTTACAAAATTAATTGATGAAGTAAGCAAAGCCATCTATAATAAAAGAGTTTCTATTGATAAATTACCTGATTACATTTGTACAATTCTTGATAATACTGAAAGTTTTTTTGATTATTGTAACAAAACTAATGAAGATAGCGAACTTGTAATTGAAACAATTAGATTGGCTCTTGTAAAGTTTTTCAAAGAGAATTGTTCTATTTATGTGTTCCCTTCTGAAATTGGTGGTTATAATACAAAAATCGGTGTTATAAAAGAAACAGGTCTTGCAAATGCAAAGATTAAACATTGTATAAATGTTTCAATTGTATATTAAGCACATTATTTAACAAAGAAAAAAGGCTCACATTTTTTTGTGGGTCTTTTTTATTTTTACATCACATTTTTCTTTATTTTATTTACATATTTTTAGGTGCATATTTAATCATAGATAAAACGTGAAAGTTGGTTTTGTCAAACTACGAAATTAATTAAAATATAACGGAGGGAATCACAATGGAAAAGACAAATAACACTCAGTCGGAACAAAACAATAATAATTCAAGCAAAAGGACTCCTTGGATTATAGCCACAATAGTAGCAATAATAATTATAATTATTATTCTTTTACTATTGTTTGTTCCTAAGAAATCAAATGTAGGTTCAGCAATTCAGGAAAAGACATTTACCGTTACACAAAATGGTAAACAAGCTACACTAACTTTTAACGGTGTGGTTGAAAATGAGTTAAATGATTATTTAGCTCAGAACAATATTTCAGTAGCAGATTTAACTGATGAACAGAAACAGGCAATTTACAAAAACGTCCTTAATGTTATTGAAAGTAACGAAGGTGAAGTAAATGAAGCTGTTAAGGAACAGGTTCTTGAAATGACATCATATTATGTTAATGATGGTATTGCTACAAAGACACTTGAAGATTTAAAGTCTAAGTACAATGATGTAAATTCACAGTTACAGGAATTAAGAGACAGGATTGCTGAAATCGAAAGCAAACAGAATAATGCACAGACAAGCACACCAGTTGTAGCATCAGATGAAACATCAATTAAGGGTGCAAGTGCTGAAGATTTAGCAGAATTACAGAAAATCGTTTCAAATTTAAATGATAAGTATGAATCATTATTAAACGAATCAAACAATTCAATGACAGTTATTAATGATACAGTAACAAAGAACACAGAAATTGTTAACAAGTTAGCTGAAACAAATACTAGAATTGATGGTATTTCAGCAGACCTTGACGTTTTAACTTCAGCAGTTACAGAATTACAGACATCATTAGCTGCATTACAGAAAGATTATTCAAGCTATGTTACATCAAATAATCAGGAAATTGCTGAATTAAAGGCAAGTATTGATGCAAGATTTGCAGCTATCGAAGGTAATCAGTCTGAAGCTGGTAACATTTCTGATGCAGCAAATAAGCAGTTAAAAGAAGAAATCACAAATCTTGAAACAAAGTTAACAGAGCTTACAAATACATATAATACATATGTAGCTACTAATGATACAGCTGTTGAGAACGCAAATGGTGAAATTAGTGATACAAAAGAAAAGATTACAGAAATTGAATCAGAAATTGCTACAATCAAGACAGAAAAGACTGCTCTTGAAACTAGAGTAACAAATAATGAGACAAAGATTGCTGAAATCACAACAGCTTATAATGAGTACACAACAAATAATGATAAGTTTGTAGCAGCTACAAATGATGCTATTGCAGATGTTAAGACAAAACTCGACACATTGACAACTAATTTTAATAATTATGTAGCAAATAATGATACAAAGGTTACTGATTTAACAAGTCGTATCGAAGTTATTGAGAACGCTTTTGCTGAATACAAAACAAGCAATGATGCAGACCTTACAGAAGTGTTAGGTAAGATTAAGCTCAATGCTGATGAAATTGCTGCATTAAAGGAATTAGTTGCAAGCAATAAGGCTAGTAGTGATGCAGCTGATGAATTAATTAAGCAGTCTATTTATAATGAAACTCAGAAACAAGCAGCAGAAAATGCAGCTATGAAGAAGAACATTAGTGATAATAAGAGTGCTCAGGATACAAAGAACGCTGAATTAGAATCAAAGAACGCTGAGCTTGAGTCTAAGAACGCTAAACTTGAAGAAGAAATTGCTAACTTAAAGACTCAATCAACAACAAATAACACAAATGTTAATCAGAATATTACAAATATCAATGAGCAAGTTGATAACAATTCAACAGATATTACAAATATTCAGTCTCAGCTTAATGGTTATTCTTTCAAGATTATTTCTGAAGAAGATTACCAGAAACTACTTAACAATAATACAGTTGATGAAAACACAATTTATTACATTAAGTAGTAATTATTATTGGTAAAAAGAATATAGTAACAAAAGACCTATCGACATATTTGTTTGATGGGTCTTTTTTTTATTTTCTTGAACCATATTTATAATGTACACAGTAAAGATTTTTTCTTTACAAAATAAGCTTATTTAATGAAAGGAAATCTTAGTATGAGTAATTCAAACAACACAAAAAAGACTGTAATGGTCGAAAAGAAAGTATTAACAAAAGAGTCAAAGTTCGCTTTGATTAGGGCTTTTATTTTACCACAGGTTCCAATTCTTGCTTTGTCATTTTTGTTTGTTAGAGCTAATTTAAAGGCTCAAGCAGATATGGCAGCTAGAAATGTGCCACAGACTGATGTTATCACTTTAAGAGATGGTATCTTAGTTTTTGGTTCCATTTCTGTAATTGTTGGACTTGTCTTTTTATTTGTAACTTTAGCTTGTACATTAACAGTTAATAGTTACAAGTCTTTTGAAACTGTTCAGAAGAAAAAGACTATCAAAATTATTGAGACTAGTGTTAATGCTAATGACCCAGTTCCTAATTGCTAATGTGAATTACTAGAAGAAACATCCGAAAGAGAGCCTTGTTATAAGGCTCTTTTTTTTGTTCCATATTTATATTAGTTACAAACAATAACTACAATCATTTTATTTTGAAAGGAGTTAAATAATATGGAATATTTAACACATGATTTTTTTAAGGGTTGCAAACTTAGAAAGATTGAGGACATAACTAAATTGCATAAGGAAGATAAGAGAGCTGGTGAAGTCTTTGTATCAATTAAAAAGAGAACAGAAGATAATAAGTATCTACGTTCTAATGAGTATTATTATATGACAGCAAATGATAATATTCGTAATATTGATAATAATATGCTTTATACTGGCTTATCAGGTATTGAATTTATTCAGTGGGAAAATGTATGGAATGTTGTTTTTGAGGAGCGTTCCATTATTGGCTCTGTAAACAGACGTATGTCTTTTGATGAATTTAGTGCTCTTTTTCCTGATGTTGAACTAAATCTTACTAAGGAATTAGTTAAGAAAGCAGAAGGTGAGCCTAGTTACATTAAAAAATCTGACATTTATAATCTATTTGATGAATTGCCACCTTTTACAAAAGATTTTACAAAAGATGAGCTTATTAAGGAATTTAAGTCTTTTGTAGATAAAGCTAATGAATTACCAAGAGTTTATAGTGTCGATTGCAATGAATTTTGCTACAAAGAAAATGACCTTGCTGATTGTTTCGATAGTATTCTTTTGGATATAGAAATAGCAATTAAGAGTATTGATTTACAAAATGTCATTGAATTTAATTTAAATAAGCTCTATAGAAATAGGGTTTAATATTTTTGAAACAAAAAAGAAAAGGGTCACAATTTTGTGGCTCTTTTTTTTTGCCATATTTATATTATAATAGTCCATGAGACTTTAAAATGAAAGGAGTACAATTTATGTATGATGTAAAAACTGTAAAAGAAGAACTTAAATCTTGTGAAGATGTTGAGGATGTTATACCTCTTTATGAGAACTTTTATGCTCACTTTTCTTGTAGACCAGATGCAGAAAAATTTCCAAAATATAAAACGGGTGATGTTATCGACAGAGAGAAGTCTGTTAGATGGAACGAAGAAGAAGTAGCAAGAAGAATTGTAGCTAGAACTCAAGAAACTGTGAGACTCGTGAAATTAAAGAACGAAATCTCTGAACTTTATGAATACGCTATAATCAAACTTCTTGCTGAAGAATATCAGGTTTCTAATGCTGAAATGAAAGTTATTTATTCTAAAGCGTATGAAGAAAGTCACTCTTATGGAATAAAAGAAATTTTAAACACTTGTAGAGAACTTGCAGATTTATATGAAGACCTTAAAAAAGCATCTAAAAGTAAAAAAGCATCTAAAAGTAAGGAGGCTTAAATATGGGAACAACATTTGTACTTGTACCAATAAAAGATTATGAAATTAATGTTACTTTATACGAACAAGCTTTACAGGTTGAGAGTGCCTATCGTTTTGGAACAGGATTAAGAAGTGATAATCATAATTTACAGCTGTATATTAATAATTGGATTGAGCTTGATGATAAGTTTGAAGCTGTAACAAAAGGTCTTTTTTCACCAGTTGATATTATCAATGAATATGAAAGAAGACATTGGTCCGAATTAGCTAATCTAAATATTAGTGAAAAGACTTATGAGAGTGCTAAGAAATTAATAGAACTAAAGAAGTCTTTAATATTAGCACCAGAAGATGAAAAACTATCAAATGCTATTAGTAATCAGCTTGAAGTCTTTCACAAGACTAAGCCTGTTTCATCTACACCTGAATACATTATTAGGGTTTATGAAAAGGTGCAAAGTAAAGAAGCTAATACAATCTTTGTTAATGATGCTATCGAAATTGTTAGTCGTACAATTAATAGTCTCATTCCAGCTGGTAGTTCAGAAGATGATGCTAAGGCTTTACGATTATTACTTAAAACCAAAGAAGCTATTTTGTCCGAACTAAAGAATAGATAATTTTAACATTAAACTTTACAAAAATAGGGAACTTTTATTAGTTCCCTTATTTTTTTTATGTCACAAAAAATAAAAATTGAGCTATATTATATATGAGATGTAAATGTATTTACTAGATAATATAATTTTAGTCAATAGACTAGGAAAAAACATAATATAATTTTAGTCAAAAGACTATATTTTTACTTATGAGTAATTTAATGATTTGAAAAGGGGGAGATAATAATGGCTAGTGTAAATTCAAGTGTAGAAATCGTATTAACAAAAGAAGAAAAAGAACTTTTAGAAAAGGCGATAGCTAAGATTAAAGATATTCATGAAGATGTCGCTTACGAAGCTGGGCTGTATGTAGAAGAATCTGATATTTATTTAATATTATCATCAGAGATGAAACAAAATAATGGAAAACTACCAATAGTCATTGATATAGATGAATAAGAAAGCATAATGAAGAATTAGAACGGAAGGGAGAAGAAATATATGAGTAATAATAGAAAATTTGCAGATAACGAAATAGTCTATGTAAATAGTACATATAATATTGCTGAAAAATGTAAAATTACTAAGTTTGTACAGAAAGAATCGAGCGTAAATAAGTCAGTATACGCTTTAAAGTCTCTCGATAATCTTGGTTCTTTTGCAGCTATTGAAGAATGTATTTTTAAAACAAAAGAAGATGCATTAAAAGCTTATAAAGAATCTTCTAACAAGCTTATTGAAAAATATAAGAATGAGATAAAAACATTAGAAGATTTGATTAAATTTCCTCTTTCTCATTGTATTGCTTGTGCAGAAGAATACACGGAAGAAGAAGCAAGGGAAGCTTATGAAATTAGAGCAAAAGAGCTTATTGGTATATTGTTGTAGAAAGTGAGGAATAAAAACGAATGAGAGAAATGGTAGAAGTTATTTTGTACGAAAATGGTACTTATGAAGTTAATGATATTGACCCGCATTGTGCAACACAACGTCTGTATAGGTATAACGGACAAGCTAAACTTAGTGCTAAAGTATATAATTGTCCAAAAGATAAATGGGAAACTTATCTTATGAAATTGATTTCTACAAAAGACATAGATAGAAAGATAAAGGAACTACAAAAGCAGAAGAAGGCAATTGAAAATCTGAAAGAGAATATTGTTAAAACACTTAAAAATAATAATTAAATAATAAGTAAACAAAAACATGTCACAAAATTGTGAATTTGAACTATATTATACATAAGGGATATTTTTATTCCCAAACGTATTTCAAAAAATATGAATAAAAGAGTTTCGCTAACTTAAAATTAATAATAAAAAAATATTCTAACACTTAAAAATCACAAAAGCGAGAAGTATCACAAAGCGATGAAGAACTCAAAAGGTTCCTAAGACATTAAAGGAGTGAGTTATTTATGAAAATTACATTTGAAGAGTATGAAAATTTATTGAAGCAGTTTAAAGCATTACCCAACTTAAAAACAGAAAATTATGGAGTAACACAAAACGATTTAGATTATATAGCCAGTTGTGGAGAAAAATACATTCCTTATCTTATGTATTTAACAACTAGACCATATTATTGTTTTGACGATAGTAAAAGGCAAAATAAGTTCTTCATCAATTCTGATGCATTACCTTGTTGGGATGTAGCAGACCAAGTTGATGATTTATTAGATAGTTTAATAGATTTAGTGGATTAAGTGAGGTTTTGATTATGTATATGACTAAGACAGAAGAATTAGCAAATGCTAAGAAACAGATTGTACAAATTTGGGAACATTGTCAAGTTAATGGAAAGACATTACCTTCATCATTTTTTAAAGGAACTCCTGAAGAAAAAAATGAAGTAGCTTGTCATTTGTTCCGATTTGTTTGTGAAAATATATTGGATTATTCGCCAATGGACATGTTTAATTTTCTAACTTTTGATAAAATTTCAAAGTTAGGTTTAATTAAAGCATTTAATGCTCTTAATTTTCCACCAGAATTTAAGAACAGAAAGACTGCAACATTTTACGTAGCAATTCTTTGTTACCCTGAATTACAGAACTTGTATGGTCAGGATAAATTTCCAATTTGGGAAATGGAGTATAACAGAGCATGTAATTCAAGGCGACAAGTTCTATTTGATAAGGATAATATTGCAGGAGCTAGAGAAAAGGCAGCTTATTTGTTAAAATATCGTATCAAAAAGACTGAAGCTGAGAAATTTAAGACATTAGAAGATATGTATAACTTCTTTGCTGATACAAAACGTGCAAATAGTTATTTAAAAGACTTAAAGTTAAACAATGCTTTAGGTTTCTTTCAGTCGCCTTTAGAATTTTTACATGAAGCCTTATCATTCTTTGCTTATAATAATGATAAAAATAAAAAGTCTAGTATTAATAGTGGTGCTCAAGACTATTTACAATATCAAATAAGCGAATTTAATGAACTCTTTAAGTCAAGTAGTATTAATAAGGATATTTTTCCAGAATAATGAACTATCATATTTATTATAATAAAAAGGAAAGTAAATAGTATGGGATTTATAGACGTTATATTTTTAGTTTTAAAATTAATCGGGCTATACACAGTAACTTTATTACTTGCGATATTATTTGGGGGTTATATGAAAAAGAAGAAAGAATTTCGTTCTGAATCAGAGGATAAAAAAAAGAAGAACAGAATGTCAAAAAGAGTATGTAACGCCTGTGGAACACGAATTAAACGTAATAACAGACACAAATTTAAAACCGAGGACGGATACGAGTATTTTTGTGACATATGTACAAAAAAAATTAGAGCCATGTTAAATCTAGTTGCAGATATTGAATATATCGATGCATTGGAACATGAACTTAATGAAAAAAGTAACCAAATCAATTGTGTAATAAGAAAAAAAGGAGAAAGTGAGGAGTAAATTATGAACTATTTTAAATGGAACAACAAAGAACTAGATACTATTAACAAAATGGTGTTACTAAGAAAGGGAAAGAATATTCCTTTTAG
>Ga0326512_10002010_pt1 | contig 15233 bp, 18 predicted proteins | sample 1_2617_0518_D_FD_203652 | JGI IMG/M metagenome (GOLD analysis project Ga0326512, IMG submission 203652) | Bovine rumen microbial communities from UC Davis, California, United States - 1_2617_0518 | ecosystem: Host-associated > Mammals > Digestive system > Stomach > Rumen | place: USA... | reverse complement strand
GGGTATTGAGCAGGTTTGCATGGTAATTCATCGTGAAGTCCAGGGTGTCGTTACTCTGGAGACCTGCCACGTACCTACGCACGTTGTCGGTAAGGTCGGTGCACTCAAGCTGTTCGGCATCACCAAACAGATCCGGGTAGGATTTGATCGGGAACCACACATCACCAATCTTCAGGAAAGTACCGATCGTAGTGGTAACCGTCTTGCGAGCGGTAGATGAAGCGGTTGCGAAAGTCGCAGCATAATCATACGGGAAGGTAGCAGAGGAACCTGCTCCAGCCGGGGTGATCGTCGCCATAAAATCACTTCCTATATTTACTAATGTTTAACAACGGGAATTTTCTAAAATCGACTATTTCCTCCGCATTCCCGATCCTTCGGGAGTACCTAGCGTTTAGTCGATAAATTTTTGAAGACTCTGTTTCCACTTGGAACGCACCCATATCACGGAAGAAACCCATGGCCTGCATCCCACGGTCGACAATCTGCATGAGTTCATAACAATCGTTTAGAGACGTGTTTGTGAACATGTTTATTGAGACCGCACAGTAGACCGCATTGTCGAGGTAATGGTAAGACATGTCGGCGGCGGTTTGGTTGTTTGAGACCGTTTGGACAGAGCATGTGGGGAATTTCGCAATGTCGCCATTCGGGGTGGATGTCACCCTTTCGACTTTGTCTCCCAAGATAACCTTGATGTTGGTTAATATTCTGTTCTGCCATAAGATCATGCAAACACCTCCATTACCGCTGAATCGACCGCATCTATCATCTCTAAATAAGCGCGGTACATCGGCATGGTAGGCTTCTCACCAAAACTATGGTGCTGTACGCCATTCAGATCCGTCCACATCCATCCCATCGGGTCAAATGCGTGGATCTGTTCGGGCATCGTACCTTGCCCCATGCCAGCCAGTCTTGCCATGCAATCATTGGGTTGCCTATTGTGCCCATTCCTGGAGTCGGATGCCATCCACCCAGACCCGAATTCCGCAAGCATGATTGGGGAAACCATATAGGATTGCACACCGCCTGAGTTTACCCATTTCCTCTCGATTTGAGGGGAGCTTCCCCGATAGACCGCCAAAACGCCTTTCGGGGTGTCGGTTAGCTCCTTGGTAAATACGAGAAATTGCGAGTATTCCCCGGCATTTGCAACGGATACGGAAATGCCCCGTTCCATCAGCTCATCAAGGAATTTTCTGGTCAAACGCATTAGCTCATCTTGGAATTTCTTCAGTTCCTTTGCAGCCTTTCGGAAGCCACCGGCAGAAAGATCAACCTTAATCGTCCTCTGCATCGCGTGTTAGCTCCTTCAAGGCATAATGGACGTGATAGTGTCCCTTGGCAATGGCGTTGACTTTGTATCTTGCCGTTTCTGGGTCGATACTCCCGTCTGTCCGTCTGCCCGGTTCCTCCGTCCATATCAAGGTCTGCTCATTTATATCTAAGTGCATGTGCGTGGTGGAAAGCGTATTGCTATAGTAGATGCCCTGCCCGAATAGTTCGGATTGAGATTCACCACGGGCAGGCGAAATGTTGGCGCGGATGGTCTTTGGTTCTCCATAGGACGACACGTATTCGCCCGTATAGTCGCCATTCTCATCCACCGCGTCTACTTCGCCATCCCGATTACAGTACCAGATTTTTACACAGTTGATCCAAGGCTGAAGCATCAGACCACCTGCGCAATCGGCACGACGTCGCTCAAGATCTCGTTATTCTTCCACATTCTTGTGGTACTGGCATCCGTAAGCATTGCGAGTCCTTCCGCGCCCACCCTGCCATACAGTTCTGGGATGACCTGGGCAGCGATGTACGTCTTGTGGGTATAAAAATACCTGTATACATCGTCCTCAATCATTACCTGCGTGTAATCAGGAGGATAGGCACGGAGTTTTTTGTACATATCAAAGACGGAATCGACCAATAGTTGTATAAACTCATCAGGGAATTCCTGATCCTGCGTTGCAAGTTCCATCAGGCCAAAATACTTCTTGGCAAGTTCGAATATCTCCTGTTCCATCAGTCAACTCCTTTCCAATCCAAATGGATTATTTCTTGGGCGGTCTGCCAGCCTTCTTCGGTTCCTCCACCACGGGAGTGGGAACGGGTTCCTCGGCAGGCTTTGTGACCTTCTTCGGGGATTTATCGATAACCCATCCAGAATTCAGAAAAGCCTGAACCTGGATGGCATCGTTCAGCTCCCAGACCGTCCCGTCTTTAGTAAGTCTGGTCATAATTTACCCCCATTAAGCAGCCTTAATAACCGCGATGGCGTTAGCCTTGTTGTTGAGGATGAAGGCGTCGTAGCGGAAACGACCCTCGACGAGGTTGCCGGACACACCAGGGACACGATCCCAGATGTAGTAATCAAACAGTTTCACGGGGCTAACCATTGCCTGGTTGTTGGTCAGGATGGCATCAACGCCAGTCGGGAAGTAGCTCTTCGGAGCCTTGATGAAGTACACGCCATCGCACTCACCGATAACGCCCGTGAAGGCAATCTGCTGTGCCATGTCACCCTTCTTGATGAAGTTGTCGTCCTGCTTCAGGAAGTTATAATAAGCAGGAGTGCAGATGCAGAAACGCCCATTGCCAGGGACGGAAGCATCGTCCAGTTTTTCCTGCATACCAAGGAAGTTGGTATAAGCGTTCGCGGCACTGGAAGTAGCCTCGATCACGTTTGCCCCGGGGGCACCTGCGACCAGCTTGGCGATACGATACTTGTCGATCTCAGGGATGACAACCTCGTCGATCTGCCGACGCAGAGCCTTTGCAGCCGCCATAACATCCAAGGTGTCCTGTTGCTGCTTCAGGTCGATGGTGAAGGTAAAGGAACGATCCTGGTTGATGGACAGCTCCTGGGTGTTGTTCTGGAGTTCAGCCGGAGAACCGTAACGGGAGGTGCCCTCCATCTGATAATCGTTCATTGCGACGGTCGGGACGGTGTAAACCATAACGGTCTTGACACCAATCCAGTCGTAATCGTTATTGGAGATACCGGAAGTAAGCGCACCAGTACGGAAACGCTCGTCTACTACATTAGAGTACTTAGTGGCATAATTGTAGCCAAGTGCCATAAATGTCAGATCCTTTCAAATAAATTTTTAGATTTATTTGACCGAATTCCAACCGACAAGGAATTGGTCAACTTCTCCCTCGGAATTGCCGACATTGACACCGCTGATGGACTGGGCGCGGAGTTCTTTCTCTTTTTCCTTGACCTGTTCGTTCAGAACCTGCTTGTAGAGACCGTTCAATGCGTCGAAGTCACCTTTGACTTCCGCATCTGCCATCTTCTGAGCCACTGAGGGCTTGTAACCGGCTCCGATGTAACGGTTGTATGCAAGCTGGTTTTTCTTGAAATCCTCCAGACCTTTGACATATTCTGCCCGTTCGGTTTCTTTCTGAATCTCCTCTTCCTGCTTGCGCTCCTCTTCGGTCTGACGCGCTTGGAATTTTCGCTTGTAATCAGCGGCTTCTCCAGTTGCTTTGTCAAGAGCCTTTTTGTTCCGAGTATTCTCGGCTTTGAGGTCAGCAACCATTGCCAGAAGTTCATTTATCGAATAGCTCTTCTCCTGCTTGTTCTGGCCTTCTTCACCCTCATTCAAGGTGGTAGGATCCGTGTTCGGTTCCGTGTCAGCAGCAGGAGTCGGGTCAACGGGTGCAGGATTTACAGGTTCAGCGGTAGTGTTAACTACGGGGTTAGTTGCGATGTTTTCGTTCGGCATAGTTATTTGTCCTTTCGTGTTTGCGATTATCGTCTTCTCTGACATCTCATTCATTGCGATTAACGTCTTCTCTGACGGGTCGCGAAATGTTTAACGCCCCTTCTCTGGGGCTTATATGTAACTCACGAATATGTGAGTGTGCATCTGCAATTTACTACGTCGTCGGGGTCTGGATCCGTGCTAAGATCGCGCGGATAAGCTAGTAAGCTGTTCCCGACGTGGAAATATTCGTCAATTGGGATCGTGAGTCCTTCTACTTCAACGTGCGTTGGCCTAACGCGTTCGTCTCCCATTGTTACCCACGTTTTGTATTTATATCCATTAGCTTTCGCTATACGGAATTCATCGTAATTAAAGATACTGTTAGTCTCATTTTCAGCGTTAAGCCTTGCCCTATCCTCCGAAAGCCAGTAGGAATCAGCGGATGGTGCCCCGTCGCCAAGATGGGCTATCGTAGTATCTATAAGGCGTCTTACATAACGTCTTACATAACGTCTGATTGGATTATCCAAAACCGTGTAATCATCAATCAGAACAAGAAACTGCTCTGTTAAATCCTTGTCAATCGACGACAGGTCTTCATATCCATAAGACCTGAAGACATAGATCCTAGTCAATGCGGTGAAAACCAAAGCCATGAGGGCTGTTGCAAAGGAGATTCTTGTCTTCTTCTCGGATTCGGATAGGTTCATTTCACCGAACCACTGCTCGATTGGCATGGAACGTGGGGCTTCGTAAGCACCAAGGATGTTTAATTCATCGAATCTTAGCTGCTTCAATCTCCCCACCTCGCGAGTAGTTGTATTCAGGCATGTATCCACCTAGTGAAGGCGAATTGACGTCCTGATCGGTGTTGTCGCTCATCAACCGCTTGGTTCCGTCACTGCCACCAGTACCCGTGTTATTCGGAAAACTGGTCTTGCCTGCCATCCCTGCGACACGGTTCTGCTGATACATCGTGATCATATCCTTGGAGTTCTCCCATGCCTGGGCTGCATCTCCAAACAACTCGACCAACTGGAATGCGTCCGCACCGTATACGCCAATGTTCAGAAGCGTTGCCAAAGTATTGGCCTTGGTGCCTAAGTCAAAGGTCTTGTTTCTTGGGAATTTCAGTTTCAGGTCGGTAATGCGGAGTTTCATAAGCGGATCATCAGCAGGCACCACACCAGATTTACGGATTGCGATAAGTTCCAAAGCGATTAGTTCCATCTTTGACTTGCGGATCACGTTCTCTTGTTTTAGAGCCACAGCTTCAGCAGCCGTCCACCCAGCAGACATCGAAAGGGAAATACCCGTGGAACCTCCACCAGGCTCCAACTGGATTGGGACGTAGCACTTCTGAAGGATGATGTTTCGGGTGTTCATGATGTTTTCCAGGACACCCCCGAAATCAAAGGTTGAGGAAATCGGCTGTACGGAGGGTCTGTTACCATTCGGAGCCGTCTTTGTGATAAGCCACATGCCCTGACGCATCTCTTTGGCCTTGCCTGTCGCAGGGTCTATCGGCAATTCCGCATCATTCATCCACCAAAGTTCCTGCGTGGTCTGAGCAACGGAATTACAGAAATCAGAAACCTCGACATTCAGGGCATCCAGGTGGGACAACTGACGCTCAAAGCATCCAAGCATGTCGTAAGAGCGGTTGTACTCGACAACAGGGATCCTCCCTAACGGATTCTTCATGCCGTTTGCACTCCCGGCAGTATCGTCAAAACTCCAACCAAGAGTGTCGGAATCAACGTACTTCACAAGATTCTTGACTTCATACCTGAAGTCGTCGGTGAAACATGTGAAGTACCTGTCTCCTTCTGCCGTCTCCCTGTAGGTGACCGACATCATCTTCTTCTGGGTTGCATCATTTCGATAAACGCAGAAGGTGTACATGGGATTCAAAGTCGAGACCTTGAAAATCGGCTCATCCACTCCATACTCATCGTTGTAGGAGGCGTATGGATTCGGAATGACCATCTGGTATCCGATGCCGGTGATTTCGACATAACGTCCTAGCTCCTGATCGAGGGAGTACATTCCGACCTCATCATTGAGCCAGCCAAGATAGACGATTCCATCGTGGCTATCCTCAGTGGGGAGACTTGTATCATCGCGCTGCACAATCGTTATGGGGTTGCCCCAGTGGTATGCTGTCTTAAATTCGACAATCTGATTTGCCAAATTGTCAACTATGCGAAGGTCGATCTCAGGTCGGATGATCTTCTCCCGTTTCAATGGTTGGACGCCTTTTTCGTATCGGAGCAGATAGGCTATCTGAATCTGGTTCTTCTGGTGGATAGCAAAAGCCTCACGAAGGATGGTCAGGAGGTTGTCCTTGTCGATGTAACTCGCATCGGTATAAATTCTTGTTCGCCCCAATAGTTCGATATCGGGTTCATGATATGCCCCTTTGCTCATCACACCACCCCTTTGAGGCATATTATTTGATATTAAATATCATTTTACTTTCTACTATAGTGTCAACATGACATGCAATGACATCTTTCGCACTTTTTGGACTCGTTGTCCAAAATTTTGAATTATTTTTTCGTTTTTGGATTATGAATCCAATGACATTTCTTGAAAGTCGCGATATAATACCCTCACGCCATAACCAAAGTAAGAAATAAGGGAGATGGTAGACACGGAGACGCAAACCAAGGCACTCGTTACAAAACGTAACGGGGAAGAAGTGGCGTTCGACGCAAATAAGATCGTCAATGCCATAAGCAAGGCGAACGCGGAAGTGTTAGATTCCGAACGCTTGACTAACGACGAAATCGGCAATATCGCAAACAAGATTGCCATGTACGCAGGGTCTCTGGGGCATTCCATCAGCGTGGAGGATATCCAGAACTTGGTGGAGACCGAAATCATGAAGTGCGGGCGGTATGAGGTGGCTAAGAAATACATCCGTTACCGCTATGCCCATGAATTACGGAGAAAGAAAAATACTACTGACGATAAAATCCTGTCTCTGATAAGCAATACTAACGAAGAACTGAACTACGAAAACTCTAATAAGAACCCGAAGATAATCAGCACTTTAAGGGATTATCTTGCAGGGGTTACCTGCACCGACATCACTGAAAGACATTTCCTCACGGAAGACGTAAGAAAAGCGCACGAAGAAGGAAGAATCCATGTCCATGACAAGGATTATTTCGCTGAACCGACATACAATTGTATGTTAATTAACCTCGAAGACATGCTCCAGAATGGAACTGTAATCTCCAAAACGCTGATTGAGAAGCCGCACAGGTTCCTCACGGCCTGCACCATAGCAACCCAGATAGTAGCGCAGTGCAGTAGTAATATTTATGGAGGACAAACAATTTCATTATCCCACTTAGCACCATTTGTTGAAGAATCAAGAAAGAAGATTCGTCAAGACTTGGATTCCGAGATGGCAGAAGTTGGGCGTGTCCTTACACACGAAGAAAAAGAAAAAGTCGTAGAAAAGAGAACAAGACAGGAAATCAAAACAGGTGTACAGGTATTGCAATACCAAATCAATACCTTGCTTACATCCAACGGTTGAACAAAATTTGGCTGTTGTAAAACCCGGAGAACCACGAATGTGGGTGTAATTCAAATACGAATTGCTAACGGTAGAAGTTATATAAGGCATAGCTCGAATACGCTTCGTAAGAGAACCTAAGTCCAAAAATGGATAGTTGGTAATACCGTGGCAGGTGGTCAACACCACAGGCTGTAGAGACTATCGAAAAACCATCTATGGTTAGTAGAGTAGGAATACGATTGAAATGCCGTATATGGTGGCCTATGCCATCACCCAAGCACCGGGCATTGAAGATATAGTCCAAGCCGCATGGAAACGTGTGGAGGAGATGCAAACTCCGTTCCTTTCAGTATTCATGTACCTTGATGAGGTACCAGAAGGCAAAACCCGTGACGACCTTGCTCTGATCATCGAAGAAGTCTTGGAGCAAAGAATCCAGGGCGTGAAGAATGAAGCAGGGGTGTGGGTAACACCAACCTTCCCGAAATTACTGTATGTTCTTGACGAAGATAATATATACGAAGAAAGTAAGTATTATTACTTGACCGAGTTGGCAGCAAAATGTACTGCCAAGCGCATGGTTCCCGATTACATCTCCGCAAAGAAGATGAGGGAATTAAAAGGCGATGTCTATGGATGCATGGGCTGCAGATCATTTTTGACGCCTGACAAAGCCGGACTGAATGCGGATGGAAGCCATAAATACTATGGACGATTGACTGCAAAGGTTGGGTCGTCCTTAAACCGTGTGAACGCTAAACAGCGGTGTAATCTTGAAAGATTGCTAACGGTGAACCCCGAAAGGGCAATACCGTGCCAAGCCAGATGAGATTCTGGAAGGTGTAGAGACTATCGAAAACTAATTGCAATTAGCTAGTAGAGTAGGGATAGGCATGAAAAAGCCTATATGGTGGGAAACCATCACCGAAGCGCACGGCAGTGAAGAATTCACTGAAGAGATAGTCCAATGAATGTCAACCAAGGAGTCGTAACCATAAACCTTCCATATGTCGCATGTGCATCAAATGGAAATATGGAGAAGTTCTGGGGTATCCTGGATGATACCCTTGAAATCTGCCATAAGGCACTCATGATAAGGCATAAAAGGCTGGAAGGAGTTACCTCTGACGTAGCTCCTATCCTTTGGCAGTATGGTGCCGTTGCAAGGCTCAAGAAGGGCGAAACCATCGACAGATTCCTATATAACAATTACTCTACCATTTCGCTAGGGTATGCAGGATTGTATGAAATGTGTGTTCGCATGACCGGTAAGAGCCATACGGATCCTGAGGCCAAACCCTTTGCCCTCAAAGTGATGCAACATTTGAACGACAAGTGTGCAGAATGGAAAGAACAGGATGGATTATCATATTCTCTGTATGGTACTCCTCTTGAGACCGTAACATACGAATTTGCAAAAGCATTGCAGAACAAATTCGGAACGATAAAGGAAGTAACGGATCATAACTATATTAGTAATAGTTACCATTTTTGGAAAGCAACGAAAGTGGCACCCTGCTTTGGGTGAAAAACTTTGGTGAACTGGTAAATGCCAGGTGTGGTCTTAAAGGCTGCTAACGGTGAAGCCGAATAACCAATAGGCTTCATAAGAGAACCTAAACCCTGCAAATGGGCAGTGGTAATACCGTGCTAAGATTTTACGATTATCCTCTTGTTTTGTGAGAGGATTACTATTTGAGAAAAATACTGAATGTTCAAGTCGGAGATGTGTTTGGAGACTTGAAATGTGTTGGAACCACTTATAAGAAACACCCCAACGGTTCTGGCTCAAATTATTATACTATGGAGTGTATGATATGTGGAAGAAGGAAAGATATGTTATCTTCCACGATAAGAAAAGGACATGGAATAACGCATAAGGCGTGCGGCAAATATTTAAAGCTAAAAGACAAAGTGTTTTACAACAGATGGCAAGCCATGCGAACAAGAACTACGAACCCAAATTATCAACACGCCAAATGTTACAGCGAAAAGGGAATAAACAGTGACGAGTTCAAGTATTTCATAGACTTTTACGATAAGATGTATCCATCATACAGGCAACTTGCAGATAAAATTGGAGAACATAATGTGTCTCTCGAAAGAATCGATAACAGTAAAAACTATTGTGTCGAAAATTGCAAATGGATATATATAAAGGATCAGCACAAAAACACAACAAGAACCGTGAAAACTAAAGCCATATATGAAGGCGGACACGAAAAGATATATCAAACAATAACAGAATGTGCAAATGACAACAATATACATTCATGTCACGTAACAGATGTTATGAGTGGAAAAATCGAATCATATAACGGTGTTAGGTATGTAAGAGTATAATCGCAGAATAAAGTGTAACGACTATCGGTGGATTGCATGGGGAGAAAAACCTCAAGTATTGAAACCGTTACTGGCAGTATGAGATGGCTGCCGGGAAGTGCCGAAGGACTTGGCAAGGGTTGAGACGAGCCAAGTTATGAGATAGTCTATTCCCCTATTAAATATCGAGAAATCGAGGGTACTATAAAGGTTAATGTTCGTGAGAACATCGATGCTTTTACTAAATTAAAGTTTGAATCCGAATTCCAAGATCTTTCTCCAGGTGGTGCCATCAGTTACGTTGAGGTGCCAAACCTTCAGAACAATATTGATGTAGTTCTGGATGTAATAAAATATATCTATGACCACATCATGTATGCAGAACTTAATACCAAAAGCGATTACTGTGCAAAATGCGGATATAGTGGTGAAATAAAGATCGTGGAAACCCCAGAGAAAAAACTTGTCTGGGAATGCCCGAATTGCGGATGCCGCGATGAGAAGTATTTGACGGTGATACGTCGGACATGTGGGTATTTAGGTAGCAATTTCTGGAACCAGGGTAGGACGCAGGAAATCAAAGACCGCGTTCTGCATCTGTAAAAGAAAAAAGAGCATAAAAATAAGAGGGTAGCGTCCACAGCACTACCCTCTTTTTACGTGTAACTACCTCCGTGCACAGCTTCGAATGCTTCAACGGCCTTATCGTGCATCCTGGCTATATGCCTGGTTGAATAGTTCATACGGTCGGCAATCTGATCGTAGGTCAATCCCAGGATATATCGGTACCGTAAAAGGTCACGGTACTTCTGTTCCTTCACTTCATCAATCTTTTCGGAGACCTTCCGCTCGATCTTCGCATAGGCATCCATCTTCTCTTTCAATTCATCTTCCCTATCGCAAATGGAGGCTACCGTATCCCCCATCGTATCATACGACTTCGAAGTCTGAACCTTCATATCATCGTTCACCACGCTGCCCACGTTCATGATTTTCTCACGCAAGTATTGTATCTGCTCCCTGAGATAGCTTATCTCGGCTTGAGCAAGCATGGCGCGTTTCAAATAGCTTTTAGTATCCATATCTAATCCTCAGAACGGGCTGTCCATGGTATACGTTTGGGCAACCATCGTGCTCTCAATCATATCCGCAAACTGGCTCATCCCGTCCGGCACATCATCGAAATTGTTCTTCCCCATCGTTGTATAGGTTGTCAGGAAATTCATTGAGATTCCCATGGGCGACTTCCTGGCATACAATTCGCTCGATGGAAATATCACGTTCTTTTTCACCCATTCAGCCCGAATCAGGATCTTCGTCTGTTTGTTCTTGGACGTCCAGTGCGTCGCTATCGAACAGCTTGATTTACCTTGAAGAAGTTTCTCCACGTTGTCAGCAATTCGAGAGCCACCATTATTCGATTCGAAGTCAACTTTCATAACCTTGTGCTTCATGATCATCCCTGCAAGCATCTGGTATTGCAGGTCGAAATCCGTATCATCGCTGCAAACGCAGTCAACATAGTAGTAGTCGTTCCCATACTTGTAAAACACCGGCAGGAACATGTAATCCTTGCCTTCATTCTTGCAGTCGCATACTCCCAAAGCACATTCTGGCTCTTCCGACGGCAGCGCATGGTATGTCCTCAACGTGTCTGGATCGTACAGAAGACCTTCGCGCTCGATTGGTTTGTTCTCGAAAAGACACTTGTAACTCACGGGATCCATGGTATCCTTCATATCCTCGAAGTATTCCTTGGTAAAGCCTACGCCATACTTGTAATGGAAATTCGATTCTCCCGTGTCAGGATCCAGTGCAGGAACGGATATGAACCTAGCCTCGTTGCTGCCCTCATACTTCTTCTGGAGCCGCCCTATAACGTCCCCTACAGCCCATCGAGTAGCTACATGCAGTTCCCTACAAGGATCCTTTCGCCTCTGCAATAGGTCAACAGAATAAGACGTCCATAGTTTGTCCAGACGGTCTTTGTTCATGGCTTCTTCAATGGTCGAGATAAGGTCGTCACAGTACAGCAGGTGATTGCATCGAACGCGACCTGCAAGGTTCTGCCCGACCGATACGCAGGTCAAAGACTTGTAAACCTTGTAGCCCCCGTAATTTATGTACATCTCCTGCGCGTTGGTTCCTTGCCTGATGCAGGTTGGGAAGATGTCGGCAAAATGATACTCGGCTGAAGTGGTTATCTCGTTTATGGCGTTGTAAAACATTTTGTCAATGGAGATCGAATGGGAAACGAAAAGGTTGTAATCCTCAGGATGCCGACCAATGATCCACGAAATAAACATCTCTCCCAAGGTTGTGTTGTGGGTCACTATGTAATCATCCGTGATGTACAGGTGGGATGGATCACTCACGTAGATGCACTGACATTCCTCTTCACCGACGTACCGAATCTGTCTTATCCGGCAGATGTCCATATCCCCGTCCCACTGCCACAGGATGCCAGAATAATTGCTGTACTTCCCAAGCAGGTCTTTCAGTTCGACGGTTTCCTCGCAGCCATACTGATGGTTGTAGACCTGGCAAAGATGCTCGAAGGAGAAACGCGCCTTCCTGCCGTCCCAAAGAACCATCTCATAGACGCTCTTCTTGCCTTGTGGGAAGATCCCGATAACCTCTGAAGCCGTCCCGTGGATGTCCATTACCTTGTCACCCAGAATCAGGTCTCCCATGTTCCTGAAGCCAGACGGGGTCAAGACCTTACTGTACAGCGGTTGTGCTTTACCAGTGCCGGGAGGAAGGGAAAGGCTTGCGACCTTTATCTTGTTGTCCTCAAGGTCTTGGAGGAGCTGTACTGCACCATGTCTTACTAATGGTTCCTGCCTCGGAAGGAAGAACCTCGATTGAGGGAGCCTGTCCTTCTCAAGATAAAGCATGTATGAATAGAAATCGTGCGGTGCCAGAACCCAATTGGCCTTCCAGTATAACTTCATGAATTGCGGATCGTTGTGTGCTTCCTTGCCTGCAATGTACCTGACTTTCTTGGCTGCTTCGACCATCAGATCCTTGCCTGGATGGTTCAGCAGGTTGTCGCGGTCTCGCATGTCGATGCAGGTATCCGCAAGCATTGACAGGTTATTGTATACCGATAGGTCACGCTTATATAACGCATGAACTATCTGCTCGTTAGTCATCGCCAATCACATACACCCCAGCTTCCTGCAGGCTTTTATGATTTTGGGCATCTGGATTGCGACCCAGTCCACGAAGGTCTCATCATGCCCGAAAGGATCATGCTCCCAGGACGAACTCAAACCAGATTCATACAGGAATGCGTGGATAACCTCATGCCGTGCTACCTCTTTGGTGTAGGTCTTCGGGTCGATGAAATCATAGTCTTTGCAAAGGATAAATATCTTCCGAACCGTTGGGTCAGTGAGACCGTCGCATTCATGGCCTAATCCAATGATGTCCCTGAACTCATCGGGAGGAAGGAAAAAGACCGTCCACATCCTGCCCAAAACGTCAATATCCTGCTTTCGTTTGAATGTAATGTTATTTTCCATTTAGGAATCCTCATGTCGTTGAAAGTAAATACAAGAAAAACCGACAGGTCATGAAAGACCCATCGGTTGAAAGGAAAGAGCGTTATGAATTTAAAGCATCCTGAACGGGCTTGTACCTGTCGGAGTTGAGGATTTCTACCAAAGCCTCATACGGATCGAGCTTATGGCTCATCACCATCCGCATAAGCTGGGTGGAGAATCCGCTAAGAAGAAGTACTCCACGATCATTTCGTTGCATAGGTACCGGTGCATCGACCTTGTGAGCAGCAACATTCCAGAAAACGACCTTCGGGAAGAAGTATCCTGCCCTCCTGAAACGGTCTGCAATGGAATCAAACAAAGCCTTGTTGTTCCGGCAGGTAGCCATGTTGAATTCCATATCGGAGATGATGAGGATCGTTCCAGGCATCTCCTCCAAGGATACGTTATTTGCAACAGCCGTATCCAGAACAAGCATCATCGTTTTCTCGATGTTCGTGGATTCGCATTCCGTGTACCTCATGGTTCTATGATACTTCTCGACCACTCCCTGACAGTTGGAAAGGTCTACGAAACGGGGATTCTCAGAAAACGTGATGAATTTGTCCTTATACACTCCTACGTTGTTTTCTGCAACGTAGATTGCCAGAGCGGTTGCAACGTCCATCGGGAGTACGGAACCTCCAGACCATGTCATCGAACCAGAACCATCCCGAACCACAAGCATGTTGTCAACGCCTTCGAACCTTGGGAGGGATTGCCACATGGCCTCGACCGTGATGCTGTCCTTGCCTGCACGAATCATCTTGATGATTTCATGAGGTTGCGATACTGCGGCATTCATGGTTTTCTCGCCAGACAAGACCTTGTTAAGGAATTCCTTACGCCTATCTGTATCATGCTTCAGGAAGGCTTCAGAGTACAAGCTGTTCGCTTTGGAAGGAACTTTGGAGTAATCAATCTCGCCCCATTGGTTCGCACTGGCCTTGACCTCCACGACATCCAGGTAGGCACGCAGCTTGGAAAGAGTCTTTCGGTACTGTCTCGGAGTCCATCCGAACGCTTCGATGATCTTCTTGGCTGCTCCACCGTGGCAGGACTTCTCACTGGGCATCCATTTCGCAAGAAGAGAAACGCCCTGACCTGCATTGCAGCTTGCAAGGTCGGTTTCCAGTTTCTCCTTCAAGGAATCCATCAGGAAGGCTTCCAGTTTCTTGTCCCACAAGCAAAAGACGCTATCCCAACGGTTGTACTCAGGAACAAGCCAGAAAAGTTTCTTTGCCAACTCAGGCTCATGGTTTGCGACCCACGCAAGGCAGATCCTGAAAGCCCTACGCTCACCGATTCCCTCACGAATGTCCCCAAGGTAGAACAAATACTTAATTGACAGATCGTGATCTTCATCGACGCAATCAATGAACTTGTGCAATACCTTGTTGGGATCCGCATCCCTCATGGAGGATACCGCGAAGTTGAAGTCAACCAAGGGATGTCCAGAAGAAGCGTAGGCCAAGGCACCATTGTCCGTCCTAACCATCTCCGTCTTTGCTTGTTCCTGTTTCATAAGTCCGAAGAAATCACTCATAGGTTTGACCCTCTAACCTTTCATGTACTAGGGTAGTGGTCACCGCCAAACTCGGAGGTGACCTGATGTATGCTTTGAGAGAAGCAATAACTAGGCTTGAAATATCAAAATTGTTAAGAATGCTTTGCTGAACTACCCCGGACAGCCCTGATGGGAATTGAACCCACGTCTCCACCGTGACAGGGTGGTGTCCTTACCTCTAGACGACAAGGCTAAAAATAGCGGAGAGAGGATTTGAACCCCTGACCTTCGGGATATGAACCCGATGACCTGCCGAACTGGTCTACTCCGCGTTGATAGGTGGTTCTAGCAGGATTTGAACCTGCGGCCTTATGCTTGGTATACATATGCTCTTCCGGGCTGAGCTACGAAACCACCTCAAGGCTCCAGTAGGATTCGAACCTACGACCACACGATTAACAGTCGTGCGCTCTGCCAACTGGGCTATAGAGCCAACTACCTCCGACGGGACTTGAACCCGCGCAATCCAGATTAAAAGTCAGGTGCTCTAGCCAACTGAGCTACGGAGGTAATAGTGCTGACGGAATGGTTACCGTCAACACAAGGAT
>Ga0326512_10002009_pt1 | contig 15237 bp, 12 predicted proteins | sample 1_2617_0518_D_FD_203652 | JGI IMG/M metagenome (GOLD analysis project Ga0326512, IMG submission 203652) | Bovine rumen microbial communities from UC Davis, California, United States - 1_2617_0518 | ecosystem: Host-associated > Mammals > Digestive system > Stomach > Rumen | place: USA... | reverse complement strand
ACCTTACGGGGTAAGGGGGTACTGGCTCATGGTCGGTCGGATTACACGCTTGTATGGCTAAAAACAGACAGACATGTCTCAAATGGCGGCAAAATTAGACCTTTGAAAATTATCTGCGGATTTTAGGTTGTATTAAAGTTTTTCAATCACCATAATTCAGACAAAGCTAAGCCATCAGCAAATCGTTTTGCTGAAGAAGGTCAATGTTGTCAGCATTGACGCATCGCAGATTCTTCTGTAACTGCTGCGTAGAACTGGCACCTACCAACACACTGGTAACGCCACGCTGAGCCAAAATCCAAGCAAGAGCCATCTCGGCTAATGTCTCACCACGCTGACGTGCCACCTCATTGAAACGGCGTAGCTTCTCAAGGAGTTCGACTGTCAGCATACTTTCCTTCAGGAATTTGCCCTTCGACATACGCGAATCGGCAGGAATACCATCGAGATAACGGTCAGTTAGCAAGCCTTGTGCCAAAGGCGAGAAGGAGATAAAGCCTACACCCTGTTCATAACAGAGATCGAGTATGCCCTCCTGCTGCGGTGAACGGTCGAGCAAGTTAAGCCTGCCCTGATAGATGAGGCAAGGCACATCACGCTCCTTCAGGTACTGGAAAGCAAAACGTGTGGCTTCGAGAGGCCAACGTGATATGCCCACATAGAGAGCCTTCCCAGAACGCACAATGTCAACCAATGCCTGCAATGTCTCTTCAAGCGGGGTATCCGGATCGTAGCGATGACTGTAGAACAAGTCGACATAATCCAAATGCATGCGACGGAGCGACTGGTCGAGCGAGGCCATGAGATATTTGCGAGAGCCCCAGTTACCATAAGGGCCTGGCCACATGTCGTAGCCTGCCTTGGTAGAGATAAACAATTCGTCGCGATAGGGACGGAAATCATCGTCCATCAGTCGTCCCATTGTTTCCTCGGCAGAGCCGTAGGGAGGGCCGTAGTTGTTAGCCAAGTCGAAGTGGGTGACTCCGTGGTCAAAGGCATAGCGGGTAATCTCTCGTGAACGCTCATACGTGTCCACGCCGCCGAAATTATGCCAAAAGCCAAGACTGACTCGTGGCAACATGACACCTGAGCGACCACAACGCTCGAATTTCATTCCACCCTCATAGCGAAGGGGGTCGGCAAAGTATCTTTCCATAGTTTATAGTAATGGTTGATAACACATAAAAACTACAATTTTGGGCAAAGGTAAACAAAAAAATTGAAATGTCATGACTTAGGAGTAAAAAAATCAGTAAATTTGCACTTCAGATGGAAGCAAAGGAACTATTCTCACTATGTAGACAATTGGCCGAGGAGCATCCTTCGGCTTTTGCGACGCGAAGGATGCACGAACTACTGGTGCTTACTTGCGCCGAAGGTTGCCGTCGTGAGGGGGGTACGTTTGGCGGTTTGTTTGCACAGGTAGACTTTTTGTGTAAGCTACACAGCATCGAGGACGAAGAACGAAGAGAGGTGCAAACCATGCGCCGACACTCCAATAGTCGTGAAGCGGTGGACAGCAGTGAGTGGCTATTTGACCTGCGAGCACTATCCTTGCTGGTAGCAGCCGTCTTCGGTGAGAGTATGCCAGGCGAACTGCGCCATTTGCTGCCATCCCATCCACGACTGCATGAAAAGGGATTGAACATCAACCAACGTTATGTTCGTTGTATCGTCACATCGTGGAATGAGAACACCATACAGGCCTCAACCGATGACAGGGACATCCTTATCGACTATGCCAACAAGGAACAAGGGCGTGACTTCGACTATCTGCGAAAACTGTTGCGTGAGGGGATGCAGCTGAACTTACTGGATTGTCATGTGGAGAAAGGAGAGTTAATGGTAGTGACGCCTGGTATCATCGTTGTGGAGCCTGACTTCCTGGTAGATATTTCGTCGGTTGCAGCATGTTTTACCAACTATGGACATCATCCCCTGCTTTATACCGTTAACCGGCTGAAGCCAAAAGCCAATACTCAGGCGGTGCTCTTGGGAAACTTTGCCGGAACAGCTCTCGACTACCTAATTCACCATAGTGGGGAAACATTGGCAGATGGTGGGGTTCAAGCCACTCTTCACCGCTCATTCCGCGAACAAGCACTACGTTTCTGTGCCTGCGTGGATTTCGACGCAGAGAAATTCAAACGCGATGCTATACAGCAAGTACAACACATCAGCGAAACTGTCGGCATATTGTTTGACAGAGAGGAGGAGCGAGAGAAGGCGCTGTTGGAACCATCATTTGTCTGCGAACGATTAGGATTGCAGGGTCGTGTCGACTTGATGACCATCGGCTCCCCTACCCCATTGTCGCACGAAGATAGAAACACTATGCTTTTGGTGGAACAGAAATCGGGAAAGAATCCGAAGATAGAACACCAGAGCCACGATACCCACGGACTCCAGTTGGAAAGCCACTATGTGCAGTTGTTGCTCTACTACGGCATTCTGCGCTATAACTTCGGATACACAGAAAAACATGTAGATATCCGTCTGCTTTACTCACGCTATCCAGCGGCTCAAGGTCTGATGACGGTGAGCTACTATCAACAACTTTTTCGTGAAGCCATCCGCCTTCGCAATCAGATAGTGGCTACCGAACTGCTCATTGCCCGAGAAGGTTTTGGACGTATCATGCCATTCCTCTCCTCCTCTATTATATATAAAGAGGTGAAAAAAGACCGTATCTTCCATGAGTATATCGAACCGGAACTCAATCTTCTCAGTCAACAGATACGCAATCTCTCCCCCTTGGAGCATGCCTACTACGAAAGGATGATGACTTTTGTCTATCGCGAACAGGCTTGCCAAAAGTTAGGCGGCAGCGAGGCACGCCTACATCACAGTGGCGGTGCAGGCAGCGACCTTTGGCTAATGCCAGTAACAGAGAAGATAGAGACAGGAAATATCTTTCTCGACCTCACTATCGACAAGTTGAAGAAAACGTCGGAATACAGTGGCTATGACCTTGTGCAACTGAAACTATCAGGTCATCTCAGTGGTCAGGAGAACTTTCGACGTGGTGATATGGTTTTTCTGTATGCCTATAGCGAACAACCTGATGTGCGTGAGAATATACTCTATAAGGGTACAATGGAGGATATTGGTGTTGAGATCATCACCATACAATTGACAAACGGACAGCAAAGTGCAGAGCTGTTGATGACGAAGAACCTGAAATGGGCTGTGGAACATGCAAGTGCCGACTCGGGTACATCAGCCAATATAAGGGGATTGCAGCAGTTCATCACGGCGAATACCCATCGGAAAGCCCTGCTTTTAGGTCAGCGTTCACCCGAGGCCGACCTGTCGGTTTCGCTTTCACGAAGCTATCATCCCAATTATGATGAAATCATCCTGCGTGCCTTGCAAACACGTGACTATTTCCTGCTTGTAGGTCCTCCAGGAACAGGAAAAACGTCGATGGCACTGAGGTATCTCGTCACTGAAGAACTATCACCTGCAGCTCTATCTTCCCACACGACAATACCTCCCAAAAGTATTCTCCTCATGTCCTATACCAATCGTGCCGTAGATGAAATCTGCGCAATGCTGACAGAGACAGGACTCGACTATTTGCGCATAGGAAGCGAGGCATCGTGTGATCCGAGATTCCGTGACCATCTCCTGGAAGCTATGCTGGAACACATCAGTAAACTGGACGCCATCAAGAAAAAGATTGTAGAGACACCGATTATCGTGGGAACCACCTCGACTATGCAGGCACGACAGGAGATTTTCAGTTTGAAGCATTTCTCGCTCTGTATCATTGACGAGGCTTCGCAGATTCTGGAACCTTCGGTTATCGGATTATTGGCCAGCGAACAAATTGAAAGATTCATCCTTATTGGTGACCATAAACAACTGCCTGCTGTGGTACAGCAGTCGGAGATGGATTCCTATATTAGCAATCCTCAGCTACGTGCCCTCTGTATTGACAACTGCAGGCAATCGCTATTTGAACGTCTTTTGCGATGGGAACAACACCAAGGACGCACACAATTCATCGAGACACTTCGCTATCAGGGACGTATGCATCCGGAGGTGGCGCAGTTTCCTGCTACGGCATTCTATACCGAAGAACGATTGCTGGCTGTTCCTCTGCCACACCAGCAGGAAAGGGTGTTAGCCTATCAACTGCCTGCTGAAGACAGGATAGATGAGGTGTTGAAGGAAAAGAGAGTGGTGTTTTTTGATAGTGGGGTTCATGGGGCTTATGAAGCCTCTGGAACCACTGGGAGCGATAAGGTCAATATATGTGAGGCACGGATGGTGGCTGACTTGTTGCGGCGCATCCATCGATTCTATGGAAAACGATTCTCGGCACAGAAAACGGTGGGAGTCATTGTGCCTTATCGTAACCAAATTGCCATGATTAGGCAGGAAATCAGCCAATTAGGTATTGCTGAGCTACTCGACGTCAGCATAGATACAGTGGAACGCTATCAAGGGTCACAGCGCGATGTCATTATCTATTCCTTCACCATCAGCCATACTTATCAACTGGACTTCTTGGCTGCCAATACCTTTATGGAAAGCGGAGGGCATATAATAGACCGAAAACTAAATGTCGCCCTGACTCGTGCCCGCTGCCAAATGCTGATGATAGGCAATGCAAGCGTACTCAGTCAGAACGACCTCTTCCGAAAACTAATAGAACAGTATTCGGTTACTTTTCATTGAAGGCAGCCGCTTCGGCAGCTGCAATGATTTCCTCACGTGATAATTCTGTAGGATTAGCCGTGATGTCACTTAAGTCAAACTCATCTTCTGCAGTTGGCATTTCCGTGACTTCTACCTCTTCCAACTCTTCCTGCACATCGGGCACCTTGGGTTTCTCTTGCTCAATAATGAAGTCTTTATTGGCTTCCAAGTTAGGAGCCATCATTGTTGGCTCTTCCTCCATCTTGGTGCGCTCACTCTTTGCCTGGAAAATTGCTTCAATAAACTGTGGTTCGCGACGTAGGCGCTGTAGGGTTTCCCTGGAACAGACCTGCTGGGCCTCCTTTTTAGAATAGCCCTGACCCTTGCCACCTTCCACACCTTCGATGACTACCTGGAATCCAAAGATAGGTGAACCCTTCTCGTCGACGGACTGCTTCAACATCTGATACTCCATGCGAACTCGGTTTTTCTGCGTCCACTCCAAGAGCTTTGATTTGAAGTTTACCTCTTTATAAGCCACCTTATCTATATTAACCATCTGTGCCAAGATACGCTTTTCCATGAACTGCATCACAGCATCATATCCTTGATCAAGATAAATGGCACCTACAAGTGCTTCGAAAGCATTGCCAGCCATATAGCTGTTGTGCGACCGCTGTTGTCCGCTGCTCTGTATCAGTTCCGTCAGCCCCATCTCTCCAGCGAGTTTTCCTAATGTATCACGGCTCACCAGCTTCGAACGTGTATTGGTCAGGAAGCCTTCACACTTGCCTTTAAAACGTTCAAAGACAATATGACCCACCACGGCATCGAGCAGAGCATCACCAAGAAATTCCAGTCGTTCGTTGTTAAGCGGACGGCCTTTCTCGTTGCGCCGACCACTGCTCTTATGGGTCAGCGCCACTTTATAGTGCTCAATGTTGTGGGGGTAAAAACCAATAATCTGCTGAAGCGATTGGCGCAATTCCTTATCTTCGACAAAGGGGAGACGCAGACGCTCTATTAAGTCTTTATAGTTCATAGTTTGTAGTATTTAATAAGTGCATAGTTCGTAGTTAGCTTGTCTTTGACAGCCAAACTATGAACTATGCACTATGAACCATGAACTAATCGTTGTACTTCTTAAACACGACACAGGCATTGTGACCACCGAATCCGAAAGTATTGGAAATGGCAGCACGTACAGTACGCTGCTGAGCCTTGTTGAAGGTGAAGTTCAGCTTATAGTCAATCTCTGGATCCTCGTCACCCTCTTCATGGTTGATAGTGGGCGGAACGATGTCATTCTTCACAGCGAGTACCGTAGCCATAGCCTCCACAGCACCAGCGGCACCGAGCAGGTGACCTGTCATAGACTTGGTAGAAGAAATGTTAAGCTTATAAGCTGCGTCACCAAAGACTTCCTTGATAGCCTTTGCCTCTGAAATATCGCCTACATGGGTCGATGTACCGTGTACATTGATATAGTCAATATCTTCGGGATTTAATCCTGCATCCTCCAATGCGCTCTGCATCACAAGCTTGGCACCAAGTCCCTCAGGATGAGAGGCAGTGATATGATAAGCATCGGCACTCATGCCAGCACCAACCATTTCTGCATAAATCTTAGCACCACGAGCCTTGGCATGCTCCAGTTCTTCAAGAATCAGACAACCAGAACCCTCTGCCATGATGAATCCATCGCGAGAAGCGCTGAATGGACGGCTGGCCTTCTCTGGCTCATCGTTGCGAGTGCTCAGGGCCTTCATGGCATTAAAGCCACCCACACCTGTCTCACAAACAGCAGCCTCAGCGCCACCTGCCACAATAACATTGGCCTTGCCTAAGCGGATAAGATTGAAAGCATCAGCCAAGGCATTGGAAGAAGAAGCACAAGCAGAAGCCGTGATATAGTTGGGACCATGAAAACCATACATAATGGAAATCTGTCCTGCAGCAATATCGGCAATCATCTTCGGAATGAAGAAGGGGTTAAACTTAGGACCCTGATCGCGATGTGCACCATAATAGCCCACCTCCTCTTCAAAGGTCTTAATACCACCGATACCGACACCATAGACCACTCCAATACGGTTCTTATCAACAGTCTCAAGGTCCATACCGCTATCCTCAACAGCTTGTTTGGCGGAAATCAGGGCCAGCTGTGTGTAGCGGTCCATCTTGCGAGCCTCCTTGCGATCGAGGTACTGGTTAATGTCGAGGTTTTTCACCTCGCAGGCAAATTTGGTCTTGAATAATGTTGTATCGAAACTTGTAATAGGAGCTGCACCACTTACGCCATTAATGAGGTTTTTCCACATTTCCTCAGGATTGTTTCCTACGGGCGTAACGGCACCAAGACCTGTTACAACGACTCTTTTTAATTCCATAAGTAATAATTGATAAGCCCCCCCTACTGCTACAAAGAAGGCTTCTAATAGAAAAAACTAAAGAAGCCCCCTCAGGGGCAGTAGGGGGGGCTGTTTTTTGTTATTTTGCGTTCTCTTCGATATAAGCGATAGCATCGGCAACTGTGCCAATCTTCTCGGCCTTATCGTCGGGAATTGAGATACCGAACTCCTTCTCAAACTCCATGATGAGCTCAACGGTATCAAGAGAATCTGCACCTAAATCGTTAGTAAAACTTGCTTCGGGCTTAACCTCAGCCTCATCAACACCCAGTTTATCAACGATAATTGCCTTTACTTTGCTTTCAATTTCTGACATGATTTTTCTTTTTTTAAAATGTTAATAATTGGTTTCTATCTTTAAAATCGAGTGCAAAGTAACACATTTTCTTTCACTTACGCAAGTTTTTTCGCAAAAAACTAACGCTTGTGTGCACACACAGGTGGTAAGTGTGCAACTTTTAGACCCTTTTTCTTGTCACTTTTACACTTTTTAGTATCTACTATCTCAATTATAGAATATGCAGAATGCCCATCAAATAGAGCAGCGCATAGCCTAATACCATACTTATAATACCAACCATCAAACCTATTTTGGCCATATTATTCTGATGTACCAGATTTGTGGCATAGGCAAGAGCATTGGGCGGCGTCGATATAGGTAGCACCATAGCACTGCTTGAAGCAATGGCAACACCAATCAGAATGGTAGCTGTTCCACCAATAGCATTGAGCTTGTCACCCATAGCAGCGCAAACCACTGCCAAGATAGGCATCAATAGTGCTGCCGTAGCAGAGTTGGAAATGAAGTTGGACAAACCATAGCACAGTAAACCGGACAGAATGAGAATGAGCAATGGTGAGAAGTTACCAAAAGGTATGTTCTTTACTACTAACTCTGCCAAACCAGAAGCATTCAATCCATAACCAAGGGCAAAGCCGCCAGCTACCATCCAAATGACACTCCAGTTGATTTCCTCCAAGTCTTGACGTCCAATGACACCAGTCAGGGCAAACACCACGAAAGGAACCATAGCCACAGTATAGGAGTTAATACCTGTCACTGAATCGAATAACCACAAAAGAACAGTAATTAAAAAGGTAACAATCACTATCTTTGTATGCATGTCCTTCTTCATCGTACTCTCAATATTCAGTTCGATAGTCTTCTGAGAGAAGGGAAACATCTTCAGCAGCAATCCCCAACTGATAAACAACAAGACGATAACCAAAGGCAACATGAACATCATCCACTGACCAAATCCCAAACCAAGGTTCAACCCTTCTGGATCATTTAGGTATTTCATGGCAATCGTGTTGGGAGGCGTACCGATAGGTGTACCCATTCCACCCAAGTTGGCTGCTACTGGAATACTAAGTGCCATTGCAATACGACCCTTACCCTCTGGTGGCAACTGCTTGAATACAGGCGTCAAGAATGTCAACATCATAGCTGCCGTAGCTGTATTGGAGACAAACATGGAGAAAAGACCCGTGATGAGCAGAAAACCTAACAGTACATTCTCACTCTTCTTACCAAAAGGCTTCAACAGAATCTTTGCTAACTGTGAATCCAATCCTGTCTTCGTTGCAGCGATAGCAAGAATAAAACCACCAATGAAAAGCATAATGACAGGATCGGCAAAGGTAGCCATAATGGATTTATATGACAACAACGGGCCCACTACCTCTTCATCACACATCCACTTGATTCCACTATTACTTGTAAAAAGCAACATACCGACGATAATAGCTACTGAAGTAGCCCATGAAGAGACCACTTCCATCACCCACATCAGTGTGGCAAAGGCAAAAATAGCAATGATACGCTGTTGGACGATTGTCAAACCGTCAATTCCATAGAATGAAGTCGGAACATTCCACAAGAACAATGTCACACAGAGTACAATAACTGCCTGAATTAATTTCTTGTTTACTCTTGAAGGATGGGTTTTTTGCTCTTGGTGCCGTTTATGGTAGGCTTCGAGCAGATGATACCCGTGAAAACTTTTAAACATTTTTTTTATACCTTTTTAGTTATTATAAAATTCGCTGCAAAGGTAATCATTTTTTTCGATTCAAATAAATGTTTGTCTTTCTATCATGCGGAAACTATAAAAATATGAAAAAAAATTGGCTATTTCAAAAACTTTCTGTAGCTTTGCATCACTAAATAAATCTTTTATTAAGAAAATAATGAGTTTTACTGAAAACGCAAATCGGATTTTTAATCAAGCAATCCGTGACTATCACCTCCTGGATAATGTGGATACTCCTATCCATAATCCATATAATCGTGACTCCATTGACTTCCAACTCTATCAAAAGTGCTGGATTGATACCGTTCAATGGCATTTAGAAGACATCATCCGTGATCCACACATCAATCCGCTTGATGCTCTCGCCATCAAGCGTCGTATCGATCATTCAAATCAAGACCGCACTGATATTGTTGAGGATATTGACACCTATTTCCGCAAACTCTTCGTAGAAGTAAAAGCACAGCCAGATGCACGCCTCAATACTGAGAGTCCTGCCTGGGCCGTGGATCGTCTCTCAATCCTCGCTTTGAAAATATGGCACATGCAGGAACAAGTGGATCGTAAGGACGCTAATGAGGAGCATGTGATGCGATGCAAAATGAAACTGTCGGTATTATTAGAGCAGCAAGTTGACCTTTCAACTGCTATTGACCAGTTGCTTGAAGACTATCAGCAGGGTTGCAAGATCATGAAAGTGTACCGACAGATGAAAATGTATAACGATCCTAACACCAATCCTGTTCTTTACGCCAATAAAGCTACCTAAATGAGGAGAGAGCACATACTCGTAATGAGATTTTCGGCATTGGGCGATGTTGCCATGATAGTGCCTGTGGTCTATAGCGTGGCTATGAAATATCCAAGCGTGCGAATTACCGTACTCAGCCGGCCTTTTGCACGTGCCTTTTTTGACCATTTGGCTCCCAATGTTGATTTCATGTCAGCCGACGTGAAGAAAGACTATAAAGGTCTTTTGGGTCTTAACCGGCTCTATCGTCGATTGGTAGCAAAACAATTTACTGCTGTTGCTGACCTCCATTCAGTATTACGCTCCGATTTTTTGCGTATGCGCTTCAATTTAGGACGATTCAACGTGCAACATATCAAAAAGAATCGTAGAATGCGTCGTAAGTTGATTGCTTCAGAAAAAAAGAAAGAATTAAGACCACTACCTACTCCCTTCGATAATTATACTGACGTTTTTTGTCGATTGGGCTATCCTATTGATAAAATACAATTCCATTCTATTTTTCAAGAATTACCAGAAATTCCTGAAAATCTTGGATTATCGAAAGACTCTTCTCAACAATGGATAGGGGTAGCTCCCTTTGCTGCTCATCAAGGCAAGGTCTACCCTATTGAGTTGATGACAAAAGTCCTTAGACAACTGACAGAACAATATCCAAAAAGCCGTATTTTCCTCTTTGGACGTGGTCGGCAAGAAGAAGAACAATTCTCTCTCTGGATAAAAGAGATGCCTCAATGCTTCTTGGTAAGTCAGTATCTTAATTCGATGGATGAAGAACTAAAGCTGATGAGTCATATCGATGTCATGCTTTCGATGGATTCAGCCAATATGCACTTATCTTCACTCACTGCTACTCCTGTGGTAAGTGTTTGGGGAGCCACTCATCCTATGGCAGGTTTCATGGGTTACGGACAATCTACGGATAATGTGGTTCAACTCGATTTACCTTGTCGTCCATGCAGCATCTACGGACAGAAAAGCTGCAAATATGGAGACTATCACTGTCTCTATAACATCACACCAGAGACTATCGTCAACAAAATAACTAAAGTATTAACTAAAAACAATTGACTACTATGCAAAAGTATGTATGCGATGTATGCGGCTACGTGTATGATCCTGAAGTAGGTGATCCTGATAACAACATCGAACCAGGCACCTCTTTTGAAGATATTCCTGAAGATTGGGTTTGCCCCATCTGTGGTGTGAGCAAAGAAGACTTCCACGCTGAATAACTTACAAAACTATTTAAGGATCTAAATAATTCATCCTTTAAAAGATACGAATTTCACGAATTCTGTAAATTCAAGTATTACATATATTATATATACTTGATATTTTCATTCGTGAAATTCGTATTTTTTTATTCTTAATTTATTTTGTAAGCTGATAAATTTTTTTTCAAGCCTAAAATAAAAATTATATAATTCAACTTTCTGAAGTAGTTAAGTAGTCAGTAGTTAAAGAAGTTAAGCCAAATGTCTGGTGGCTGAAAACAAGCAATAGGAGTAATGGCTTAACTACTGTCCGGCAGGACGAGCGAAGCGATAACTACTTAACTTCTTAACTACAAAGAAGTTGAGCAAAAGCGAAACTTGAGTTATATAACTATATATTTATTTCTGGCCCAAAAGAGGTAAGAACGTCATTTCTCTGGCAAAATGATAAATCACTATTCCAGCAGTTACTGAGACATTCAGAGAATGTTTAGTACCCAATTGCGGAATTTCCAAACAACCGTCACTGGCATCTACTACTTCTTGATGCACCCCTTTCACTTCATTGCCAAAAACTACTGCATATTTTCGCTCCGTCTCTATTTCGAAGTTGGGAAGCTTAGTAGAATGTTCTACCTGCTCTACAGAATAGATAGTGTATCCTTCCTCTTTCAGCACTTTCACTGCCTCTAAAGCAGTTTCAAAATAACGCCAATCTACACTATCCTCTGCACCAAGTGCCGTCTTATGCAGTTCAGCATGAGGTGGTCTTCCTGTGATTCCACAAAGTACTACCTCGCTGACTCTGAAAGAATCAGCTGTGCGGAATACAGATCCCACATTATGCATCGACCTTACATCGTCAAGTATCACTACCAACGGCATCTTCTCAGCCTTCTTGAATTCTTCTACTGAAAGCCGTTGCATCTCTATAGTTCGTATCTTTCTCATGCCTATTTACCTTTATTCTATTATAACAAGATGCAAAGATACGAATAATCAATGAAAAAACGGCAAACAATAGTGTGGATAATCATGTGGATAACTAATGAAAAACTTTGTGGATAAGACTTATTTTATCCACAGGAGACCAAGACATAGGGATATTCACAGGTTTATTATTTGGTTTTAAATAACTTTTCCACGGATTTTTGCAGAAAAAAGATATAAACTTTGTAATTTTGCACCAAAATGGCTAAGTGTGGATAAATGGGCAATATTACTCATTATCAGTAAGTAAACATTAACACCTTGTGTGAAAAAGAAACTTCTTTGAGTGAATATATTAATAAGCAAGAAAATAAAGGAAAAGTTTTACACATATCCACATCACATCATATTAAACATAAAATTTTTAAGAAAATAAAAAAATAACAATTATAAATATTATAAGATGTTGAAAACTCAGTGGAACAAACAGGGATTCATCGATGAGCCTGTGGCTGAAGGTACTGATCTGAAGGCTGAAATTCGTCGACTATGTCAAGAGAAAGATGCTATCATCTTAGCTCATTACTACACGACGGGCGCTATTCAGGATATCGCTGACTTCGTTGGTGATTCACTGGCGCTGGCACGAAAGGCTGCTGAAACAGATGCAAAAGTGATGGTAATGTGTGGCGTACATTTCATGGCTGAGACCTGCAAACTGTTGTCGCCTGAGAAAATGGTATTATGTCCTGACCTTAATGCTGGTTGCTCATTAGCTGACTCTTGTAAAGCAGAAGACTTGAAGAAATTCAAGGACGAGCATCCTGGCTATCAGGTAGTGAGTTATGTTAACACGACAGCTGCCGTAAAGGCGCTGACAGATGTCGTGGTAACAAGTGGCAATGCAAAGAAAGTTGTAGATCAGCTACCAAAAGATGCGAAAATCATCTTTGGTCCTGACTATAATCTTGGTTCATATATCAATAGCGTGACAGGCAGAGACATGCTATTGTGGGAGGGTGGCTGTCATGTTCATGAGCGTTTTTCGGTAGAAGCTATCGTTTCATTGAAAAAAAGCTATCCAGAAGCCGTTGTAATGGCTCATTTAGAGTGTAAGGGACCAGTACTTGCCCTTGCAGATATTAAAGGCTCTACGGCTGATATGTTGCGTGTTGCCAAAGAGAGTGATGCCAAGCTGTTTATTGTGGCTACTGAAGCTGGTATTTTGCATGAATTACAGCGTAGTTGTCCTGGAAAGGAGTTTATTCCTGTTCCTCCTGAAATAGGCGAAGGTATTTCAACCTGTCATTGCAACGAATGCCAGTATATGAAGATGAATACGCTGCTTAAAATCTATAATACGCTGAAATATGAGTGGCCACAGATAGAAATAGATCCTGCTATTGCTAAGAACGCTGTGAAGCCTATCGAAAGGATGCTGGAGCTAAGCTAAGAAATGTCTTTTTGTTTCGCCAAAAAAGAGCAGAAAGAAGAATAAAAAAGGGCATGAATGGCTGATGAAAACGTGCCTCTCCGTGACCAACTAATAACAAGAGAAAAGTTCCTAATAGAATAATGGCTACAGGAAACAGATGACTTCTTTTTGTGAAATTTCGAAGGCTTAGAATTGAGGTGATGAGAATAATATAATAGATTACCAGGTTGATAATAGTGAGTATCTGAACGCCTGTATAGCGTGGAAAATCATGAATAATTGATGCCATGCTGAGAGGTTCGTAAAGATACTCACTATTTGTTTTATTGGGGAGAAAAGCGCAGAAGTTTACATTATCTGACACATAAGTATTGACAAGTTTACGAGGCATCTGAGCAATATATTGCTTTGGATTTTCTTTGAGCCAGTCAATAAACATTGCTTGCCATACGGAGTCTTTTTGTGAGACATTCCATTGTGTATTCTCACTTACGAGATTTGGATTGTCTGAATCAATGGAATGATGATTATCCCATGAATACTGCATCAGTGCCATCCATCCAGTCTTGGATTGGTATAGGAACAGTCCTGTACGCTGATAGGTCAGTGTACCAATGAAGCAAAGAGTAAGAATATAGCCAGCTAAAAGCTTTACAGTGGGCTTTCTCTTCAGTAAATGATAGATAATAAGGGCAATGAGGAAAATAATGCCCATAGGGCGAATCCAGTTGCCTATTGCGATAGCTATGCTGCCTGCTACATGTTGTTGCTTGCAGATGCTGAGATAAATACCCAATAGTGAGAAGAACAGGAAGGGTAGTTCGCTAAGCAAGGAGGTTGATTCACCGTAGTTGGCTGGATAGAGTACGTAGAGTAATAAGGCGATGAAGGCAGTACGTTGGTCAGTAGTGGTTCGAGCTATGGCGAACAAAAGCCATGCAGTAGCACCTTTCATCAATGAATAAATGATAAGTAGAGGAATGATAGAACCAGTAATCTTTAAAGATAAATAAACAGCATTGATGGCTCCTGCGTTCCAAAGAAAAGGATATTCTGATAAAAGTGAAGTAACGGGATATGGTTCTCCTTTACTAAGTGCCTCATTGGCCAGGAAAAGATAGCCTTCGCTATCAGGATAGGGTGTGTAATCAAACACAAGGATAATGAGCAATTGCATCAATGTAAATGCAATGATAATAGCTGTAATTATCCTTGTGTTCATGTTTGTTTATTGGATAAATGCAATTTTGCATACTGTTCCCTTGCTACCATCACTTTTGGCTGCTGCAACCATATAAATACCTGTGGCAACACGTCGTCCTTGTGAATCACGTCCATCCCACGTAAAAGTGCCACCATTTGAACGACCCTGTGCAATGAGCTTACCACTGGCGGTGAGAATCTTCACATCGCTATTAAGCGAGAGACCTCGTATCGTGATAAGACCATTGTAGCCAGAAACAACGGGATTTGGGAAAGCATAGACATCGTCTTTGTTCATTTCATTGACTGCATCAGTAGCATCAGTCATAAATGAGCAGAGCCCTTTATCAGTACCAATGAAGAGTTCACCTGTCTTGTTGTTGATAGCTAATGAATAGATGGTATTTGAGAGTATTGGGCTATCATTGACTGTGTAATGAGCCAGTTCTGTGATGTTGTCGGCACTGATTAAATAAAGACCAGTGCCTTCTGTTCCAAACCATTTACGTCCGCCTCCATCTACTGCAATACATCGCACGTTTGCTCCATTTAGCAGGTAATCAGCATAGTTGGTACCATCATTGCGGGGTACTTTCACCTGTGTGAC